>Ga0210401_10000191_pt1 | contig 75321 bp, 74 predicted proteins | sample IncBWH32MmetaG_FD_150866 | JGI IMG/M metagenome (GOLD analysis project Ga0210401, IMG submission 150866) | Forest soil microbial communities from Barre Woods Harvard Forest LTER site, Petersham, Massachusetts, United States - Inc-BW-H-32-M | ecosystem: Environmental > Terrestrial > Soil >...
GTGGGGCGGAACCAAAAGCCCGAGCCCAAATAAAACGACCGCAAGGACCGCGAGGATGACGATCGCGCGGATGAAGCTGCTGCTGATTGGGTTCATAACCGGCCCGGCTTGCTCGACCTTGACCGCGGACCGTGCTTGCACCGCGCTCCGCCCCCAGCTTCCATTAGAACATGCGGTCAAAAGTCGTCTTGTGATCATCCGCCAAAAACTTGGCAATGTTCGCCAATGGCCGCGCAGCGGTGTCGGACCGGCGCTTAAATGGCGGTGTTCACGAGGTCACATGATGTGGTCCGTATTTCAAAGCTCGATCATCTTCGCGGTCGTCGCCTCCAACATCAAATGGCATTGGACGCCGAACGGCTATCTGCCAGCGATACTTGGAGCGGGGCTTGCATGGCTGCTAACGCGGCTGCTGAACGTGAGAGAACGCAATGACATTTGATGCCGAAATAGAGCGGCCCCGTCGCGGTGTTTGGTTCCGCGCCAGGGCCGTCTACCCTGGCGAAATGCCACTAAAGCCGAGGGCAGCGCAGCGTACCCAACGCGCAGGGGCTTGGCCACCCACGGGCAGCGCTGCAAACAAGACATGGATTGGCCGGGTCGCTTTTGTACGAACCCGGCCGCAAGGACCTGGGTTTGTCAACGCAATCGGAAGGCGGTCTGCTCTAGCACCAGCGGCAGGCGCCCCAGGACGCGCAGCAGGAGCAGCCGCCCCAGAAGAAGCCGCCGCCGCATCCGCATCCGCCGAAGCCGCACCCGCACCCGCGGCCTCCGCAGCCCCGGCCACCGCAGCCCCGGCAGCCGCCGCACCCGTGGCCCCCGCAGCCGCAGCCCCTGGCTAGTTGTACGCCGTTACGCGCCGCTTCCGCGGCTTCCTTGTCGAATACATAGAATGTCGCCAGACTGACGTCGGCCATTTCCTCTTCACCGAGCGTGAGCTGATGGTTCGGTGAATATTTCGTCGTCTGCGATTCATTGTTCGCTGGTGCGACCGCTGCCGACGCGCCCCCCACCAGTGAAAAGGTCAAACCGGCTGCGCCCAGCGCCGGTACCGCTTTCGTCACCCGCTTTCGTTTCGAAGCTTGCTTTACTCCCGGCATAGTCGAACCTCCATACCTGCAGAAAAACGTTTCGAGTCCAACGAAATTCTAAGCTTCGCAAATGTATCGTGCAAGGTTGGTTGGTGCGCCGACGTGCGTTGGCGCCGGATTTCATGTTCATGAACAATTCTGTCAAACAATTTATAAACTAACACGCCGAGCCCTTCGGCTGGGCTGAGCCCGAGATCAGCTCAATGCGGCGACCGTTCTTAGGCTCGAAAGGAGAATCCAACATGGTGGAACATCATGGAAGTTTTGTCTGGTACGAGCTTATGACGACCGACATGGCGGCCGCCGCGACGTTTTACGCCAACGTGGTGGGCTGGGGCGCGCAGGACGCGTCGACGCCGGATCTGGCCTACACCCTGGTTACCACTGGAAGCTGCCCGGGCATGGGGCGAAGTTTAGACTGCAAGGTTTGGCCTCCTCCATTCGATGAGGACCCCGATCGAACAATCGGCGATGGCGGCCGCATGTGAGCCGCGATCATTGGAGCGGGTCTAATATGCCCACAGAAACTCATATTGTATTTCCGCTGAAACTTGCGGGCCGCGATTATCGGTTTGCCACCGGCCATTTCTGAGTCATTTAGGGGCTACTCGGTTACAAGCCGCCCCTACAGCTAATCGTTTCGAGGTGAGAAAAACGAATCCAGGACTCGCTAATGGCCGCCAACGCATCGAGGAAGATCGAAAAGATAACGTTAGGTGAAATGCGCTCGTCAGGCGTCCGCGGGCTCCTGATCTATTGCTCCGATTATCGGTGCTCCCACTACATCGCAATCAGCGGCGATCGATGGCCGGATAACGCGACCGAGCGGGTTAGCCGGTCTACCTTGCTCACCACGAGCCTTGCCTGATGCAAGCGCGCTGCCTTTAGAGCCGCCGCCAGCTGCGGACGATCCGAACGCTTTCCGCTCTCAACGAGGATCAAGTCAACACTCCCATCGCGGGCATCCCCATCGAATGGCGAACGCGCGACCAATGCCAGAGACCTATCCGAAAAACTGGCTTATGGCACTCAGCAAGACAGCAAGGCCATTCAGGCCGAAGATCAAGTAAGTCAGTTCGGGTAGCGTCATCGCGCTAGTCCTGCAAAGCCGCGGCCAAGTCGTGGCCTTCAGCCTTCAGCCGCTGCACGATCGCGCCGCGAATGAATTCGGCCTGAATCAAAACCTGTGCGCGCATCTCGAGTAGTCCGGATTTCACCTAGTCTAGAACCGCGCGCGGGCGACATGCCTGCAATGGGGTAGGGCGGACAATGCGGGGCGCAATCGCACTGGTCTTCGTGCTGGGGCTCGTTCTCGATGCGCAGGCGCAAGAGCACGGGTCGATGAGGGGGTTTGGAGCTGCGCCGTGCGGTCAGTTTTCGAAGCATTACAAGGAGGATCCAAGTTTAGCCGACACAATAGCAACCTCGTGGGCACTCGGTTTCCTTTCGGGCTTCAACTATACGACAGACACTCCGTACGATCTCGCCGGCGTGGATTACGATAGCGCAATGGCCTTCCTGCGGCAGTACTGCGAACAGCATCCGCTAAAACACTACTATGATGGGGTGTTTGAGTTGGTGAAGACGCTGCCGCGGATGAAGCGCCCGAAAAACTGATCCCGCGAGAGTGCAAAACGAGCCAAGCGGGCCACCGGCGAGGCGGGCACGCGGGTTGACAGCGAGAGCAATATCACCCGAGCATCGGACCATTGACCGGCAAGGGGGCTCCGATGACCCTGATCGTATTTTGGGTAATTTTTGCAATTGTGGTTGCAGTCGCCGCCAACTCACGCGGTCGGGATTCAGTGGGTTGGTTCATTCTCGCATGCCTGATTTCGCCGTTGCTTGCAGCAATCCTGCTCGCCCTGATGCCATCACTGCATGCAAGTGTCGCGAAGCGGCCACCGTTTATGGCTCTAAGTTGTGGCGAGGTTCGAGAGTGGCAGCGTCAGCAAGAGAGTGAGGGAAGGACGAGGCAGTGTCCCTATTGCGCAGTTCATCAGGCCAGAGGCTATCGTTTGTAAGCATTGCGGGCGCGATCTTCCAGCTTCGCCTGATCCCGCTGCCTCAGTGTCACTGCTGGCCCAAGAACCGGAATGGGCCGCTGCTACCGCGGCACCACCGCTTGCGTCACATGCGTCGATGGCTTCGCCACAGGACGGGCCTTCGGATGCGGCTCGCTGGGCCAAAGTAATCATTGCATTGCTGTGGGTGGTAGGCGCCATCGCACTTGCGATATCGGCAAACCGGCATTGAGGCGGCGAACAGGATCCGCCACGCAAGGACCGTCCCGCGTCGGCTCAAGCGGCTTATTTGCGCGTGCGGCGTTTCACGCGGCCTGCTCGAAAGGGCCCTGTAGCGCCCGGAATATCGTGGCCTCTCCGACCTCGTATTCAGCCGCCAGCGCAGCCATAGTCTCGCCCGCGGCGTAGCGCTCGGCGATCTTGCGCTTTTGGCCGACGTCGAGCGCCTGTGGACGGCCAAATTGCGTACCCTTTGCCTTGGCCCGTTCCGCTTCACGAAACTGCCGGGTGGGGAACGGTTTGTACTTGGCGATGCATCGCAAATCATTGGCGCAGAATCACAAGATTGGATCGCCCAGTTCCGTTAAGCACAAACGCCGCGCGGGTCCTTGGCTCGACACCGAGGTTTCCGCCTCGCCTCGAACCATCCATCCGCAAGCAACCCCGCCGGGCAAACTCCGGCGGGGTTTTTGCAACCGACGTCAAGACTCAAGCGCGACCGGCCGAACCTGGCGGAGAAGGTGGTCGCCGGGTGCCCAAGCCATCATGGTGCAGCGGCTGCACCAGTCGCCATTGGAAACAAAAGGCAATTGACGGCGGCGCGCGCCGTCCGATCAGCGCCAGAAGTCCTTAAACCGAACCGGGCTAAGCTCGGTGTAACGGGTGGTGTGCTGGACAACATGCACTTGGCTATCAGCGAGTCAGAGAAGGCTCAGGATTCGTTTTGTACGCTTGCGTTTCATTAAGGAAGATGCCGCTAGAACTAGGCAGCGGAAACGACGCGAAGCTGGAACAAACCTAAGCCGCGGACGTTGCGCAGGTTCCGTCGCGTCGATGAAGTGGCTCGCCATGTATGAAGACGAATGGTTAACTCTGTACATCCTCCTCATCTTCGTCGTTTTCATTTGCGGCCTTTTCCTGGGGGCGAAATTCCATCCCGAATTCCGACCCAAAGAACGCGAGCCTTGGTATGCGCGGCATATCACCGCTAAAGGAGGACTCGGACGCGACGGAAAGGTGCGAAGCGCGAACTTACTAGCTTTTGCCATTGCTTTCGTCGTTGGCTTGGTCGTACTCGACCACTTCACGGGACCATTGTTCCCGGACGTGTTCTACTCGCGAAAGTAACAAAGCGTTTCATCATTTTCCCCAGATGTTTCTAATCCGCTTGTCGGCTACCGCCGTATAGATAACCGTATTCGCGATCGAGCGATGACCCATGAATGCCTGCAGCGTCCTCGTATCGACTCCACGAGCCGCCAGGGCGTATCCGGCAGCGTGGCGCAGCATGTGAGCATGGATCGGGAATGGCAGCTTAGCCGCCTCGCCAAGCCGTTCTATAAGCTTCTGAGCGCCGTCAACGGATAGAGGCGCCTTTCGCTCGGACAGGAACACGAAATCAGCATGCGGATTCTGACGCCGTAGAGCCCGCAAGAACCGCAATTCGTCACCCTCCAGGCGGTGATTGCTAGGCGTGCCGTTCTTAGCCCGGATAATGTGGATGGTGTGGGTAGTGAGATCGATTTGCTGCCATCGAAGGCCCACCAACTCACTCACCCTCAACGCATGCAGGAAGGCCATGCGGATCATGAGCCGGTCACGGATAGGGTTTCGACTATTGCCGGCGGTGTCGACCAGCTTGGCAACCTCGGCTTCCGTCAGATACTCGCGTTGCCGGTAATCGGCGTTCTTGGCTCGACCACCACGAACTGTCGGCTTTTCGTCATTTGGGCGCCGTAACTGGACTACGGTGTTCATTGACAAATTCCCTCTGTGAGCCCATCAACTGTCGTCATAATGCTTATATTAACGACAGTTGTAAAGCCCTATTCGCTCGGCATGGAAAAGCACCGCCCGCATGCAACCGTTCCTGAGCGCAACGGGCGGTGCCGGCCTCCCTGCGACCCATGGCGAGCAGTCGGGAGGTCGGGCGAAAGCCTAACACCAGATGGTGCTTCTGCAGACGCGGTGGCTTGTCACTGGCCAAGGGTGGCGCGGCGCCGACAAAAGGCCCGGCGCTGAACACCGGGCCAGTCAACATTGCGGTGGGGGGTGGCTGCATCCCTAACCGGGAGGAAGCCAGCCGTCCCGCGAGCATAATTCAGTGCGCCGAGGAAGGTTCCTGTCAAAAATCCCCCGATGCAGAAAATGAGTAGCGCGGCGGAAACTGGATTACGCCTCTCTTAACTCGCAAAGCGTAGGTTTGGCGTCGCCGTCTCCTGCGGCATGAGCTGACCAACGACGGTCCCGTGCGGCTACCCTTTTCCCGCATGGGGCCGTTTTCCTTTTTCGGAGCCGCCGCAATTGAAAAAGGCCCGGCACGCTTGGCTCGCGCCGGGCCCAAGTCAGGGAGGAAACCGCCCAAACCTAGGGGACCCCAGGTCGCGGCATTCGAAGACCAAGCAAGCTGCGTGCCGCAGCGCTGCCGAGGTGGCCGAAGCCAGCCGTCGCCATAGTGGGCAACAGAACGGCCGGCGAACCGAGGGTGTTGATGCTCGTCACAGGTCGCGGACATCTAACGAACGCAGCGGAACCAAACCGAGCTAAGCGCTCGTCCTGGCCATCTTCAAGTTGTGACGCCTCTCGATTGAGGGTCGAGCAATAAGAAAATGCTCCAGCTTTTTGCCCGCCCCGAGCTGCGCCCGTACCCAATGCGGTTGCTTTCCACGACCGGACCATGTTTCGGCATTATTTTTTGGATTCTGGTATTTCGGAAGAACCTTCGGATAGGCACGGCGCGGCCGATTAGGCCCAATCGCGCCATGAGCGTTTTCAAGCCTCAGCAGACGTTCTTCGAGCTTGGCCTTCTCCTCCACTATCCTGCGAGCCAGAATCGAAGTCATCTGTTCGTGCAAACGCCACAGCTCATCCGTGGACATTGATTTGAAAGCATCGCCTTCCATGGGCCGGACCCTCCCGTGCTATTCCCCCACAGGCCAAGGCGCCCTCCGGCGCAAGCGGAAGTTCCCCTGGCGCAGGAGCAGATATAGCCAGTTTCAGATTCGGAACGATGGCAAAAGTGGGGCGGGATATTGGCCGCGCGTTGGTCGGATTTTGCGGCCGCAACCTTTTTGACTCCACAATCACCTCAGGTTGACTCTTCACCTCAGGCTCTGCCACATATTGCGGATTGCAGCGGCCTTTTTTTACACCTCTCGATACTGGCGTCGACGCGTATATGAGTAACCGCAATCAGCCTGACGGTGGCGTGCTTGCCCTGCGTCTCTTTCCGCAGACGCTCACCAAACAGCTTGAAGAACTTCAGCAACTTCGAGACCGTGTACGCAGGGCCGAAGCGAAAGCCGCAGGCGCGTGGCGGCGCCAGCGTTCCTGGCGCAGACGACAGATTGGCTGCGGCCCCGTGCGGCACGGTAGCCGGAGGGTACGCTGAAGCCTTGGTTCAAGAGGCCTGGAGGACTGAGAAGTATCGCCGGTTTGATCACGGCGAGCGCATGCCGTCGGATTGGCGGGCCTTAGCATCGATTCAAACGCTCGCCGCGCTCCAATACTTCCCGATCGTGGGCTTCAACAACGAGCGTCGAAACCACGCCGAACACGATCTACGCGCGCCTGCGAATAAAAAGTACCGCCCGATTTCGCCTTTTCGTCCGCAACGGCTGGGCAGGCCGCATCGCGCTCGCGGCCAGCACTGCGGGGGATCAGTTCGCGATCGTCATTCATGTTCGTGAGCCCTATTTTTAGAGACAGCAACCCACGCGGGCTCGCGCGGCAATAAGGCGCGGCAGCCATTCGCTCGCAACACACCAAACTGAAGTAGTATGAATAGCGACCCAATTCCAAAATCGTTCCGGGGACCAAAATGTTCGATCTGGCGATCGCGGCTTTGATTGGTTTCCCCTTCGGTTTTCTTGCCGGATACCTTTGGCGGGGTCGTATTTCCCACGCGCGCCGTGCAAGGTATCGGGCCGAGCAAGAAATGCGGCAGCACGCGACCATTAAATGAAAAGCCGAGGCAGCTAGGCCAGCCATCCTGCTGCGCGAATGGCTGACGGTACGCTTGCCTGCGAGTATAGCAACTACCGGCCTATTCGCGGCCAGTGTCGACGCATCTGGTAAGACGAAAGCGCTTTGTCCGGGTTGATTGGTTCATGGACCACGCTGGGGCGGGCTTGCTTCAAACCGGCTAAATAAGCTTTGCAGGAATGACGGTTCCTCGGCATTTTGAACGGACTGGTTTTGTGCTCGTTTCTGCTTTTGCACAGACCGCAGAGATGCTGGGGCATTTTTAACGACCGGTGCTGGAGCAACTCGCACCTTAGCGGGAGTCCGCGCATCTTGCTCGGCCGACCAAGCTTGGAACTCCCTAAACAGGGCTTCTGGTGATGACCCAGTGTTTTCCGTCCGAGTTCGGATAGGGGCGTTCTTCACGGTCGGCGGCAAAGCCTCAGCGCCAGCGGTTGATTGAATTAAAGCTGATTGAATTATTGGCGCCGACTGATCGGTGCTCGGCGGAGACGCCGCTTTGTCGAACAGCGAAGCTTTCGCAGAGATCTTCACCGGATTTTCCACCGGCGCAACACCGATTGCAATCGCCATTGCAACCAAAATACTTGCCTTGAGGACTACTCGTAACAAGATGATAGGTCTATCGTTCCCGATATTCTGCTCAGGTTCATGGGTGGAGAGAAAAAGCAGCAAAGCATCGTCGGCATCAAAACCGTCTTTCGCCGCCATTGCGTGACGCCATCTCCTAATGTTCCTGTCGCCGGACGCTTCTTGAATACGATGACATTTTTGCGGCGGAATAAGATTTGGCCGGGGTTTCGGCCAACCTCACGCTTCAATGCACCATCCGACTCGCGGTCACATCGAATGGCTAGGGCCCAGTGAGCGGAGCCGTTCCGATGGCCTCAGCCTTGTCGAAAAAGACGTTGAAGAGTTCGTCGCCCTGGCCTCCGCAAGTAACGTAGTATTGTTTGGGACCCGAAGAGGATTTGCGTCCGCTGTCGATGCGGAGACATCGTTTATTGTCGCTGAGGACTTTCAGCGCTCCCGTCCTTAGAAAGGACCGTTCTTCGGGTGTAAAATTACTGCTAGAAAAATCCCAAAATAGTCCTCGCTTCTGGTCCTCAGTAAGCTTCGTGCTCACATCCTCTTGTTTTACCCAGCCTTTGAGCGCAGGGGGCGCGCGCGGTCGTCCCATGATCGCAGTTACGACCACCTGAACGTAGCCGCTACTTTCGCAGAGCATGTCGAGTTCTTCCGACGGCGACAGCGTTTCCAGCATTTGTTGCCTGAACGCGGCAGCTGCGGTTTGATTGATGAGGCTACCACTACTTTCACTTGGTCCGTTAAGAACCGGAGTGTTAGTTCTCCGCACGCGACCCCTGCCAGAAATTAACTTTCCAATAGAGCATGAATTAGCGCCAGAAGGATTTGAACTATTCAGCCCTTGATCTGTTGTTTCCCGTTTGGTTGAGGGCTGAGGTGGTTCAGTGTTGGCTGTCGAGTTTGATACTGCCTCTATGTCAGCGTCTGCGCACGTCTTTATGAAGTCTTCTAAAGCGTTGTGGTACCTCTGCGTTGCTTTGAGATACGACTGTTGAGCTTTCCTTGCTGTTTCGGCTGCCGTTTTGACGCTGCTGGGGGATGATCCAGATGCGGGCTGATCCCACATGCGAGCCCCATCTTTCTCCAACGCATCTTGGATCTTAGTCAGACCCGGCAAAGCCTTGGACATGCTTTCAGCAATCGGCTTGCAGGGTGCAGGATTGGGACCAGTCTGTGCGCGAGCTTCTGCAGTCGCCAATAATAACAGAGCCAATACAGTGCCCAGCAAAGGCTTTGTCGGTGTCATTTTTAAAAGTCCAAAAATCACACTCTCCAGCGAAATTTGGATACCGGCAAGGGCTATTCCTTGACGGGAGCGGACTCTTAGAAACCGCACGCCGCATGCTTGCGGTTCGTCACCGTCACCCAACACTTCGAGCGGCCAGCCTGATAGGCCGGTCCCGCCGCTTCGACACCAATCCTTCAAGACCCATACGACGTGCGGCGTAAAAAAAAATGGCTCCGGCCTGCGTCGCATCGGAGCCATTAGTCAGTCCCCTCACATTGGGCAATAAAAAACTGAGGAATGAGGGCAGCAAGGTTTAGTCAGGCAATGTTGTCCCTATTGCGGTTTGCTGAAGGGCAATGGTGTGGTCTAACTGCGCCGAAATTGCACACGGATGGATCAGTCCGCTTCCTCAAGAATACACCTGAGCGGATATTTGTGCTCGTCGGCAAACGCCAGAATGTCGGCTACCTTTTTCTGAGCTTCCTCCCGCGAGTAGGTACCACAGATCGCTTTCCCCTTCTCGTGGGCGCGAAACATGAGTGTGCATGCCTCGGCAAAACTCATATCAAAGAAAACTTCCAACACCCGCACAACGAATTCCATCGGAGTTTCATTGTCGTTCAAAAGCGCGACATCGTAACGTGGCTGGTTTGGCATGGCACGGCATCCGCATCTTCAGATGGAAAAAGTGGGTAGGCTAACGTTCGATTTGAACTGGATCGAACTTGGCCAACGCTGGGACCAAAGAGCGCAGTCGTCGTTGACGACATTGATGCCAATTGGGGCTTTCAGTCGTTTGTTCAAACCATTCCTGGTCAGGTTTCCTTGATTTGCGAGGCCGAACCGCTCCGTCCCGATCTAAGGCGCTTCAACAAAAAGGGCCTATTCGGAATCATCCTGTCGCCTACTTCAAAAGTTTAGCCCCGAAAAGCAATCGCAACGATCCAATCTGCTTCAGCCCGCATCTCTCTCCCATCACGCACGCCCGCCTCACTTTAAAAAATACCGATTTTGCCCTCGCGGCGCAACACACTCCGACCACCTCGCCGCTCGCCACATCGATGATCCGGCACGCCTCGCGTGGCCATCAAGTCTTCGTGAAATGTGGGATGGCTAACACATCGCTCGTGAACGCGTGGCTTACGTTCGAGCCAATTGATGTGTCGCATCAAGACCGCATCGGCTTTTCACAGTCGCTCAGGGAGACTGGGAATGAGTACGATTGTATTACTGCAATGGAGCATCATGGCGTTAACGCTTGCGTTGAGTCTCGCAATGTTTATTGCGTCGCTTGGGCACTTTTGACAGGAACCGAATTCGCTCTTGTTTCCGCTGCGCCTGCCTCTGCGGCGGGGTCGGATTGGTCGCGGTCTAGTGGGCCAGCTCGATCCACAGGGATGCTAGGGCACAGGCGAAGCCCACTGACAACAGGCCAGCGGCTATTACGGTGACCACGTCAATTGACTAGGGGTGGCTATGAAGGCGCATAGCTCTTCCTCCTCGCGTGTTGGAGAGGAATCAATCGGCAGGTGTCAAAACAGTTCCCTGGGGCCGTTTGCTGCAGGGGAACGGCAGGCGTTCGGTTCAGTTGGAATTCGCCTAATTCGCCCTCGCGCCCGCAACGGTCCGCTTGGCGGCATTGCGATATTATGCGGATCGGCGGTCAATCCCGGCGGTGGCCATGCGCCTGCTTACGTTCGACCGGCACGAAAGCGCTAAGGGTCAGACGAAACACACGCTGCCGAAAGTGCGGCGACCGACGCCAAAGGATGAAAGCGAAGATCGCCAGATTCGACGCGAACCAAACGCCCAATATCGCCAATATGGCCTTCATGAGTGCTCATTCTGCTCGAGCCCCCCTTAAGAGACAGTTTCAGCCGCGATAAATTCCTCCTGAATCACAACCCTTCCAAGGGTGTGAAGGTTCCGCGCTGGAACCCGATCGGCCGCGGCACGGTCGGCCGCGCGGCATGCAGCTTGCATCAATCGAAGGGCCTAGCTTCAGGCTGGGCGGTTTCCTCCCTGACTTGGGCCCGGCGCGAGCCAAGCGTGCCGGGCCTTTTTGTGTGCCTGCCTGAGCGCGCCACGCTGAACCGCCGGGCCGTCGCACCGTCGTCCGACTGTCACATGGCGGTGATAAACTTGTCGCATCCGCAATGTGACTGGCCCGGTGTTATCGCCGGGCCTTTTCTTGTGTCGCCCCACGCGCACCACGCCGAGCCGTCGCCCGTCGCACCATGTGGTAGGCTTCCCGCCAGACCCCTGGCATCGCAAATCTGCCATCGGGTCGGCACGGGCTCTGCCTTGCGCTGCTGCGGCGGCTGCATGTCGCGGGGCCCGCGCTTTTGCGCGACCGCGGATTTTCGCGCCCTGGTGCGCCGTACGGCCGGATCAAGAGGAAACACCCCCGTTTTCTGCCGACTCCGGTCGCTGTTTTCGTTGCTGTTTTTGGGCGTCGCAAATCTATTCTGCTGCTTCCGATCTGCTGCTTCCGACCTTGGAGGCGATCATCACAAAGCGGGTTGGAATTTACATTCGGGTCAGCACGGACGGACAGACCACGGCGAACCAAAGGCGCGAGCTCGAGGCGGTTGCTGCCCGCTCAGGCTGGGAAGTGGTCGGGATCTATGAGGACGCCGGAATTTCCGGCGCCAAGGGTCGGGACAGGCGCCCCGGCTTCGATCGGTTGCTCAAGGACGCCACTGCCCGCAAGATCGACATGGTGGCCGCCTGGTCGGTCGATCGGCTAGGCCGCAGCCTGCAACACTTGGTCGGGTTTTTGAACGAGCTGCAGGCGCTCGGCTGCGATCTCTACCTGCACCAGCAAGCGCTTGATACGAGCACGCCGTCGGGGCGCGCCATGTTTCAGATGTGCGGCGTCTTCGCCGAGTTCGAGCGTTCGATGATTGTCGAGCGCGTCAACGCCGGCCTGAAGCGAGCCAAGGCACAGGGCGTGAAGCTAGGCCGTGGCCGTCGCAAGGATGGCGCCCGGAGCCTCGATGAGGAACGCTGGGGCATGACAAGGGCCCAACTCGAAAAGCGAATCCTGAGCCTCCACAAGGGCGGCATGGGCGTGCTGAAAATCGGCAAGGAGCTCGGTGTCGGCACCGGTTTGGTGCATGGCGTCGTTTCCCCTTTCGTCGCAAGCGCCGCCTGAAGCGCGGCAAGCGGGTGAAATAGCCCGGTCCGCGTGGCGAATCGGACCTGCCCGGCGCCTTACAACATGTGCTAGGTTCCTCGCCATGACGACGATCCTACATATCCTTTCGGTCCCTTTCTTCGCTGCAGCGATCATCAGCCTCTACTCACGACGACATTCCAGACTGTCATTTCCGCTGCTGATGGCATCAGTGATTTGCGCTACCTACTAGCAGCCGGTTCGCCCAAGCTGGGGTTTTCTTTTGCCGGGTCCCGCATCAGCAGCCGATGACAAGTGAAATCACATGCCCCAGCCTCTCCGCTGCCACGCGGGCGCGTTTCCGTAGCTAGGGTGTGAGATAATTCGGCCGCGGCAAACGCGCTGTAGCGTGCCTCCCAGCTTCAGGAAACGGCTGGCTACTTCGAGGCAAGCGCAAGCGTGTGAGGAGGAAAGCGCGGTGAAGCAATTCCTCAACGACCATCTCATTGATTTTGACATTGCTGCCGCATTGGTTGGCTTCGCGGTTTGCACTTCTATTTTGGCTTCGGCTGGATTGTTTCTGTGGTACTTGGACTGTCTGCTTTTATCCTGATCCCGCTTCTGGTCCTGTGCTGGCTTTATGTGAGCGCCATTCTCTCCATTCTCATCATAAAGCGATTTAAGGATTAGACTTTCAATGCTCGGGTGGCGGCCCGCGGAGTCGATACAAGCACTCTTCAGGCGTTCGTGGGGCATCGCTCGATCGCGAATACTGTCGTTTATACGGCGATTGCTGACAAGCGGATCCGCAACATCTGGGGAAAATGAGTCGCCCGACGGCGAACGATATGGCTTTTATCGAACAGGGTATGGGATAAGCGAGCACCTCCTACGGAGTTTCTCAGTTTCTCCAGCTCACGTTCCATCCTGGAAATTAGCGCCAGCCGCCGTTCCAGGATGAGCCTTTGTCCTTGGCTTCAGAGGCTTGGTGGTGCGTTTGCGCTTCGCTGAATGGACAGGTTTTCCCGTGACTCTTCACGGTTTACGCGGCATGCGTTTTGCCTTCGGGGTGGAGAGATTAACGTCGAAATGAATAGGACGAAGTTGAAGATGGCGAACAGCACTAACAGAAGAGTCTCGCTCAACCTGGTTTTGAGCTTATAACGATCAATATTCTTCTGATGTGCACGCAACTGAATAAATCTTGGTTCCATGACGCAGCCCCGCACACTGTAGGTGAGTGCAGGAAGTGCTGGGCGAAGGCAGTAGTTCCTAGAACCGCCAATAATTTTTTCTGATGCGACAAGCGTGCCTAAAATCAGGCACCTTGCCTTACGGTGGGGCACAAATGCAAACCGGGTGCGCCAACCACAGGCTAAAAATAGGGCTAGGGATGTACCGCCAGTACGCAAACTGAATCCTGAGCCTTCCCTGACTCAGCAAACGGCTTTTCTTGATAAGCGTGGCGTCTGCGTAGAAGGCCGCTTAGCGCAGTCAAGAGGCAATCAAAGCGTAACCGAACCCGACCACCAGCAGGGCGAGCATCATCCAAAGGAATCTGCGGTAAGTCTGAAAGAACGAGCGCCGGTAGGTGTGACCGCAATGCGGACAATAGTACGAGTACCCGGCATTCGTGCTGATCTGACGCTCGCACGATTTGCACGTCGCGAGTTTCGGCATTGTGTAGTTGTCCCCCCGGCTACGGAACAGGTTTCATCTTAGCCATCTGTTCTGCGGTACAACACACGCTGCGATCACGTCTTGTGATTTGGAGCCGATTTCTTGTGAACACGGGCCAGTGAAGCACCGAGCGCGGCACGCCGTTCACGCCGGATGCCATCAACCGGCTGGTCAAGATTATCGGCCAGCGTGCCAGCCTGGCGCTACCGGTCCATTTCCACATGCTGCGGCATAGCTGCGGTTACAAGCTGGCCAACGACGGCATCGACACGCGGGCAATTCAGGATTGGCTCGGGCACGTCTCGATCACGCATACGACTCGGTACCCGGCGCTAAGCCAGACGCGATTCAGGGACTTTTGGCGGGACTAACCCGCCCGCGGCAAATGCGAATTAGATGGACTTAAGCATACAAGAAGCGCCTAGTCGTGGACATCACCGCGCTGCCTTCTGGCCCCCTATCGGTGACAGAGAGACCAGTCCGCGCTCCCGCCCTACTCTAGCAAGGGAGCAGCGCCGTGCTAAACCGAGACCTTCTAGGCGTCGTTTTAATGCTTGCTTTCGCCGTCGCGCTGACAGCGCTAGCTTGGATTGTTGTTTCGACATAAGGCATCCCTAAAAAGGCCCCCGAGTCCCGCCACCGCCGCGGAGCCGCATGAAGCGGGGCAAGCGGGTGAAATAGCCCCGGCGCCGCGGCAAATGTGTGTGGACGCTGTGGGCCACAGCAAATATGATCGGCTTGCGGTGCTCGCACCGCATCCCCTACCTAGCCCCGCCCTCGCCCGCGGGGCTTTTGTTTGCACAGTCGAGTTCGACGGCCGCAGTGTTCCTCATCGGCACTACGTTGTGCTGAGGGTTTATGATTCTATCGATCTGGGCGGCCAGGGCCTCGAACGCTCGCTTTTTCTCGGCATGGTAAGCGTAACGGTCATAGGTGCCGCGAACGCCACCCATTGCATGCCCCAAGCAGCGCTCGGCGTGGTCGGTTGAAACCCCTGCCCGAGACATCAGGCTTCGCGCCGTCCGCCTCAGATCGTGGATCGTCCAATTAGTAAGGCCGGAATTGCTGTCAAATTTGGCCTTGAACTGACTAAATCCGCCTATCGGCCTTGTGCCGGTGCTGAAAACATAATCCACACCATCGACTCGGGGGATTGACGCCAGCACCTCTAGGGCGGCCCTGGAAAGCGGCAGGACGGTTTCGTTCTTGGTCTTGTATCTGACAGCCGGGATAATCCAGTCGTTGCCCACAATGTCGTTCCAGGTCAGAGAGGCGGCCTCCATTCGACGGGCGGCTGTCAGCAAAATAAACCGCAGTAGCGGCCCGAACGGCCCGGTAAGTTCCCCTGAAGCCTTCCAGAAGGCGCGCAATTCGTCATCGGATAGCACCCGTTCGCGCTTGCGCTCATTTGGATTAGACCGCGCCATGCCGCTTACAATCGGGGACCGGAAATCATCCGAGCGGCGGGCATGCCAATTCATGATCTTTCGGACAATCGAAAGCGAGAAATCGGCGGCCACCGGGCCGCGCTCATCCTCTATCTGGTCTAGAAGTCGGACTATATCGGATCGCCGGATATCCTCGATCTGGCGGGAACCGATCTTATTGGGATGATAGACAACCCGCCTGAGAGCGCCCTCGATCTGGCTCTTGCTTCGCAGCCGAACCCCCTCTCGCTTCAGGTATTCCTTGCAGATCGCCTCAAGGGTGTTTTCCGCCTGCCACTCCGCCCTTTTACGTTCCTCCAGCGGATCGCCGCCGCCTGCAACATCGCCAAGCGCTTTGCGGGCTTCCTTGCGGGCCTTGTCGAGACCGATCTTCTTGGTGTCGCCGATCAACATCCGCCGCGACCGATGGCTTGCGCGATACTGAAGGATGAACGACCTGTGGCCGGCTCGGGTCACCATCAAACCGAAACCGACGTTCGTGACGATCGCGAAGCGCCCCTCTTGAGGGGTGCGGGACGGCGCGAATCATGCTGGTGATTTGGGGTCCCGAACAATGCCGCGTGCATGCGGCAGATTGGCACGACGGGCAAATTTCGCATAACACGCATTCGAAAATTGCCCGTCGGGCAGCCGACCCAATTTCGGCGTGCCGTTACCGCAAACCACACTGGGTGCGCGATAACATCGCGCGCGACTTTGCGATCCAGGAGCTTGCCGAAGCCGTCGCGCTGGCGCCCCGAACGTTTGCCCGGCGCGTCCCGGCGACATGCGGTGTTTCACCAATTCAGTTCGTCCAGCAGATCAGGCTTGAGACCGCAGACCACCCGCCTGTCGGTCGAGCAGATCGCCCGGCAGGTCGGATATGCGGAACCCTCGACGCTTCGCAGGCTGATCCGGCGCGGCACCAGGCATTCGTCCCGTCGCCCGAGTCGTCTTTTTTGCTTTCGCGCCACGCGTTCTGCCCGCCGCCCCTTGGCTCAGGTGCCGCAGCTCTTGACATCATTGGCCAGGCTCCAGCTCTCCCCGGTCCTCAGATTGGTCGTCTTGTAGACCCGCCCGCGGATTTCGGCTGGACAATCCCTGGGGATCTCGACGAGGCACATGTTGACCTTGTCAAACACCTGCGAGCGGGCGATTGCGCGTTCCTTCACAAGGGATACCTGAACGCCGGAGTTGCTGAATCTGACGATCGTGCCGCTGTCAGCTCCCTTCTTGGAATTCGCCGGCGCCAAGTCAGCGCCATACCGATCAGTGATCGAGGTGATGGTGGTGTCGGCGCATTCACCGACCTTGGCGGGCAGGAGGGAAATCCGTTCGGTGCCGGGCAGGTCTTCGTTGATCACTGGATCGGGCGGGGGCTGCCACCGGTCCGGGGAGGCGTTTCCGATCGATTTATCGGAAGACGCCGCATAGGATTTGCCGGCGGCCGGGCCATTGCTGGCCGAAGCATCGTTGCCGGGCGGGCTCGTGCTGGACGAGTTGAAAATCGCTGACTGCGTGCAAGCGGCGACCGCGAACAGAGGCAGCAAACCCAGTCGGGACCAGCGTCTCATATTTTCCAGCTTCCTCATCGGCACTAGAGCTCCGATTCCGGAGTTCGCAAGCTGTCGCGGCGACCTCTGATGCGAACTTCGGAATCAAAGGAGCTCTACCAACTTTTTAATGCTAGTGCGGCTTTGAATTTGAAGTTCCTATCACCAACTTGCCGCGATACCGATAGGAACTTCAAATTCGCCGCACTAGAGCTCCGATTCCGAAGTTCGCAAGCTATCGCGGCGACCTCTGATGCGAACTTCGGAATCAAAGGAGCTCTAGCAACTCCTTAATTCTAGTGCGGCTTTGAATTTGAAGTTCCTATCACCAACTTGCCGCGATACCGATAGGAACTTCAAATTCGCCGCACTAGAGCTCCGATTCCGAAGTTCGCAAGCTATCGCGGCGACCTCTGATGCGAACTTCGGAATCAAAGGAGCTCTAGCAACTCCTTAATTCTAGTGCGGCTTTGAATTTGAAGTTCCTATCACCAACTTGCCGCGATACCGATAGGAACTTCAAATTCGCCGCACTAGTCCTAATCCGCGAAGCGATAGGCGCCACCTTTTTCGACCGAGCGGCGGAACGCCGGACGGGCATGCATGCGCGCGAGCCAGCCGGCAAGGTTCGGATACGGTGCGAGCTTCTCGAATATTTTGGCCATTTCGGCGACGAAGCTCATCTGGATATCGGCTCCCGTGAGCGCGTTGCCGACGAGAAACTCCCTGCCCTTAAGTGCGCCCTCGACATAACCGAGATGGTTGGCGATCTCGCTGTCGATCCGCGGATGCAACGGCTTGCCTGCCTCCTTCAATCTCGAGACATAGAGGTTGAGCATCAATGGCAGCATAGCTGAGCCTTCGGCATAGTGCAGCCATTCATTGTAGGCCTCGTATTCGCCCGTACCGATAGCGGGCATCATGGCGCCCTTGCCGTAGGTTCGAATGAGGTAATCGACGATCGCCGCGGATTCCGCAATTCTGATATCGCGATCGATAATCACGGGCGACTTGCCGAGCGGATGAACGGCGGTCAATTCGACCGGCGCCAGCCTTGTCTTTGCATCGCGCTGGTATCGCTTCATTTCGTAGGGAGTTCCGAGCTCTTCGAGAAGCCACAAGATCCGCTGCGAGCGGGAGTCGTTGAGATGATGCAGGACGAGCATGGAGGGTTTCCCGGAGGTTTTCGATCGCAGATGTTTATCAGAGGCATTCGGAAAAAGGCAGCACGATGGACGAATCCGTATCCCGACGAAGAGCGCTTCGGCCGCCCGCGACGGTTCGTCCGGGACCGGCCGCGGGGGCTCGATCACGCTTCGGGGGCCGCTCCTCGCATTCAATCGCTGAGCCGGCAATTACTTCGCGAATGCAGGGAACTCCGGCAATTTGCCGACGTCGCGCGCATCGTGCTGGATGATCAGCGTCGCCTTCAAATTCGATACGATCTGCTTCATGCGCTGGATCGAAGCAATCGTCTGCGCCCGATCGTAGTTGAATATTGGCACGCCATCCGAATCGTAATTCTCGCGGAAGTGGACGGCATCGCCGCTGAGAATGACCGGCCCCATCTGCGCCAGCTTGACCAGCAGGCTGGAATGACCCGGCGTGTGCCCTGGCGTGCGCAGCACGATCACCGTCCCGTCGCCGAAGACGTCCTTGTCGGGGCCCAGTGCCAGCGCGTCGACCGCGCTGTCACCTTTGAGCCAGCTCTCGAACGGCTTGAAGTTCACGCCCTGGGCAGGCTCGGGGGCGGAGATCGCGTCCCATTCCCGGGTGCCGATCAGCAGGGTTGCTTTCGGAAAGGAGGCGATCTGGCCGGTGTGATCGGCGTGATAATGGCTGATGCCGACATATTTGATTTGATCGGGTTTGACGTCGATCTTTGCCAGCAGATCGACCAGGCTCACCTTTGGCGCGACATTGGGCATGGTCATGGCATGGCCCGTGTCCCACAGCAGATAATCGTCGCCATGTTTGACGAGATAGCAACTGTAGACGAACTGGAGCTTCAGCTCGCCGTAGGCATATGTATCCGAGAAGCGCTGATTGACGGCTGTGGGCGCCTGTGGCGTGCCGCAGTCGAGGCGCGCCAGTGACACGTCAGCCGCTTGCGCGGGCACCGAAAGACCAGCGAAAAGGCCGATGCCGGCAGCGAGTATGGTCCAGAGTTCTGGTCATCGTTTCTCCCCCTTGAACGGTATGGTGGCAAAGTGTGACCTCTCTCGCAAGACGCGGCATTCAGGCATTCGAAGCCGAAAATCCGAGGCGGGTGTCGCACGCAGCATACATGCGGATAAAGGGTGATGAAATGTATGGTGCATGCCTCAAACGTCGGCTTTCCGCGCAAGGGCGGACATCAGCCTCGACTCGCCAAATGTCTGCAAAATGACCATACGTCGGACATTTGCATTGCGCCGCGTTGCGGGAAACGTCGGTTATTGTCGTTTGAGCCAACAACCTCGCTTGGGTAGCTGATGTTTTACAAGCAACTGCCTGGAAATTGAGCCAGAAACATCCTGAGCCAGTGCTTTGACGGAATTACCGACAACATGCGCCACCGCAGACGTCAGCCGCCGTTGCACGACATCTCCATGCCACCGGTTGACGGTTTCATGGATGCACGCGCCGGCCTGCTGGCGAAAGCCGAGCGCTAGAGCCCGGTATACCCGGCCTTGACCGGATCGTTCGAGCCGTCGAGCTCGCGCAAATAGGTGAGCCCGCACACCGTGAGCCGATGCATGTCCGTTTCGCCGGCCTCGAACAGCTTCGTGACATACTTGGTCACCTTTATGCGTGCCTCAGCGCTCGCCGCGGCAGAGCGATTGAGCAGGAGATCGTAAGTCATCATGATGCGGTCGATGGCGGCTTCCATATCTTCCTCTCGGGTTAGACCAGCTCTTCGGCTTCGAACTGCGCGATTGCCTTGTTGGCGAGCTTGATCTTGTTGAATTCGCCGTGCTCGAACATCTGAATGATGATGGCGAGCAGCCGTTCGTTCGTCACAAAGTCGTCGGCGATGGCGCCCGAGCGACACAGGTAATGCGCGGCAATGGCATAGGCTTCGCCCACCACCCCCACGTTCATCACCCGCAATCCGCGCTCAACCAGCATGACCATCCTCCAACACAGACGGACAAGCGTTTTTGCGCCCAAAAAGTTCCATCCGGCCAAATGCATTTTTGCTTTTGCGGGAGGAACGTTTTTCGAAAAGACAAACGCACCGATCCGGAAAGTGCCGGGTCGATGCGTTTGCAAGGCTTGGTATGTAACTGGCCGCCGGTCTTGTCGAGGCCGGCTTGGCCGAAACAACCTCAGAGCCGATACAGGATCTGGTCGGTCCAGAAGCGCTCGAGGCGATGCAGCGACTTGTTCAGCGTTGCGAACTCCTCGTTCGAAATGCCGCCAACCTGCTCCACGGTCTTGACGTGCTTCTGATAGAGCGCGTCCACGACGCGGCGGATCTCCTGGCCCTGCGTGGTCAGGCGAATGCGGACCGAGCGGCGATCGACGCGCGAACGCTGATGGTCGAGGAAGCCGAGTTCGACCAGCTTCTTCAGATTGTAGGAGACGTTGGAGCCGAGGTAGTAGCCGCGCGTGCGCAGCTCGCCCGCGGTCAACTCCTTGTCGCCGATGTTGTAGAGCAAGAGCGCCTGCACCGAATTGATATCCGAGCGGCCGCGGCGATCGAACTCATCCTTGATGACGTCGAGAAGGCGGCGATGCAGCCGCTCGACCAACGTCAACGCTTCCAGATAGAGCGGCTGCACGGATGCCTGGCCGGGAGCGCGCTCAGCGGTTTCCACCGCCGTTGCAACGGCTTTCATCATGACACTTCCCTTGTTGTCGTTTTATCGACTTATTCGACGAAACTTTTGTCCCGCCTGTAAGCTGCAACTTAAGGGGATCGTTTGAAGATCAGCTTAAATAAGACAATAAAGAGATCATGAATTTAAGAGAGTGAATCGCCGATTAAGCCTGCAAGACAAGGGCTTTTCGCAACCTTTCATTGACGCTCGCACGACGCTGTTCACGCTTCGTCTAAAAGCGCTGTCGCATATGGGAACAGTGTCGTTAAAATTCGAAACGCCTGCGTAACAGGTGTGACCGGCGCTGAAGGTGACTGAAAGGTTACCGTGAAACTCTCGCAAATCCAAAACCGGTTTTGCGCTGGTGTGGTGGTTTAGAAGTTCTCTTCATTGGTGCGACGAATCCACCAAGAGAACTTCTGAACCAAAACCACACCAGAATCATAGATTGCCAGTGTCCTCTCGAATCCGAAGTTCGTAAAAGAGGGCGCTGCAAGGGAGTACGAACTTCGGATTCGGGACACCAGGCCGCCTCACGATGTCCGCGCTATGGCGGCCGTTCGCGCGCTGCCAGCCACGCCAGTATGAGGTAGGCGGCCAGCATCAAGGCCTCGAACGTCACCACCACCATGCTGCCACCGTAGATCGCCGGAAACATCAGTTCGATCACCGCCATCGACACCACGGTGGTCAGCCACACCACTGCTCCCCACGGCGTCGCAAGCCAGAGCCCGACCCCGGCGACAAGCTCGATGACCGCGAAATACACAGTCGCGGTTTGCCAGGCGAGCGGCTGGTTCTCGAAGGCCTCCTCCTCGCCGCCGATGAAGCCCGTGACCTGCGCCCAGTGGTAGAGACCCTTGAGGACGGAGATGACGGCCATGATGCGCAGAAACAGCACCAGCCGGCGGGTCCACACATTGTCCTCGGATTCGATCCGTTCCGACCAGATTGCCGCCACCGACATGGCGTGGTCCTGCGAGGGGTCGCGCGTTGGGGTTTCAGACATCAGAAAATGCCAAGCTGAAGAAACAACCGGTTTGCGTCACTCATGACCGCTCGGCGCGGCAAAATCAACATTCGTAAGGCTGAAGTGACGAAAGCCCCCCAAAGTGCTAAAAATCGTCCAAATCGGGCCACCAGCCTGCAATCCCGGGAGAGAATACCAAATGGCGATCAAATTCGGGCGTCCGATCGAAATGCGCGATACGCCGCGCCGTGAAACAGCCCTCTCCGCCCCAAGCCTTGACCTGGTCGTTCGTCCCCGCCGCAACCGCAAGGCAGAATGGGCGCGCCGCATGGTGCGCGAAAACGTCCTCACCACCGACGACCTGATCTGGCCCCTGTTCGTGGCCGACGGCCACGACAAGCGCACACCCGTTGTCTCGATGCCCGGCGTGGACCGGCTCAGCGTCGATCAGGCGGTGCGCGAGGCCGAGCGGGCCGTCAAGCTCAACATCCCCTGCATCGCGCTTTTCCCCTATACCGACCCAGGCTTGCGCGACGAGCGCGGCTCCGAGGCGGTCAATCCCGACAATCTCGTGTGCCAGTCGGTGCGCGCGATCAAGAAGGAATTTCCGGAGCTCGGCGTGCTCTGCGACGTGGCGCTCGATCCCTTCACAAGCCATGGCCATGACGGCCTGATCGAGGATGGCAAGATCCTCAACGATGCGACGGTGACAGTCCTGGTGCGGCAGGCGCTGGTACAGGCGGAAGCCGGTTGCGACATCATCGCGCCATCGGACATGATGGATGGCCGGGTCGGTGCGATCCGCGAAGGGCTGGACGCTGCCGGATTCCTCGACGTGCAAATCATGTCCTATGCGGCGAAATATGCCTCCGCCTTCTACGGCCCGTTCCGCGATGCGGTCGGCTCGGCCAAGACGCTGACCGGCGACAAGCGCACCTATCAGATGGACAACGCCAATTCGGACGAGGCGCTGCGCGAGGTCGAACTCGACATCGCCGAGGGCGCCGACATGGTGATGGTGAAGCCGGGCATGCCCTATCTCGACATTGTGCGGCGGGTCAAAGACACGTTCGGAATGCCGACCTTCGTCTACCAGGTGTCCGGCGAATACGCGATGATCATGGCGGCGAGCCACAACAACTGGATCGACGGCGAGCGGGCGATGATGGAAAGCCTGCTCGCGTTCAAGCGTGCGGGCGCCAACGGCATCCTCACCTATTTCGCGCCGCACGCCGCCGAGAAGCTGAAAAACGAGAGCTGACGGAACAAACCCTCGGCCTCGATTGCCGTTCCGTCATGACCAAGCGAGGCCTTGCAAGCGCCTTCGCGGTTCCCATGTTTCGCCGGAGGCGCTTTCGGCGACCAATTGGGAATCCGGACATTGGGAGAAACGAGATGTCCAACAGCGGCTATGGAAATACCGGTGATGCCTGGCGCAGCGATGGCGGAGTTCCGCCGCATGCTTTCGATCCGCTGTCGCAACCCGAATTGTTTCGCGGCGTGCTGACGCGCCGGGTGTTCGCATTCCTGATTGACCTTGTGGTGCTTTCAGTACCGGTGATCCTTGGCTATTTGTTCATTGCGCTGTTCGGCCTGTTGACGCTTGGGCTCGGCTGGGCGTTGTTCTGGCTGGCGTGGCCGGCTTCGGTGCTCTGGGCCGTCGTCTATTACGGCGCCTCCCTTGGCGGTCCGCATTCGGCAACGCTGGGCATGCGCGTGATGGACCTGGAATTGCGCACCTGGTACGGCGCCCCCGGCTATTTTGTACTGGGCGCCATGCACGCGGTGCTGTTCTGGGTTTCGATCTCATTCCTGTCGCCGCTGGTGCTGCTGGTCGGGGTGTTCAACAGCCGGCGGCGCCTGTTGCACGATTTTGTGCTGGGAACCGTGATCATTAACAGTTCCGTCCGAAACCCGGTTGCGCAGCCGGCCCGAACTTTCTGACCTCGCGGCCTTGGCAGCAAACGGTTTGCAAACCAATTGACCGTTAGGCTGGTCGGCGCGATGCTTGAGGCCGGCTCGCTTATCTGTAGCTTTCGAAATCCTGTGAACCCGTGACCCAGCATTCGCGTGATACTCCCCAGTTTTACCTGACGGCGCCCTCGCCCTGCCCCTATCTGCCCGGCCGGCACGAGCGCAAGGTGTTCACGCATCTGGTCGGCGACAAAGCGGGCGATCTCAACGATCTTCTGACCCATGGCGGTTTCCGCCGCAGCCAGTCGATCGCCTACCGCCCGGCGTGCGACCAGTGTCGTGCGTGCGTTTCGGTGCGCGTGATCGCCAACGAATTCCGCCCCTCCCGCAATTTTCGAAAGGTTCTCGCCCGCAACGCCGACATCGTCGGCGAGCAGCGCAGCGCGGTGCCGACCTCCGAGCAATATTCGGTATTCCGTGCCTACCTGGACCATCGGCATCGCCACGGCGGCATGGCCGACATGACGGTGCTCGACTACGCCATGATGGTCGAGGACAGCCACGTCGAAACCCGCATCATCGAATACCGCCGCCGCCAAGGCGAGGCGAGCATCACCGGCCGCGGCAACGAACTCGTGGCGGTTGCGCTGACGGACGTGCTCAGCGATGGCCTTTCGATGGTTTACTCGTTCTTCGAGCCGTCGGAGGAAGGCCGCTCGCTCGGCACTTTCATGATCCTCGACCACATCCATCGCGCCAGGAGACTGGGACTTCCTTACGTCTACCTGGGCTACTGGATCGAGGGCTCGAAAAAGATGGACTACAAGGGCCGCTTCCTGCCCCAGCAGCGGCTGGCGCCGTCGGGGTGGATGCGCGTGGAGGCCACGGGCGAGGCGCTGACCGAGCCGCAGGATTGAACCTCATCCCGAGGGACGCGAAGCGGCGTCTCGAAGGATGAGCGCTGCATGGTTCGAGACGCGCAGCCCGCGTTCCTCACCATGACGGCAGCCCTGTCACCCGCTCACATAATCCCACACCAGTTTCGCGTTAAGCGCGATGATGAGCACCGCCGTTGCGGTGGCGAGCGCGGTCAGCCAGCGCGGCGCCACAAACGGTCCCATCTTGCGGCGGCTTGAGGTGAACATCACCAGCGGCACGACTGCGAACGGCAATTGCAGGCTGAGCACCACCTGGCTCAGGATCAAAAGCTGGCCGGTCCCTTTTGCGCCGGCCCAGATCGTCACCAGCACCGCCGGCACTATGGCGATGGCCCGCGTCACCAGGCGTCGCAGCCACGGCGCGATCCGCCAACGCAGAAATCCCTCCATCACGATCTGGCCCGACAGGGTTGCGGTGATGGTGGAGTTAAGCCCGCAGCACAACAGGGCAATCGCAAACAGCGTCGGCGCCAATGTCGAACCGAGCAGCGGCGACAGAAACGCGTGCGCCTGATCCAGTTCGGCGACGTCGGTCCGGCCCGAGTGATGAAATGTCGCCGCAGCCAGGATCAGGATCGAGGCATTGATGGTCAGCGCAAAACAGAGCGCGATCGAGGAATCGATGGTCGCAAGCTTGATCGCCTCACGCCTTTCATCGATCTCCTCGCCGAAGCCGCGGGTCTGCACCAGACCTGAGTGCAGATAGAGGTTGTGCGGCATCACCGTGGCACCGAGAATGCCGAGCGCCAGGTACAGCATCTCGCGGTTGGCGAAGATTTCCGTTGTCGGCGCAAAGCCGCGGATCACCGCGCCCCAGTCGGGATCGGCAAGTGCGATCTGCACCGCAAAGCACGCCGCGATCACGCCCAGCATCGCCACCACGAAAGCCTCGATCCAGCGAAAGCCGAACGCCTGCAGCGCCAGGATCAGGAGCACGTCAGCGCCCGTGATGATCACGCCAATCTCGAGCGGAATATGAAACAGGAGATTGAGGCCGATGGCCGTGCCGATGACTTCGGCGAGATCGGTCGCGGTGATCGCGACTTCGGCCGACAGCCAGAGGGGAAGCGAGACGAAGCGCGGAAAGGAATCGCGGCAAGCCTGCGCGAGGTCGCGGCCGGCGCCGACGCCAAGCCGGATGCACAGCGATTGCAGCACGATCGCCATGAGGTTGGAAAACAGTGCCACCGTGAGCAGCGCGTAGCCGAACTTGGATCCGCCGGCGAGCGAGGTCGCCCAGTTGCCGGGGTCCATATAGCCGACGGCCACCAGATAGCCGGGGCCGAAGAAGGCCAGCAGCTTGCGCCAGAACGGCCCCCGCTTTGCCGTCGCCACGGTCCCGAACACGTCCGCGAGCGATGGCTCGCCCCGCACGCTGCGCCAGCCGCCTGTTCCCGGTGGTTTTTCCCCCGAAGGCGAGCGGGGCGGCAAATCAGGGGATTGAGCGTCCATTGCCAAAAGATGGCTGACTCTTTCTTTTATTGCAACTCATTTGCAAGAGCATCTGGATCACCGCAGCGTGTGGAACTCGGAAAGCGGGTGGCTCTGGCATCCCCGGGCCGTCGAAGGTGCATCCGGACGACATCGAGAAAGCCGAGTTGTTTCAGAGAGCCGCCATGTCCGCCGACCGAACACCGCACCTTCCCTCGACCTTCAACCGATTGGCCTGGTCCAATCTTGCCGCGCAATCCGCCGAACAAGTCGCGCTGGCCGCAGCCCCGATCGTGGCCGTGCTCTGGCTCGGCATCGGGGAAGGTGAGAGCGGGCTGTTGCAGACGGCGCTGACACTGCCCTTCGTGGTATTCGCAATTCCGGCCGGCCTGTTGGCCGACCGTATCCCCCGGCGCTGGCTGATGGCGGGCGCCGAGGCCGTGCGGGCGCTCGCCCTGTTCGAAATCCTCCTCCTGATCTGGTTCGACCTGCTCTCGCTGCCCCTGCTCGCGCTATTGGGCTTCATCGCCGTGTGCGGGACGGTCGCCTTCAGCGTGGCCGCGCCGGCGCTGGTGCCTTCGCTGGTGGCGCCGAAAGATCTCCCCGCGGCCAATGCCCGAATCGAACTCGCGCGCACCATTGCCTTTGCCAGCGGGCCTGCGATCGGCGGATTTCTGGTGGGATGGCTTGGCGCGGAGCCGGCCTTTGGATGCGCCGCCGCGTTGTCGGCCATTGCGGTGGTGCTGCTTTCGGGAATTTCCGAGCCCGCGCGCCAGCCGGCGCCGCGCCGTCATCCGCTGCAGGAGATCCGCGAGGGCGCCGCTTTCGTGCTGCATCACCCACTGCTGCGGCCGGTCTTCGCCACCCAGTTCATCTTCAACACCGCATGGTTTTTGATGCTCGCCGTGTTCGTGCCCTATGCCGTGCGCCATCTCGGCCTGTCGGCGCCTGGCGTCGGCACGACGATGGCGATGTACGGCGTCGGGATGGTCGGCGGTGCGCTGCTGGCCACGCGCGTGATGCGGCACCTCGCCTTCGGCGTCGTCATTGCGCTCGGCCCCATTGCGGGCTTTGTCGCCGCCGCCTTCATGGCGCTGACCATCCTTGTTGCCTCGCCCTGGCTTGCCGCCTTAAGCTTTTTCCTGCTCGGCGCAGGCCCGATCCTTTGGGTGATCTCGACCACGACGCTGCGGCAATCGGTGACGCCGCCGCAGCTTCTGGGACGGGTTTCCGCGATCAACATCATGAGCTATGGCGCCCGCCCGCTTGGAGCCTCGCTCGGCGCGCTGGTTGGCGGGGTCTTTGGCGCGGAAGCCTGTCTCTGCCTCGCGGTCATCATTTTCGCCGCGCAGGCGCTGGTAATCCTGATCTCGCCGGCGGTCGCGCTGGCGCGCCAGCCCGAGATGACGAGCAGCGAGGCTGCGAAGGCATAAGGCAGGGCAAAAGGATTTTAGCCCGCCAGATAACGCGCGTAGCCGCCACCCAGCGCTTCGTTCGCGGCAATGTCGGGATCGAGGGTGAAGAGATCCTGCGCATGGCCGATGCCGCGCAGCGCAAAGCGGCCGGTGGAAACGAGATAGCGCTGCCCTGCCGCATCCAGACCGCTGCGAAACGCAGACGATGCCAAAAGTTCGCGGTCGACCGACCGGCACATCGAGGCGATCCGGCTGACCTCGTTGACCGCAGGCCCCACCACGGTGAAATCGAGCCGGTCCTCGCTGCCGATATTGCCATAGAACACCTCGCCGACATGCAGGCCGACATAGGCCGAGGTCGTCGGCCGGTCGTAGGCGGCGCGGCGAGCGCTGAGCGAGGCGATATTTTTTCGAAAGCCATGTTCGGCCCGCAGCGCCGCGCGCCGGGCGACCGCCAGGTCCGCATTTGTGAACATCGCGAGCACGCCGTCCCCGATCAGCTTGAGCACGTCGCCGTCGGCGTCGTGAATGGCGTCGATCGCGGCCTGCGCGTAGTCATTGAGGAACGGGATGATCTCGCCGGGCGCCATGCTTTCACTGATCGCGGTCGAGCCGCGCAGATCGGAAAACCACAGCACCGCATTGATGCGCTCGGTCACGCCGCGGAAGATGCGCCCGCGCAGCACCTGTCCGGCGGCGTCGCGCCCGAGATAGACGCGGCCAAGGGTCCGGGCGATATCGGCTTGCGCCAAAGACTTGATCGCCAGCCCCAGCACTGGGACCAGATCGCGCAGTGCCGACAATTCCTGCTCGCCAAAACCCTCCGGCCGACGGGTCAGCCAATAGGAATAAACGCAGTCCATCTGACCGATGCTGCCACTTTCGCCGAACCGGTGCACGAAAACCAGAGAATCCCGGTGGCCTTTCTCGGCAAGCTCCGGCAGAATCGAGAAGCCAAGCGAAGCGGTCTCGGCAAGATCGATCCGCAGTTCCTGATGGCCGTGTTCGAGCATGTGGTAGAAGACCGAGCGACGCCAGTTCTGTGCGGCATCGCCCGCACTCGTCGACCCATATTCGAAACTCTCGCTTTCGTTGGTCTCGGTATCGTTCCAGCGAAAGCCACGCCCCTCGAAGATCGGGTGCAGCGTATCGATGAAGACGATGCCGCGCGACAGTTCGAGACCTTCGGCGCGGCAGCGCTCGCAGAAACCGCGGATGAGGTCGTTTTCGGACAAGCCGGTCAGGCCCTGGCTGACCAGCCAGTTCATCAGGCGCAGGCGCGGTTCAAGATCCATACGCCATTATGCCGCGCAATAGCGAGCGGCGAAAGGCCGCCGGGGTTTCTCAAGGTTTCTTCCGCGCGACGACCTCGCCATCTTCCTTGACGAAACGCTCGAGGGGATGCTCGAGCAGATCGAGCACCGTTTCCGACGGCCGACACAGCCGCGTTCCCTTCGCCGTCACCACGATCGGCCGGTTGATCAGAATCGGGTTCGCGAGCATGAAATCGATCAGTTCGTCGTCGCTCCATTTCGGATCGGAAAGCCCCAGTTCCGCGTAAGGCGTACCCTTCTGCCGCAGCAGTGCGCGAGCCGAAATTCCCATCGCCTCGATCAGTTCAAGCAACCGCGCGCGATCCGGCGGGTTTTTCAGATATTCGATAATTTCCGGCTCCTCACCGCTCTGGCGGATCATCGCCAGCGTGTTGCGCGAGGTGCCGCACGCAGGATTGTGATAGATCGTCACGCTCATGGCTGGCCTCTTGTGATGGCGATTGCCTCAAACGCCAATTCCTCCTATTCGTCAAGGAGAGAAACTAGAAGGAAAACCTTCGGGTGCGAACGGCGCCGGTTAGGGAATGTTGATGGCGCCTGAAAAGACCATTCACCAGTTGCCGATCATATTGGCGCTCGGCACGACGCAGACACTGGCGTGGGCCTCGAGTTATTATCTGCCGGCAATCCTGGCCGATCCGATCGGGCGCGACCTCGGGGTATCCTCGAACTGGATCTTCGCCGCCTTTTCCGCTTCGCTTGTGATCGCGGCGATCATCGGTCCGCGCGTGGGGCGCCAGATCGATCACTTTGGTGGCAGGCCGGTGCTGACCGCGTCCAATCTGACGCTGGCCGCCGGCCTTGCACTGCTTGGCATCAGCACCTCGATCCCCGTATTGGTCCTCGCCTGGATCCTGCTCGGCATCGGCATGGGGTGCGGCCTGTACGACGCCGCTTTCGGCGCGCTGGGCCGGATCTACGGTGACAATGCCCGCAAGTCGATCACAGGCATTACCCTGCTCGCAGGTTTTGCCAGCACGGTCGGGTGGCCGCTCACTGCCTTGGGTCTTGAGACCATCGGCTGGCGCGACACCTGCTTCGCATGGGCCTTGGCGCATCTCCTGATCGGCCTGCCGCTCAATTTCTTCATGTTGCCCGCGGTCAGCGAAGCGAAGGTTCTGGCGGCGACACCGGTCAAGCCGCATATCCCGATCGACCGGACGATGATCCTGCTCGCCTTTGCCTTCGCCGCGGCCTGGAGCGTCACCGGCGCGATGGCGGCGCACATGCCGCGCATCCTCGAGGCTGGCGGGGCGAGCGCCGTTCAGGCCGTGGCCGCCGGCGCCCTGTTCGGTCCATCGCAAGTGGTGGCGCGGATCATCGAGGCGAGTTTCTTCAGCCGCTATCATCCGCTGTTCTCGACCCGGCTTGCATGCGTGACACACCCGATCGGCGCTGCAATCTTCGCCGTGGCGGGTGGCGCCGCTTCAAGCGTCTTTGCGATCACTTTCGGCCTCGGCAACGGCATCCTGACCATTGCGCGCGGCACGTTGCCGCTCGCGATCTTCGGCCCGAAGAATTATGGCTACCGCCTTGGCCTGATCGGCGCACCGGCGCGAATGGCGCAGGCGTTCGCGCCGCTGGTGTTCGGTTTATTGATCGACGTGCTGGGACGCGGCGTGCTGATCGTCTCCTCTGCGCTCAGCCTTTCGGCGCTCCTGGCGCTTTGCCTGCTGCGGCAACGGCCCAGGCCGCAATAGGCGGGACTACTTCTATTCGAAATTCACTGATTCAAGTCTTGCGCACATCCGAGGTGGCGAGCCAGATCCCGGCAAACACGGCGATCAATCCGACGACAAGGTCAGGCGTGATCGGCTCTCCGATCAGCCATGCCGCCAGCAGCGCCGCGGCAATCGGGTTGACCGTCATGGTGTTGGCGACCCGGGTCGGCGTCGCCCGCTCGAGCGCCATCACCCAGAGAATAAAGGCGGCCGCCCCGCCGCCGACGCCGAGATAGATTCCGGCGAGCCATTGCCCCGCTCCGAAATCCTTCAAGGCCTCGGCGCTGCCGGTGAACAGTCCGACCGCCACCAGCGCCACCGCGCCGGTGCCCATGCCGACGGTGAGGAAGCCGAGCGCGCTGGAACGCCGAATGATCGGCCGCGACAGCACATTGTAGAACGCCATGCAGAATACGGCGGCCGTCATGATCAGTTCGCCGCGCCACGCGCCTGCCGGCGCCGACCCCAATCCTGCGGCAAGCGCTGCGCTTGCGCCTGCGACCGCGATGCAGACGCCAGCCGTCTTGCGCATGGTCAGGGGCTCGACGCCGAGAAGGGCCGCAACCACCATGGTGTGCAACGGAAGCGTCGCCAGTGCCAGGCTTGCGCGCGCCGCCGTGGTATAGCTGATGGCGATGTTGTAGAGGATGAAGAACAATCCGAAGAAGCTGAGCCCGAGGGCAGCGACCTGCAGCCAGTCACCACGCTCGGGCCAGCGCACCCCTATCAAGAGTGCTGCCGGCAGCACGCAGAGAAAACCGATACCCCAGCGCAGGATCGCAAGCGCGACGGGATCGGCGCCGGACACGAGATAGCGGGTGATTGCCGCCGCTGTGCCGCCGAGCGAACTCGACAGCAGCGCGATCGATACACCGATCCATTCGCCCACGTTTTGCTCCCTTGCTTTCCGGATCATCGTTCTCAGATATTGGTACAGGAAAGAAAACGCAGGCAAGGCCCGAGCATCCATGGTGGATGTTTGCTCCACATCGCCGCGCGCGAGTGGCGGCAAGTGTCAGCAGGCGGCGGCAGATGGCAGCAAGAGATTCAGTCAATCGCGTTCACGAAAAGGGGCATAGATGACGCACAACACAAATTCGTCGATCGTCCGCAGCAATCCGCCCGAACTCGGTACGCCTCCGGGCTACTCCCAGATCGTCGACGTCACAGCGAACCGCATCATCTTCATATCGGGCCAGACCGCGCTCGATCGCGACGGCAATCTGGTCGGCAAGAGCGATTTCGCCGCACAGGCGGCTCAGGTGTTTCGCAACCTTGCCAGCGCACTTGAGGCGCGCGGATGCAACGCATCCAATCTGGTGAAAATGACGGTGTTCCTCACCGACATGAATAACCTCAGTTCCTATCGCGAAGCGCGAAACCAGTTCTTCGCATCCGTCACACCACGGGCGGCTCCGGCTGTGACTCTGATCGAGGTATCCAGACTTTATGGTCCGGATTTCCTGATCGAGATCGAGGCCATCGCGGCGGCGTGACCGAAAAGATAGCCGGTCGCCTCATCGCGGTTCGGCGGACGGCAACCTGCCGATCCAGGCAACGATTGCCTCGACGACCGCCGCCGGCTGCTCGGGCAGCAGCGCGTGGCTGGCGTTTTCGATCACGACGATCGTCGCCCGGTCGCCGAACTCTTCAACCAGCTCGTTGCTGGCGCTGCGAGGCTTGAAGGGATCAAGCGCTCCCTGGAGGTCGAGCAGCGGCACGCTGCCGGCGGACCACCATTCCGATTGTTTGGTCGCACGGCCTGCCGCTGATTGCGCCTCGTCCGCTTCCCCATGCCAGCCCTTCAGCCACACGCCGGCGTCGTTACCCGGCGCAAAGAAAGCCAGTTGCAGGTATTTCAGCCGCTCGCGCTCGGGAAGCAAAGGGTCGCCCGACTTCCTCACCGCTTCCGACAGTTCTTTCGCGCCGGAAAACCCGGACGGATAGCCCTTGGCCGCCGCGGCGACCAGCACCACGCCGCGAACGAGCTCTGGATGATCGACGGCGGTGGCGCGCGCGACCCAACTGCCGAAGGCGTGGCCGACCAGGACAGCGGGGCCGCGTTTTTCGTGCCGGATAACCGCCGCCGTATCGCGGGCAAAATCGTGGAGCGAGAGCCCCGTCATCGATCCGCGGCTGCCACCTACGCCGCGCGGCTGCGGGCGCAAAACGCGAAAGCCCGCTTTGGCCAATCCTGTTGCGACGGCATCGAAGTCCTCGGCCCCGCGGCCGCGCGACGGCAGCATGACGACCAGGGGTCCGCTGCCTTGCACGATGACTTCGATACGCACGTCTTCGTAAGCGACGATTTGTCGGGCCGGCTCAGCCCGCGCCGCCGTGCTCAAGGCCATCAATGCCGAAGCGACGGCTGCAACGATCCGGCCCAAGATGAAGCCAGCCTGCTCAATCGTAGAATTCGGGCGACATTTTCAAGGTGTCGCGCTGCGCCTTGTCGTGATTGATCCAGAGCTGCGCCTTGTCCCTGGTCAGCGTATCCGCGATCCTTTGCATCGAGGCCAGCGTCTGTTCCTTGCTGACGTTGTTGGAAGGCACGCCGCGATTTTCCCAGTTGCTCTTGAAGTGGACGGCATCGCCGGACAGCACGACCTCGCCGGTCTTGGGCAGTTTCACCACCAGGGACTGGTGACCCGGCGTGTGGCCGGGCGTGAAGAGAATGACGATGCTGCCATCGCCAAAGATATCCTTGTCCCCTTCGAGCTTGGTGACGGGATGCTCCGGCTTGAATCGAGGTGCGTTGTTGGTGCCCGGCCATTCATATTCGGCCTTCTGGACGTAAAGCATCGTGTTCGGGAACATCTCGACATTGCCGATATGATCGGGATGGGTGTGCGAGACGGCCATTGCCTTGAGGTCGGATGGTTTCACCCCAAGCTGCTCGAGCTGGGCGGCCAACGTCTTCGGGCGGCGCCAGGTCGTGGCTCTCGGGTCGGCCGGCGCCAGGCCATTCGGCATGTCCGCTACCGCATCCGCGATGCCGGTGTCCCACAGGAACCAGCCCTGCGCATGCTTGATGAGATAGCAGTTGTCGACGAAATCCATCGATTTGCCTTCGTTGACGCCGGGTGACCACCGCGAAATGTCGCCGGCGACTCCCTCGCCGCAGTTGAGAATGTAGAGTCTTTCCACGCCCGGCTTTTCGGATTGCGCGTGAGCCACGGTGGCTGACAAAGCAAGGGACGAAACTGTCATCACCACGGCAATCGCTCTTTTCATTTTCTTCCTCCGTTACGGCGCGCAAATTTTTCGCTTCGGATCGGCTATACCGTCTCCCGAGAATGTTCCGAGATCAACTGCGCGTTACTCCCTAATGCCGGGTAATCGAGCAGTCGTAGGGTGGGCAAAGCGAAGCGTGCCCACCATCAGCTTTTACCCCATCATGGTGGGCACGGCGCAGGTGCGCCTTTGCCCACCCTACGTCTCCATTCCTGCCACGAACTCCCGCCGCCTCATTCGATCACCTCATCGACGCGGGCGAGCAGTGAAGGACACGTTGAGTCCGAGTGCCTTGGCGGGAGGACCCTACTCGATCGCGAGCCCGAACTTGTTCGACTTCGGCAGGCCATGCGCCAGGCGCCCGGCATCGGCGCGGTTGCCGCGCCAATCGGACAATTCCTTGAAACTCATGCTCTGCTCGCGCCCGGCCGAATCCTTCCAGGTCAGGCCGCTTTTCGAATCGAAGGTGACGACATCCGACAGCGCCGCGCTCTTGTATTTCTGCAACCTCACACCGCGGCCGCGCGCCATTTCCGGCACCTGGTCGATGGGGAAGACCACCATCTTGTGGTTGGTGCCGATTACGGCGACCATATCGCCGGCAACGGTCGCGATCGCGCGGGCCTCGTTCGGCAGTTCGACGTTGAGGACCTGTTTGCCCTTGCGCGTGTTGCTGACGCAATCGTCCTCGTTGACGATAAAACCCTGGCCCTCGTGGCTTGCGACCAGGAATTTGCGGCCAGCCTTGTTGACGAACAGCGAGACGATCGCTGCGTCCTGATCCAGATCCACAAACATCCGGATCGGCTCGCCATGGCCGCGCCCGCCCGGGAGCTTTGCCACTTCGAGCGAATAGAATTTGCCGTTAGTGCCGAGCAATAGCAGTTTTGAAGTCGTCTCCGCGAAGAACGCGTGATCGAGCTTGTCGTCGGTCTTGAAAGCAAGCCCCGAGAGATCGGCGACGTGGCCCTTGAGCGTGCGCACCCAGCCCTTTTCGGAAACCACCACCGTCACCGGCTCGCGCTCGACAAAGGCCTCCTCGATCGCGGCCAAATCGTGCTCGGGCGCGTCGGCAAACTGCGTCCGCCGCTTGCCGAGCGGGGTCTTCGGCCCGAACATGTCGCGCACCTTGCGCACCTGCTCGCCGACCTTCGACCATTGCTCGGATTCGGAGGCAAGGATCGCCTTGATGCCCTTGAGCTCGGTGCGAAGGTCCTTGTCCTCGGTGCGGATTTCCATTTCCTCGAGCTTGCGCAAGTTGCGCAGGCGCATGTTAAGGATGGCCTCGGCCTGGATTTCCGTCAGCTTGAATGCCTTGATCAGGGCCGGCTTCGGCTCGTCCTCGGTGCGGATGATTTTGATCACCCTGTCGATGTTGAGGTAGGCGATCAGGTAGCCACCGAGCACCTCCAGCCGGTGCTCGATCTGCGCCTTGCGGTAGTTGGACCGGCGGATCAGCACGTCGCGCAGGTGATCGAGCCACTCCTTGAGGCACTCGGCCAGACCCACGACCTTCGGGATGCGGCCTTTCACCAGCACGTTGAGATTTAGCGGAATCCGGCTTTCCAGCTCGGTCAGCCGGAACAGGGATTCCATCAGCAATTCGGGATCGACGCTGCGCGATTTCGGCTCGATGACGAGGCGGATGTCCTCGGCGGATTCATCCCTGACGTCACCGACCAGCGGCAGCTTCTTCTCATTGAGCAATTCGGCAATCTTCTCGACCAGACGCGATTTCTGCACCAGCCAGGGAATTTCGCTGATGACAATGACCCAGGTGCCGCGCGCGCCTTCTTCCTGTTTCCATTTGGCGCGGACACGGAACGAGCCTTTGCCGGTCACATAGGCTTCGGCGATGCTTTCCTTGGAATCGACGATGACACCGCCGGTCGGAAAATCCGGGCCCTTGACCCATTTCAGAAGCGTCTTCGATCTCGCCTCCGGCTTGTCGATCAGGTGCAGCGCGGCGTCGCAGAGTTCGGCGGCGTTGTGCGGCGGGATCGAAGTGGCCATGCCGACCGCAATGCCCTGCGCGCCGTTGGCGAGCAGGTTCGGGAAGCCACCCGGCAGCACCACCGGCTCTTTCGACTGGCCGTCATAATTGGGCCGGAACTCGACGCCGTCTTCGTCGATGCCGTCGAGAAGAAGCCGCGCGACATCGGTCATGCGCGCTTCGGTGTAGCGGTAGGCGGCCGGATTATCGCCGTCGATATTGCCGAAATTGCCCTGGCCGTCGACCAGCGGATAGCGCGAGGAGAAATCCTGCGCCAGGCGCACCATGGCGTCGTAGATCGCCTGGTCGCCATGGGGATGGAACGAACCCATCACGTCGCCGACGATCTTGGCGGATTTCTTGAATGCCGCGCCCGGATCAAGCCGCAAAAGCCGCATGCCGTAGAGAATGCGCCGATGCACCGGCTTCAGTCCGTCGCGCGCGTCCGGTAGCGCGCGGTGCATGATGGTCGAGAGGGCATAGGCGAGATAGCGCTCTTCGAGCGCGTCACGCAGCATGACCTCGTGGACTTCGGCGGGATCCGGCGGAATCAGTGTTTTGCCCATAGCCGTTGGCTCTCAAAGGTTTGCGGTGGGGCTTTCCCAGGACGGTTGCAGCTGCCCTCGATTGGCGATGATTCGCGCCAGTATATAGCAGCCGACCAAGGCCATCGTCATGAAGATCACCCGACGACCGTGGATGAGGCGCCCAAGCGAGCCCGTCGATGGCCGCGGGCAGAGACCAACTTCGACGAGGCCCGTCCCCTCAAACCGCGGAGCCGATTTTCGCACGGGCTCGCATCACCGCATTGACAAAACCTTCGCGGGCGTCGGAATGACCCTGCCCGCGCGGCTCCAGCACATGGCGCAACAGGAAAAAGCCCGTGAGCGCAAAACCATCGCTCAGGTCCTGGTCCGACCAGCCGTTCGCCCCCTCGTCCTGGCGCAGGAATGTCGGCAGCCGCAACAGCCGATCGTGAAAGGGCGCGCCAGCCGTGCGCGACACCGCACCGCCGGATTTGGGCGAAACGTAGATCAGGTCGGCGGTCGCCCCGGTCGCGGCGCAGGTTTCCAGATCGAGCCCAAAACCGAGTTCGGCAAGCATCGCCAGCTCGAACCTGATCAGATGGGCAGCCGCGCCCCTCGCATCGTCGAAATCGTCCAGCGTCCGCTCGAGCATCTCGAAAATCTCTTCATGCGGATCGCGTTCGGGCAGAAGCCGCGCCAGTGCGGCGAGCTGGGTCACGCCATAGACCCCGTGCGATGACCCCAGCAGCGCGGCCGCGCGCAGCCGCGTGCCTTCGATCTGAAAGGTGCCGAGATGCTCGTCGAGCCGCGCCCGCCACACCGCGCTGACGCCGTTGCCGGGCTGCAACAGCGGCCGCATCCTCGAACTCGCAGCCCCGCGCACCAGACCAAGGTGGCGGCCATGGCTGCGGGTCAAAAGCTCGACAATGGCGGAGGATTCGCCATGCCGCCGCACGCCCAGCACAATGCCTTCGTCGGTCCATTCCATGGCTTCGAGTTTACAGGATTCCGCTGCAGCGCGCAGCTACGCGTTGAACCAGCCCCGCGCATCACCGGTGAAGGAACAATACAGCCCGGCCGCCGTGAGCGCGCAGGAGACGACTTCGATGGCGGTGTCGAGCTGCAGACCGCTCTCGTCGACGATCTGGAACAACGAGATCACCGAAAGCACCAATGTGGCGAGCAGCACCCAGCGCGGCCAGTTTTTCCGCCGCCGCGCGGCAAGCCAGACGAAGTAGAACAGCAGCAGGATCAGGCCGGCCGCAAGCACGGTCGCAGCGGCGATCGTCGATTCCGTCATGTCGGCGCTCGGCGTGCGGTCCTGGAAGGCAACCGACAGCGCGTCGAGAATCAGCGACGAATACAACAGCACCTCGAAGCGCAACACGTTTTTGGGAATTTTCATTCGACGCCGGTAATTGCTGGATTTAGTTGTTTATTCCTTGGGGAACTCAAGTCCCATTTCGCGGTAGCGGTCGGGATCGTCCCCCCAATCTTCGCGCACCTTCACGAAAAGAAACAAGTGCACGGGCTGACCGAGGATTTCCGCAATCTCCTTGCGCGCTTCCGCGCCGATCGACTTGATGGTGGCGCCGCCCTTGCCGAGCACGATCTTGCGCTGGCTTTCGCGCTCCACAAAGATCGTCTGTTCGATCCGGATCGATTTGTCCTTGCGCTCGGTCCAGCTGTCGGTCTCGACCGTGGACTGGTAGGGCAATTCCTGATGCAGCTGCCGGAAGATCTTCTCCCGCGTGATCTCGGCCGCCAGATGCCGCAACGGTGCATCCGACATCTGGTCTTCCGGATAGTGAAACGGCCCCCGCGGAACCATCTCGGCAAGCGTGCGACGCAAATCGTCGACGCCGTCGCCGGACAGCGCCGAAATCATGAACGTCCCGGCAAATTTGAGGCGATCATTGGCAGCCTTCGCGAGCGCCAGCAATTTTTCGCGCGCCACCAGATCGATCTTGTTCAGCACCAGTATCCTGTCGTGCCGGACCGTGGCGAGCCTGGTGAGGATGGCGTCGGCCTCCTCGTCAATGCCTTCGCGGGCATCGATGAGCACACAGACGAGATCGGCGTCATGGGCCCCGCTCCAGGCGGTCGACACCATGGCACGGTCGAGCCGGCGTCTGGGCGAAAAGATGCCGGGCGTATCGACCAGGATGATCTGCGCGTTGTTCTCCACCACGATGCCGCGGATCAGCGCGCGCGTGGTCTGCACCTTGCGCGAGACGATCGTCACCTTGGAGCCGACAAGCGCGTTGACCAGCGTCGACTTGCCGACATTGGGCGCACCGATCAGCGCCACAAAGCCGCAACGCCTCGGCTCATTCGCCGTTACGGCGGGCGAGGCGTCAATCATTGCCGGCGCCACCGACGCCTTCGCGCTCGATCATCACCGAGGCTGCGAGCTTTTCGGCGGCGCGCTTGCTGCCGCCGACGCCCTCCGCGGGTGCCAGGCCCGGCAATTCCACCGCCACCCGAAATTGCGGGTCGTGATGCGGTCCGGTGCGTTCGATCTCTCGATAGACCGGTGTCGGCAATCCCTTGCCTTGCGCCCATTCCTGCAGCACGGTCTTGGGATCGCGCAGCGGACGGCGCGGCTTGTGCATCCGCTCCGTCCAGTTTCGCAGGACGAATTGCGCGGCCGCCTGGTAGCCGCCGTCGAGGAACACCGCGCCGATCACCGCCTCACAGATGTCGCCAAGCACGGATTTGCGCAGGCGGGCACCTGCGCCGGCCCCGACCGCGCCAAGCTTGATGTCGTCGAGCAATCCGAGCGACTTCGCCACATCCGCGCAGCTTTCCTTGCGCACGAGGTCGGCCAGCCGTTTCGACAACTCGCCTTCATCGGCGCCCGGGAACGCACGATACAGCATGTCCGAGACGATCAAGCCCAGAACGTGATCGCCGAGGAATTCTAATCGCTGATAGCTTTCGCCGCGCTTGCGCGCGGATTTCAGGGCGGAAACGTGGGTGAAGGCGGTGGCGAGCAGGGCGGGGTCGGCGAACTTGTGGCCGATACGCGCCTCCAGCGCGGCGGTGGCCGCCTTGGCGCCGGCCCTGGAGCGTTTTTTCCTGCGCGGTACAGACTCGCGCGCTGGGTCAGGCTGAAGGCTCGCTTCGCCTGGCGATGAGGAGGTGTGGATATCCGGTGCGTCTTCGTTCATCGCACAATGGTGAATAGGCGATTCCAGCGCACCGCGACCGGCCAGCGCCAGAACATCCAGGCGTGCTCGCCCTCGGCGATCGAGAAGAAGATCATCTGCGCCCGGCCGATGATATTCTCGAACGGCACGTAACCCACCGCCGACAACACCCGGCTGTCGGTCGAGTTGTCGCGGTTGTCGCCCATCATGAAAAAATGGCCCGGCGGCACGGTATAGACGATCGTGTTGTCGTAGAAGCCGTTGTCGACGCAGTCGAGCGTCTCATAGCTGACGCCGTTCGGCAGCGTCTCCTTCCAGCGCTTGACCCTTGCGGTTGCCTCCGACCCACACGGATCCTCGCCGATGAAATCGCTCAGCCGCTCACGCTTGACCGCAACGTCGTTGATATGGAGGAGCCCTTCCTTTACCTGGATGCGGTCTCCGGGCAGCCCGATCACGCGCTTGATATAATCGGTGGAGTCATCCTTGGGCAGGCGAAAAACCACGATGTCACCGCGCGACGGCTCGGAGCCGAGGATGCGGCCCGAAAACAGCGGCGGCGACAGCGGCAACGAGTAATGGCTGTAGCCGTACGAATATTTCGAGACGAAAAGATAATCGCCGACCAGAAGCGTCGCCTTCATCGATCCCGAGGGGATGTTGAAAGGCTGGAAGAGAAAGGTGCGTATCACGAGCGCGATCAGGAGAGCATGGATGACGACGCGGATCGTTTCACCTAAGCCGCTTTCAGATTTCGTACCGGAGGTCACGCTCATTGCTTTCCTACTTCCCCGCCGATTGGTGGAGCGGATCTGGCATTCGCTCCCGACCCAGTCCGAACTCGCCCAGCGGATGTCAAATCCAAAACTCCACTACCAAATCTGTTTTCGCCAGCGGTCTCTTGGTGCCTGCGCCGTGACAGAACATTTTTCTTCGCGAATCGTTCTTCGCTTCGCGTCAGGAAAAATGCCTGGTTCTGATGTTGCGGCGAGCTCCGGCGCAAGCCGAATTCGCCCTTTTCGCTGTTCCCTGCGGCTTTTAGACGGTTGTTCGCAACCACGCAATCAACGGCCGCATCAAAAGTTCGCAAGATACTGAAAAGTCACAGACTTTGGTTTGCCGCGCTTGGCGCGAGCCTGCCAGCCGCATAAGCTCAGGCTTTGCGGGCTTCGACGGCCGAAATTATGACGAAGGCCTGCGCCAACGGCCAGTCGTCGGTGATGCTGAGGTCGATGCTGGCCACAAAGCCCTCGGGCGTCAGCGCGTCCAGACGCGCAAGCGCCCCGCCCGTCAGTTGCATGGTCGGGCGCCCCCCCGGCAGATTGACGACCCCCATATCCCGCCACCAGACCCCGCGCCGGATACCAGTACCGAGCGCCTTGGAGCAGGCCTCCTTGGCGGCAAAACGCTTGGCGTAGGTCGCCACCACCATCTTTTCGTTTTTGGCCCGGCGTTCGGCCCTGGTGCGCTCGGCTTCGGTAAAAATCCGGTCGATAAAACGATCGCCGTGCCGTTCGATGACCTTCGCGACGCGACGGATGTCGATCAGGTCGGAGCCGATGCCAAGGATCATGCCCTGCCCGCCTGTGTCTTGCCCGAAGACGCGGAACCAGCGCTCTTGCGGCCGCGATCCATCGCCGCCCGCATCGCCCGAACCGTTTCGGCAAGACCCGTAAACAGTGCCTCCCCGATCATGAAGTATCCGATATTCAGCTCGACGATCTCGGAGAGCGAGGCGATCTTCTCGGCAGTTGCATAGTCGAGACCGTGCCCGGCATGCACCTCCAGACCAATCGACCGTGCAAGCCTTGCGCCCTCCACGATGCGCCGCCATTCGGATTCCGCTTTCGCCGCATGGCCATCGACCACCGCGTCGCACCATGCGCCGGTGTGAATCTCGATGACAGGGGCGCGCAGCTTCGCCGCCATTTCGATCTGCCGCGGATCGGCGGCGATGAACAGCGACACCCGCACGCCGGCCTCGCCCAGGCGGGCAATGAACGGCGCAAGCGCATCGTGCTGCCCGACCACGTCGAGTCCTCCCTCCGTCGTAAGTTCCTCGCGCCGCTCGGGCACGAGGCAGGCGGCGTGAGGCTTGGTAGCGAGCGCAATGCGCAGCATGTCCGAAGTCGCCGCCATTTCGAAGTTCAGAGGCTTTGAGATTTCGGCCTTCAGCCGCGCCATGTCCTCGTCCCGGATGTGGCGGCGATCCTCGCGCAGGTGCGCGGTGATGCCGTCGGCGCCGGCCTCGATCGCCAGCAGCGCGGCCCGCACCGGATCGGGCCGCGCGCCTGCCCGCGCGTTGCGGAGGGTCGCCACGTGATCGACGTTAACCCCGAGACGGAGCGCAGGAGTGGCCATGGAAAAGCTCGCCGGACGGAAAGGAGTTACATTCTGGTCATCGTTCAGGACGGCGCAAGAGTGCCGTTCACGCTGAACGGACAGCGACGCAAGAAACTAGCCGTTGACACGCTCCACCCGGGCGACCACGGCCTTGGCACGCAACTGCGCGATGATAGCGCTGAGATGCTTTAAGTCATAGACCTCGAGATCGATGGTGAGCTCGGTGAAGTCGGGCGAGCGACGGAACATGCTGATATTGTCGATATTGCCGTCGTGCTCAGCAATCACAGTGGCGACCTGAGCGAGGCTTCCGGGCTCGTTGACATTGTCGACGAGAATGCGGGCCGGAAAACGCTGCGGCGTTGAGTCGTCGACGTCCCAGCGCACGTCGAGCCACCGCTCCGGCTCCTCCTCGAAATCCTTCAATGCCGGCGATTGAATTGGATAAATCGTAATTCCCTTGCCCGGAGATACGATGCCCACAATGCGGTCGCCGGGCACGGCGCCGCCATTGGGCGCGAACTTGACCGGCAAATCCGAATTGATGCCCCGAATCGGAATGGCGGAAGGGCTTCGTACGGGCTCGGGCGGCGACTTCAGCTTCAGCTTGGCCGCAAGCCCCTTCTTCGCGCCATAGCGGGCGACCCGCTCCTCCTTGTAATCGGGATACATGGCTCGGGCGACGTCGGAAGCCTTCATTTCGCCGCGTCCGACGGCCGCCATCACGTCGTCGACCGAGCCCCGCGCCAGCCTCGGCAATGCACCCTTCAATTTGTCGTCGGCATAGTCGATCTTGGCACGGGCAAACAGCCGCTCCACGATGCGCCGGCCAAGCCCGGCATATTGATCCCTCACCGCCGTGCGCGTGGCGCGCCGGATCGCGGCACGCGCCTTGCCGGTGACGGCCAGCGATTCCCACGCCGAGGGCGGCGAAGACTGGGCTTCCGAAGTCAACACCTCGACCTCGTCGCCGTTCTGAAGTTCGGACGACAACGGCGAGAACTTGCCGTTGATCTTGCACCCGACCGCGCTGTTGCCGACATCGGTGTGCACCGCATAGGCGAAGTCGATCACGTTGGCATGCCGCGGCAGCGCGATCAGCTTGCCCTTGGGCGTGAAGCAGAACACCTGGTCGTGGAACAATTCGAGCTTGGTGTGCTCGAGAAATTCCTCGGGATTGGCGCTGTCGGAGAGGATGGCGATGGTGTGGCGAAGCCACGCGAAGGCGTTGGATTCGCGTTTCAGAAGTTCGGTCGGCGAACCCACGCCGTCCTTGTAAAAGGCGTGCGCGGCAATGCCGAGTTCGGCAATCTCGTCCATTTCCTCGGTACGGATCTGCAGTTCGACCCGCTGTTTGCCGGGACCGATCACGGTCGTGTGGATCGACCGGTAATCATTCTGTTTGGGCGTCGAGATGTAGTCCTTGAACCGGCCGGGCACCACCGGCCAGGTCGTGTGCACGATGCCGAGCGCCCGATAGCAGGATTCGACGTTGTTCATCACGATCCGGAAGGCGAAAATGTCGGACAGTTGCTCGAAGCCGACCGACTTACGCTGCATTTTGGTCCAGATCGAAAACGGCTGCTTCCGCCTCCCGAAGACATGCGCGGTCATGCCGTTCTTCTGAAGGTTTTTCGAGAGCTGGCTTTCGATTTCGCCAATCAGGTTGCGGTTGCGCTCAGCCAGCGAATCCAGCCGCTGCCGAACCACCGAATAGGCGTCCGGATCGAGCGTGCGGAAGGAAAGATCCTCGAGTTCTTCCCGCATCTCCTGCATGCCCATGCGGCCGGCGAGCGGCGCGTAGATGTCGAGCGTCTCCTCGGCGACGCGCTGGCGCGCCGCGGGCGATACGAATTCGAGCGTGCGCATGTTGTGCAAGCGATCGGCGAGCTTGATCAGGAGAACCCGAACGTCGTCCGATATCGCCAGCAACAGCTTGCGCAGGTTTTCGGCCTGCTTGGCCTCGCGCGACACCAGCTCAAGCCGCTTCAACTTGGTGAGACCTTCGACCAGCGCGCCGATTTCCTTTCCGAACACGAGGTCAATTTCGGCGCGGGTGGCCTCGGTATCCTCGATGGTGTCGTGGAGGAGCGCCGCGACGATGGTCGCATCGTCGAGCTTCAGACCGGTCAGGATGGCGGCAACTTCGAGCGGATGGGAAAAAAACGGGTCGCCTGAGGCGCGGGTCTGCGAACCATGCGCCCTCATCGCGTAGACGTAGGCGCGGTTGAGCAGGTCCTCGTTGGTGTCGGGATTATATGACCTGACGCGTTCGACCAGATCGTACTGGCGCATCATTCGCGCGCGGGGCGACTTGCCCGATCTGGTCTGCGCCGACACGGCCGATTGCGGCGCCACGGCGACCGAATCGGTCGCGGCTTGCATCTGCTCCGAGTTGCGGCGCCAATACGCCATGAAACCATGCCTTCGCGAGCTGGGGGCTCGCCCGCCTTCTAGCAGGATTTAGATAATCTAGTGTTTTCAGCCGGAACGTCACCATTCCAGACCGGGAACACTCGATTTCGGGACCATACTCAGTCTAACGCGAAAACCGCCGATCTTCCGATCAAATTGGAGCCAGCTCGGCAGAATTCGCCCCGTACGTGCCTGGTAGCGATGAAGACATGGAATGCAAAAGGCCCGGACCAATGTCCGGGCCCCCTGCCGATTCAAATGGCAGCACCTAACTAAACCACTGGATGCAAGGCGTAAAGACTACTCGTCTTCCTCCGGCTGCTCCTCGGGCGGGGCGAGGCCCTCGAGGCCCTTGAGGAGCTCTTCTTCGGTCATGCGCTCGACAGCGACCTCGGTGTCGTCGGCGTCCACGCTGGCGCCATCGGATCCGATCAAGGGAACCGTATCGGGCTCCGGCTCGTCCACTTCGACGAATTTCTGCAGCGAATGCACCAGTTCCTCCCGCAGATCCTCCGGCGAAATCGTCGATTCAGCGATTTCGCGCAATGACACGACCGGGTTCTTGTCATTGTCACGATCAACCGTAAGTTGCGATCCAGAGGAGATCATGCGTGCGCGATGTGCCGCCAACAGAACCAGATCGAACCGATTGTCGACCTTATCAATACAATCTTCTACGGTGACGCGCGCCATTAATTGTCGCTCCGCTAAATGGGACGGAATATGGTGATTGGTCCGGGGTAGTTATAACTATGGGGCTCTTTTCGCAAGACTAAATTGTGATTTGGCCTTGATGATTTGCTCTGATAACGCGTTTTGGGGGGTACGGCAGCATTTAAGCCGTAACAATCGGCTGCCCGGACACGAAGACGCTTTATGGCGTCATCAAAATCTACCTTCGATAGCAGTGACCTTCCTTATTTCTAGCGGCGAGTCCGCCCGTTCGAACCCGCTGGGCTTTTGGCAGCACCTCGAATTATTCGTGCCGCTGCCGCCAAGCCTTAGAGTCCATCGAGAATAACCACGTGAGAACTCTGAATGTCCCCTTCTTCCAATAAGATCGCCCTGTTTATCGATGGCGCCAATCTATACGCGACGGCGAAAACGCTAGGCTTCGACATCGATTACAAGCGCCTCCTCAAGGAATTTCAAAGCCGGGGAACCCTGGTCCGGGCGTTCTACTACACGGCCATCATTGAGGATCAGGAGTATTCATCGATCAGGCCCTTGATCGACTGGCTCGACTACAATGGCTATACCGTCGTTACCAAGGCCACCAAGGAATTCATCGACGCCAGCGGAAGGCGCAAGGTGAAGGGCAATATGGATATTGAGTTGGCGGTGGATGCGATGGAACTGGCTGAACATGTCGACCAGATCGTACTGTTCTCCGGCGATGGCGACTTCCGCTCCCTGGTCGAAGCCGTCCAGCGGCGGGGGGTGCGCGTGACGGTGGTATCGACCATCTCAAGTCAACCGCCGATGATTGCTGACGAATTACGGCGCCAGGCCGACGTTTTTACTGATCTCGTGGAGCTGCAACCCAAGCTCGGCCGCGACCCGTCGGAGCGTCCGGCGCCGCGCGAACCGCGACACCACGCGCCACAATTCCTGCAGCGGGCGACCACCATGGCGCCAAGGGGCGGTGAAGATTTCGACGATTGAGATGGGGGCGGCTTCCGGCTCGACCAAACCCTCCGCCGCCAGCCTGCGCGCCGAACCCGATCGCAATTGTCAGCTCTGTCCGCGGCTTGCGAGCTTCCGGGCGGCTACGCGGGCCCGCGAAGCCGAGTGGTTCAATTCGCCGGTACCCTCTTTCGGTGACGCCGATGCGCGGCTGCTGATCATCGGGCTTGCGCCGGGACTGCAGGGCGCCAACCGTACCGGGAGGCCGTTTACCGGCGACTACGCAGGCGACCTGCTCTACGCAACGCTGATCGAATATGGCTTTGCCAGGGGCGTCTATCAGGCCCGGCCCGATGATGGGCTGACATTGGTCGATTGCCTGATCTCCAACGCGGTGCGCTGTGTGCCGCCGCAGAACAAGCCGCTGCCAGCCGAAATCAACAATTGCCGGCCCTTCCTGTTGGCGACGATCGAAGCCATGCCCAGGCTGCGCTCGATTGTGACACTCGGCCGGGTCGCGCACGAATCGACCGTGAAGGCGTTAGGTCTCCGCGGCTCTGCGGCGCCCTTTGCCCATGGGGCGATTCATCAGGCAGGCCGGCTGAAGCTCTACGACAGCTATCATTGCTCCCGATACAACACCAATACGGGTGTGCTGACCCCAAAAATGTTTCGGGATGTTTTCGCGAAGGTCCGCGCCGACCTCAAATGAGCAAGGTCGGTCCGGCCGGCGCGTTCAAATCCGATTTTCCTTCAGCCATTCCAGCACATCGCTGGCATTCCGGTCGGGTGGAAACACCGGATAAAACACCTGTGTGATGCGCCCGCCGTCGATGATCAGCGCCAGCCGCTTGATCAGGGTCAGGCCGGCCACCTCCATGGTCGGCAGGCCCAACGCGCGCGTCAGCGCCAACTTCTCATCCGACAGCACTGGAAACGGCAAATGCAGCCGTGAGGCCATCTCGGCCTGATAGGCGTTGCTCTGCGTCGAGAGGCCAAAGACGTGAGCAGCGCCGACGGCCTTAAGTTCCGCGAACAAGTCGCGGAAGGAGCAGGTTTGCGGCGTGCAGCCGCGGGCGCCCGGAATCATATCCCAGTCATCGACCAAAGCTATCTTGCCGGGCTCGCCGGTCCTGGGATACGCGAACACCACGCTGCGCCCCCGCAGCGCTGACAGCGTTACCGAAGTATCGTCGGTTGCAACCAGGCTGACCGGCGGGATCTTCAGACCGACCAGATGGGTGGCGGCGCCATCGTCGATCGGCGCGGGAATCTTGCTCCAGTCGACGTCCAACAGGTTTTTCTGGTTCATCTGTGCACTCTCCGTTGGTCGTCATTGCTGTGACGTCCTATCCCCGGGCCCGCAGCAAGCGACCCTTCTCCCTGCCCCAATCGCGCTTTTTCTCGCTCTCGCGCTTGTCGTGCAGCTTCTTGCCCTTGGCCACCGCGAGCAGGAGCTTGGCCCGGCCGCGCTCGTTGAAATAGAGCTTGAGCGGGATCAGCGTCATGCCTTCGCGATCGACCGCGCCCATCAGGCGGCTGATCTGCTTCTTGTGCAACAGGAGTTTGCGAGGCCGCTTCGGCTCGTGGTTGAAGCGGTTGGCCTGCAGATATTCCGGAATGTTGGCATTGAGCAGCCAGATCTCGCCATTTTTGGAATCGGCATAGGATTCGGCGATCGTGCTTTTGCCGCTGCGCAGCGACTTGACCTCGGTGCCGGTGAGCGCAATCCCCGCCTCGACCGTGTCCTCGACGGCATAGTTGAACCGCGCCTTGCGATTTTCGGCAACGACCTTGATTGCGCGCTCGTTCTTTTCGGCCACTTTATCCCTTCTTCAGGAGGTCGCGAATTTCGGTCAAAAGCTCTTCCTCCCGGCTGAGCTTCAGCGGCGCTTCATCCCTGCGCTTGAGCTGGTTCATGGCGCGGATCACCAGAAACAGCACGAACGCGATGATGATGAAGTTCAGCGTAATGGTGAGGAAATTGCCCCACGCAAGCACCGCGCCCTGTTTTTTTGCATCCGCCAGGTTGCCTTGCGTCACCGATTTCGACAGGCCGGTGAAATAGTTCGAAAAGTCGAGGCCGCCCGTGATCGCGCCAACGATCGGCATGATGATGTCAGCAACCAGCGAATTCACGATAGCGCCGAAGGCCGCGCCGATAATGACGCCGACGGCGAGGTCGACCACATTGCCCTTCATCGCGAAGTCGCGAAATTCCTTCAGCATCTTGAACGCCCTTCTGTTCAACCTCGCGAGCCGGAGCACTCCTCAAGGGGGAACGATCTGGACTTCAGTTGATCAGCCCCGCATGCACCATCGCGCCGCGCACGGCCACGCGGGTGGGCTCGCTGACCGGCACCATTGGCAGGCGCAGCTTCTCTTCGATCTTGCCGAGCAGCGACAGCGCGTATTTCACCGGCGCCGGGTTGGACTCGATGAAAAGATTCATATGCAGCGGCATCAGCTTGTCGTGCAGCTTGAGTGCGGTCGCCAGGTCGCCCCTCTGCCAGGCGAGGTGAAACTCCGAACACAGCCGCGGCGCGACGTTGGAGGTGACCGAAATGCAGCCGTGGCCGCCGTGGGCCATGTAACCGATCACGGTGGCATCCTCACCGGAGAGCTGGTTGAAATCCTCGCCCAGCCTCGCGCGCTGCTGCGAAACGCGCACCATGCTCGCGGTCGCATCCTTGACGCCGGCAATGTTCTTGAGCTCGAACAGCCGCGCCATGGTGTCCACACTCATGTCGATCACCGAGCGCGGCGGGATATTGTAGATGATGATCGGAATTCCGATGGCGTCGTTGATCGCCTTGAAATGCTGGTACATGCCCTCCTGGGTCGGCTTGTTGTAATAGGGCGTCACCACCAGCACCGCATCGGCGCCGGCTCTCTCGGCGTGCTCGGCGAGTTCGATCGCCTCCTTCGTCGAATTGGAGCCTGCGCCCGCGATCACGGGAATGCGGCCGGCCACCTCGTCGATGCACCATTCGACGACACGCTTGTGCTCGTCGTGACTTAGCGTCGGGCTCTCACCGGTAGTTCCGACCGGCACCAGACCATGGGTGCCCTCGGCGATTTGCCAGCTCACGAGGGAACGGAACGCCGCCTCGTCAAGGGAGCCGTTCTTGAACGGCGTCACCAAGGCGGTAAAGGAACCCCGGAAATTCGTCTTGGCTGCCATGGACTTCTCTCCAAACGCGCAAGGTTTACGGCTCTGCCGCTACATGATTGACCAATCTGGTGATTCATAACGGGTATGGCGCGCTCGCGAAAGAGCAGAACCGGCCACGAGCACGCCGCACAATAAGGTGACCTTCGGACCCGGCAGGTTGGCGGCGTAATTTCGCATTTTTTCCACAAATTCAATCAAATAGACCTAAGGACGACTGCTGTCCCGTGATTCGCCGCAAAGGAATGCCGTGATCCAATCTACCCGCGCAGCCTCGTTGCGATCGACTGCCATCGTCACAACGCTGGCGATCGCCCTGCTTTCTTCGGCGTGGAAAACCGAGGCCTCCGACAAATCCAAAATTCCGCTGCCGAAGCCGCGGCCGATCGCACGCAATGTCGTGCCCAAGAACGCCGCCAAGAACGCAGAAAAGAGCGCGGACAAGAGTGTCGCCAAGGGTGCGGACAGGCATGCGGACGGGAATACGGAGAAAAGCGCAGAGAGGAACCCGGCGAAAATAGTCGCAAGAACCGCAGCCGTGACGAATGCCGCCGTGCCTGCCGCGCCAGCCGTCCCGCTCGCTGCGGCAACCCGGCGCCATGCTTCGCCAGCGGCGCAAAAGCCGGCTATTCCCGCTGCGGTCGCCGCGACCTCGTCGACCTCCCAGGCCGACAAGGACACGCTCGAAAACGTCATCGAACTCGTGCGCAAGCACAAGCCCTCCGACGCCTCGCAGGTCGAGGCGTCCATTTCCGATCCGGTGGCGCGAAAGCTTGCGGAGTGGATTATCCTGCGCAGCGACGATAACGGCGCTTCCGTCGAGCGCTATCGCGCCTTCCTCTCCGCCAATCCGAGCTGGCCTTCGCAGACTTTCCTGCGTCGGCGCCTCGAGGCTGCGCTGTGGGATGACCATCGCGACGATGCAACGGTATGGGCGTGGTTCGAGAACGAATCCCCGATATCGGGCAAGGGAAAGTTTTCGCTGGCGCGCGTCATGATCGCGCGTGGCGACAAGGCCAATGCAGAGCGCCTGGTGCGGGATGCCTGGCGCAACGATTCCATGTCGGAAGATACCGAGAATGCCGCCCTCGATCAGTTTGGGGCCTTGATCACGGCGGGCGATCATAAGGCGCGGATGGATTCTCTGCTTTACGGCAGCGAGCATGACGCGGCGATGCGGGCCGCCAAGCGGCTCGGCGGCGCCTATGTTGCGCTCGCCAGAGCGCGTATCGCGGCGTACCGCAAGGCGCCCAACACCCGTGCCCTGCTCGAGGCGGTTCCGCACGAGCTGCACAGCGATCCCGGCTACATCTTCAGCAAGATCCAGCTGCTGCGTCGCGAAGAAAAAACCGCCGAGTCCGCGCAGCTCATGATGAGCGTGCCGAAGGACCCCAACCGCCTTTACAACCTCGATGAATGGTGGATCGAGCGACGGCTGATCTCGCGCAAGCTGATCGATGTCGGCGATCATCGCACCGCCTATCTCGTTGCACGCGACGCCGCACTGCCGAGCCGCGACATCTACAAGACCGAACAGGAGTTCACCGCCGGCTGGATCGCGCTGCGCCTGCTCAATGACCCCTCGACCGCGGCGCAGCATTTCGCGCGCATCGGCGTAGGCAGCGCCAACCCTACCACGCTGGCACGCGCCGGTTATTGGCAGGGCCGCGCCGCCCAAGCCGCGGGCCGTTCGCAGGAAGCGCGCGCCGCCTACGCTGCGGCCGCGGAACAATCGACCAGTTACTACGGCCAATTGGCGCGAGCAAAACTCGGCTTGCCGCAGCTCGAATTGAACGACGCGCCGACAGCGCGCGGCCGCGCGGTGGAACGGCTCGAGATCGTCCGCGCAGTGCAACTGCTCTATGAACTCGACGAAGGTGAAATCGCGATTCCCATTTTTGCCGACATGGGCGAAAACGGCGATCCCGATGCACTGGTGGGACTGGGCCAGCTGGCGTCACGCAATAGCGATGCGCGTGCCATGCTGTTGTTGGGCAAGGCCGCGCTCAATCGCGGGTTGCCATTCGATTTTTATGCCTATCCGGTGACCGGAATTCCGCCGTTCAGATCGATTGGTCCCGAGGTCGAGCAGAGCATCATCTATGCCATCGCGCGCCAGGAGAGCGCCTTCAATCCGTCCGTGGTGTCGCCGGCGCAGGCTTACGGCTTGATGCAGGTGACGCCGGACGCCGGCCAATATGTCTGCAAGAAATATGGCGCCACCTTCGATCTCCGCCGACTGAAAACCGATCCGGTCTACAACGCAGCACTGGGAGCGGCCGAGCTTGGCGGTTTGATCGAGGATTACCGCGGCTCCTACGTCATGACCTTTGCCGCCTACAATGCCGGGCGCGGCAGCGTGAAGAAATGGATCGACCGTTACGGCGATCCGCGCGATCCAGAAGTCGACGTGGTCGACTGGGTCGAACTGATCCCCTTCTCCGAAACACGAAATTACGTGCAGCGGATCATGGAGAATCTGCAGGTCTATCGTGCGCGCTTCGGCGGCGGAACGCGGCTGCAGATCGAGGCCGACCTGCATCGCGGCAAGATCGAGTAAGGCTCTTCGGTTCGGGTACGAAAAGTCTTACGCACGGCGGAAAAACCAGCACCCGGAGAAAGACACTATGCGCCCTTGTCCCTTGCGAGCTCCCGCTTGTAAGATGCGTAGTTCGGCTGATCGACAGCAAGCTTCTCCATCGTCGTCTGCCAAAGATGCGCGGCGAGCCCGGAGGTCCTGAGATCTAACTCGCCCTTCGCAATCCGCTCGGCCAGCACGCGGTTGAGTTCCATCACCGTGCCCTTCATTCCCAGCAGATTGGTCAACCGCTCCACTTCCTCCCTGTCGCTGTCCTTTTCCAACATCAATTGCCGCGTCGCAAGATCGAGGATATTGATCGCGACCCGCAGCTTGAAAGCATGGTGGCCTGAAATAATCGGAGTGATTTCGTTGCGTAGGAAATCGGCGACTGCCCTGGTCAGCTCGATCGGTGTCGGTTCATCCTGCATGGTCAATGTCCGCGCGAAGCCAATAGCCTCAGCAAATCGATTTCTGTTTCGGACGCGCGGCGTCCGATCATCGCGCGTTCCATGGAATGATCCGGACCCTCGCGGAAACGCTGCATCATACCGCCGCACATCAGGCCCCAGCGCAGCGTGCCCATAACTTCCCAAAAACTCACCCGCGCAGGATAGACGCGGCGACCGGCCGCCTCGTAGCCCGCGAACAGCTCCTCGCGCGAGCCGAAGCCGCCGACCGGCTTGTCGATCTCGCCGAAACGCCAGGAGTTGACGCAGACCCAGCCGAGATCCTCCATGGGATCGCCAAGGTGCGCGAGCTCCCAATCCAGCACCGCCCGAACTCCGTCGCGGTCGATGACGAGATTGCCGTTTCGGAAATCGCCATGCACCAAGGTCACCTCCGTGGACACCCCGGGATCGTTGTCGCGTAGCCAGCGTAGCGCCAGTTCGAACACGGGCTTCGGCCAGTTCAGGCTTCGATAGTCGCGCTCGAATTCATCGAGCTCCTTCGCGGCAGTCATGCGGCGCAGCTCAGGCAATTGCGTGTCCGGCAAACTGTGAATGCCGGCGAGCACACGGCCGAGCTGATGGGCTATTCTCGGCCTCGCGTCGGCAAATTCCTCCTCGCGCAAAATCTTGCGCGCGATGGTCTCGCCATCCACCCGCTGCATGATGAAGCCCGTACCGAGGTTATCCTCGGTCGTCAGCACATGCAGCACTCGTGGTGACGGTAAGCCAGCGTCGAACGCCAGCTGCATAAGTTTGGCTTCAGCATTGAGTCCCGCCGCGCGGGACGGTGCCGCGCCATAGCCCTTGGGCGCCCGACGCAGAATCGCACCGAAGTTCCCTTCCGGATGCACGATGTCGAAGCGCCAGGTTTCCTGACTGGCCCCGCCGGAAAGTTTCTCTGCATCGGCGACTCCAATCGCACCGGGAAACCAGGAGCCAACGCCACGAGCGAGTTTTTCCTCCATCATCCTCTCTCGACTGGCGGCGGGCCGCCGGCAGAGCGGGCCGATGGCATCACCATGGTGATAGCGCCCTTACGCTTCATTCGGGTAAATTTCAGCTCCATTTTGCTCCCGCCCCGGTTTCCGCAACCGCAACGAGGAAAATCGGCACTTTATCCGCTACGACCACCCGGTATCATCGAAACGCGCAAGGCGCCAGTGTGGCGACTCTGACGTTCCTTTCATTTTTGCTGCGACCTCGTCAAAGGAACGTCAGAGTCAGAGCCACACTAGAATCCAATATTTGCTAGTGCGGCGAATTTGAACTTGCTATCGGTATCGCGGCAAGTTCGTGATAGGAACTTCAAATTCAGAGCCGCACTAGAATTAAAAAGTTGCTAGAGCTCCTTTGATTCCGAAGTTCGCATCAGAGGTCGCCGCGTTAGCTTGCGAACTTCGGAATCGGAGCTCTAGCGTCCCTTTGGTTCTGACATTCGTAAACGAACTCGCCGCGATAGGATACGAATGTCAGAACCGGGACACTACTTGACTCACGCGTCGGCTTCTCGCCTAAAATTAATCTGAACGAAAACCCCTTCTCATGCTTCGTGGGAGACCGCCTTGGATTTTTCGCTGCCGCCCAGTCTTGCCGCCTATCTCGAGGAACTCGACCGATTTATCGAGCGCGAAATCAAGCCGCTGGAGGAAACCGACGACAACATTCGGTTCTTCGACTATCGGCGCGAATGGGCTCGCACGGATTACGAGGGCGGCGGACTGCCCCGACCCGAATGGGAAGCGCTGCTGCGCAAGGCCAAGGACCTCGCCGATGCCGCCGGTCATCTGCGCTTTGCTTTGTCCAAGCGTTATGGCGGCAAGGACGGCTCCAACCTCTGGATGGCCGTGATCCGCGAGCATTTTGCATCCAAGGGCCTGGGCCTGCACAACGATCTGCAGAACGAGCATTCCATCGTCGGCAATTTTCCCATCGTGACTATGCTCGACCGCTACGGCCGCGAGGACCAGAAGGAGATGATCAACGGCTCGATTACCGGAAAGTACCGCATAACGTTCGGCTTAACCGAGCCATATCACGGCTCGGACGCCACTCATATGGAGACGCGGGCAATTCCGGCCACGCGCGGCAACTTCAAAGGCTGGCTCATCAACGGAGAGAAGATGTGGACGACCGGCATGCACACCGCCACGCATTGCGCACTATTCGCGCGCACCTCAGGCAAGGACGGCGATGCGCGCGGCATCACCTGTTTTCTGGTGCCGGCGAATAGCGCCGGCGTCAGGGTCGAGGAGTATCTGTGGACCTTCAACATGCCAACCGATCATCCGCGCGTCAGCTTTACCGACGTGTTCGTGGCAGAGGATGCCCTATTCGGCGAGGTTGGAAGTGGACTGTCGCTCGCACAGTGCTTCGTCCATGAGAACCGGATTCGCCAGGCGGCGAGTTCGCTGGGTGCTGCGGTCTATTGTATCAAGGAAAGTGTCAAATACGCACGCGAGCGCAAACCCTTCGGCCGGCCGCTGGCTGAAAACCAGGCGATCCAGTTCCCGCTGGTCGAGCTCGCGACCCAAGCCGAAATGTTGCGCCTTTTGATCCGCAAGACGGCCTGCGAGATGGACGAGCTCAGCGAACAGCAGATCGAGCGAACGCTCTCCGATAAGGTCTCAATGTGCAATTATTGGGCAAACCGCCTGTGCTGTGAAGCCGCCGATCGCGCCATGCAGGTCCATGGCGGCATGGGCTATTCACGTCACAAGCCGTTCGAGCACATCTATCGCCACCACCGCCGCTACCGCATCACCGAGGGCAGCGAGGAGATCCAGATGCGAAAGGTGGCGGGATTTCTGTTCGGCTACATGGGTGCTGAAATCCCGAGGAAATAGATGGGGGCTCGATGCGGTCCTGTCACCGGAAATTAGCCGGCGGGGCGTCCATGTGCTCAGCATTAATTCGGGCGAAATGATTGCACAGCTTTGGCCACGAAAAATCCCCCTTCCGACATCCTCGAAAGGGGGAATCTTGTCGTGTTAAAAGCTATGCGTCAGCGCTTTGGAAACCGGTTTTCCCTTAGCCAACAAACGCGGAAGGCGCTTGCGTGGAGATCATGCTTGAACAAAGAGATGAGATCATGATGCAACCAATCGCATCATGATCTAGAATGGGCTCGAGCGGTGGATTTTCCCCGGCGGCAACCTGACGAAGCAAGAGACTTGAGATGGGAATGCTGGTCGACGGCGAGTGGCGCGACGTCTGGTACGATACAACGGGTACTGGCGGCCGCTTTGAGCGCAAACCCAGCACCTTTCGCAATTGGGTGACAAACGATGGCGCGGCAGGTCCGACCGGGGCGGGTGGCTTTCCGGCCGAACCGGGACGCTATCACCTCTATGTCAGCTTGGCCTGTCCCTGGGCGCACCGGACGCTGATCATGCGGCGGCTGAAGGGACTGGAAAGCGCCATCTCGCTTTCGGTGGTGCACTGGCACATGCGCGAGCGCGGCTGGACCTTCACTCCTGGCCCATGCGTGACGGGCGATCCGATCAACGGCGCGGAAACACTGAGCCAGATCTATGTTGCGGCGGATCCGCACTACACCGGTCGCGTTACGGTGCCGGTCCTTTGGGACAAGGTGCGTCGCACCATCGTCAACAACGAATCCTCCGAGATCATCCGAATGTTCAACAGCGCCTTCAACGGCATTGGGGCGGCATCGGACGACTACTACCCTGCGCCCTTGCGAGCGGAGATAGACGCGCTCAATGAGCGCATCTACAGGGAAGTCAACAATGGCGTATACCGCGCTGGCTTTGCCACCACGCAGACCGCCTATGAAGAAGCCGCCGTGACGCTGTTTGAGGCGCTCGATTGGCTGGAGGGGCGGCTCTCAAAAACACGCTTCCTGACTGGCGACCGGCTCACCGAAGCCGATATACGGCTGTTCACCACGCTGGTGCGGTTCGATGCCGTGTACCATGGGCATTTCAAGTGCAACCTGAGGCGCATCGCCGATTATCCGGCGCTCTGGCGCTTTACCCGAGATATCTACAGCCTGCCAAAAGTTGCGGAGACGGTTAACCTCGACCACATTCGGCGGCACTACTACGAGAGCCATACGAACATCAATCCGACAGGTGTGGTGCCGCTCGGACCGGTCATCGACTTCGCGGTACCAGCACCTGTCTGAGCGGGTAGCTTGAGTTCACGCAGCCGACATCAGCAGGCATGCATGCTATGCGGTCTTGTTCGCCCGTAGCGAACAGTCGCGTGACCGGTGGCCAGCGCTTGCCGAGGATTGTGCAGCCTCTTTCAGCCGGTCATTGCCGTGGCGGGATCGCAAAGAAACCGGAAGTCGGATGATCCCGTTTCGTACGGGAGTCACCTGAGAGCTTTAAGTTGCCCGGACCCGACATGGCCGAGTCTCGTCAATGTATCAGCGGGCTGAAAAACCTACCAACATGATTCCAAAGCAGAAAATTGGCTTCGTTTTGCAAAAATAGCTTTCTATAGGGCAATGAAGCCGGTGCTCCTCTATTTCTCTTTGGCAGCGGGCTTTTAGCCATTTGCAGGAGGGGCGCTTTTTTGCTGCGCGTGCAAATGCTCAATCGCTTCACTGGCTTAAGGAGCGGCAGGATTATTTGCAGGGGCCACAAGCAGGTATCGCAGCTTAACTCAACGAGCACGTCGGTGTTCTGGACTGCGGCGGAATCGCAGCGGAACCTATTTCCGTTTCATGCCATGACTTCGACTTGGCCTTCGAAGCCGGACGCCCTCCCCACCCCCGTTTTTTTCGATAAAAATAACTCCCGCTCGTTCAAGTGCGGCCTTCATTGCGAGTACCGCATCCTCCGAAACCTGTCGCCGCTCCCTTTCAAAATCGACAACTGTAGAAAGGCCTAATCCCGCGTTTTGGGCGAGGATTGACTGATTGATCTCCAATAAAGCTCGAGCGGCTCGTGACTGGGCCGGCGTCATCGGAATATCAACAAATATTGTTGACATGGCCTAACCATTCGAGTATCAATAATTATTGTTGATGACGAAGGGCGTGTTACTTTAGGGTGTTTGCAAAAAAATGACTTCGGCAGATGAGATACCCGATTCCCGCAATCGTCGCTCTTTTATTGGCGGCTCCGACGCCCGGACCATCATGGGCGAGGACGAGGCGGCGCTGGTCCGTCTTTGGCGGGAGAAGCGCGGCGAGGTCGAACCCGAGGACCTTTCGGGCGACCTCCTGGTCCAGCTCGGCAGCGTTACCGAGCATCTGAACCGGCGCTGGTACGAAAAGAACACCGGCCACGCCGTCACGGAGGTACAGCGGCAGGTGTTTCATGCCGTACACCGCTGGATGGCAGCAACCCTCGACGGCAGGATTGAGGCCACCGGCGCCGTGTTCGAAGCCAAGTTCATGCTGCCGTGGAATTTTTCGGAGGAAGCGGCTGCCGAAAAACACATGGCGCAGTTGCAGCACAATATGTGGGTCACGGCGTCGCGGACGGCGGTGCTGTCCATCATCACCGGCGGCGGCAAATGGGTGGAGATCGCGATTTCAGCCGATCCGCTCTACCAGCACCTGCTGCTGACCGCAGAACGGAAATTCTGGCGTTGTGTCGAAAGCGGTGAGCCCCCTCACCTCTTCGGCGTCGAACCACCTCGGCCGAGGGTTGAAGCTGTGAGGACCGTCGACATGAGCGGGTCGAACGCGTGGGCGGAGTTTGCAAACCTCTACCGGGTGACCCACGACGCGGCGGTTGACCATGGCCGCGCCAAGGCTGAACTGAAGGCCTTAGTGCCTGAGGACGCCAGAGAGGCCTCAGGTCATGGGCTGCGGGCCAAACGATCAAAATCCGGCGCCATCAGTTTCGAGGTTCTAGCAGCGGAGGCCAGCCATGCAACGCTCTAGTGAAAGCATCGGAGCGCTCGCGGCAGCGCTGGCCAAGGCGCAAGCCGAGATCCAAAACCCGGAAAAATCCTTGACCGCAACCATCGTCTCCCCCTTCCCACGCGAGGCGGTGCGGAGCTTTCGCTATGCGTCGCTGTCGTCGGGGCTCGATTTGGTCCGCAAATGTCTGGGCCAGCACGAGATCGCCACCGTGCAGGCCACCGCCATCGACGGCAAGAGCGGCCTGATCCGGCTGACCACCACGCTGGTCCACGCCTCCGGCGAATGGGTCTCCTCCGACTGGCCGGTCTGCCCGGTCAGCGAAACGGCCGCGCCGCATCGGTTAGGGGCCGCCCTCACCTACGCCCGCCGCTATGCCCTGTTCACCCTGGTGGGGATTGCCGGCGAGGATGACCTCGATGCGCCCGACATTTTGCCAGCAGGTGGCCTATCCGGCTCCCAAGATCGACCGCTGAGGCCCTGTCAGGAAGGTGGAGGCACGCAAGCCGCTGGCCGGCCGCTGCACGCTGCGGAAAAGCGAGCCCGATCGGAAAGGTCGAGGCCACCAACTTTGTCGGCTGAAGCATCGGCTGATCTACGTCGGCGGCTGGCCTCAGAGATTGAGCAGCTCGAAGACACCGGGGTTCTCGCCAGCTGGGCCCACAATGGCCTGCCCCTGAAAAACCAGCTTTCAAAGGCGGACGCCCAAGCGATCGAGGATGCCTTCACCACCAGGCTGAACCAGCTCGAGAAATTTGGGCTGACCGCACCCAAACATCAGGATGCCAATGGGCAGGGCAACCAGCCATCACAGGTCGATCCTGCCGAGCAGACGGTCACGGTCATCAGCAAGCCCGTGCGCGAACGCGATCGCGAGCATCTGAGGCTCGTAGCCGCTCAGCCTTGCCTCGTCTGCGGCCGCACCCCGTCGGATCCCCACCACATCAAGTTTGCCGAGCAGCGCGCGATGGGGCGGAAGGTCAGCGACCGCTTCACCGTTCCTATCTGCAGGCTGCACCATCGCGAACTTCACCGGCGGGGCAACGAGCGCGCCTGGTGGCAGAAACAGGGAATCGATCCTCTGGTCATTGCCGCGAGCCTGTGGGCAATGACGCATGCGGCAACGCCAACGACAGGGCTCGCAGCCGACATCGAACGGCCGGCCAACGTCAACGGAAGCAATTCCGGCGCGGTCGTCCGGCTTCAAATTGACGAAACGAAGCCAATTCTTGGCCCGGACGCAGAATGACATCGTTCCGGCAAATCCAAGCCAACCGCCGCAATGCGCAGCACAGCACCGGACCTGTGACCGAGGAAGGCAAGGGAACGTCGCGACAAAATGCCGTTCGTCATGGGCTCACCGCGGAAACGGTGATCGATGCGCTGGAAGATGCCGAAGACTATGCGGCCTTCGAAATGGCCATTACGGCCGACTATGACGCGCAATCGGCGGTCGAGAGAGAACTGGTGCTCAGATTGGCGAGCATGTTATGGCGGCTGCGTCGCGCTACCGCGATCGAGAGCGGCCTGTTCAAGATCCAGGCCCGACAACTGCTGCAATGCCGGCAGCAAAGAAAGGCGTATCAAAAGCGCCCTAATGTCGTCGACGGCATGTACCGGGATACGGTCGGGACCGAAGACGAAACGCGACAGAATGAGATTGACCGCGCGGGCGGTGTCGATATTGGCTTACAATCGACCACGGTGCCGGCTGATCAATTTGACAAGGTCACGCGCTCCTTTGTCCATCTGTCAAACCTGCCGACCTATCCGCTCGATCGGTTGAGCCGCTATGAGGCCACGCTGTGGCGGCAAGCTTGTCAGATCCTATTCATCTTGCAGTGTCTCGAGCGACGGAAACCTTGGGCGGGACTCTGGCGGGGCGGTCGGTAACAAGTGCCTCAATCGAAAAGAGTTGTTTCACTATCGACCTGCCGTTGCGCTGCTTCCGACTTAGGTGACGATCTGGCCAAATAAAATCCCCCTTCCGACATCGTGTCGAAAGGGGGCTTTTCGTTGCTTTAGAACTTATGCGTCAGTTCCTACTTGTGGATCATTGGCGCCGCCGCCGGCGGCGTCGGATTCCACAGTGCATAGCTCAGCGTTCCAAAGACCGTCATACCCCGGGTGATCAGAGAGACGTCGGTCGTGGCCCCCAGCGCCGCGGCGGCCGAGTTAGAGGCCTTCGCAAAGACCTCCTGCGTCGCCCACACCGAAAAGCTCGCCGGACCGAAGTTGTATTCGATCAGGCCGCCGACGGCGAACAGTTGGAACCTCGAGGCATTCCCCAAAGTGCCCGCCGGATAGAAGGCGGTGCAGACGCCGATCGGGCACTTGTCGTTTGAAACCTGCGCGACGTAATAGCCGACAGGCCCGAACGTCCACTTTCCGAGGGTATAGGTGGCGGTTAGGTCTGCATGGAAAATGTCACCGGTGGTGTAGTTGGTTCGGGTGTTCGCGGTGTTGATCTCAAGAAACATAGCAGAGGTGAGATTCCAGCCGCCCCCTAAATATGAAAGGAACAATTCGGGGTTGAAAGTCGTGAAAGGTGCGCCGACGTTGGCGAGGCCAGTCGGGCCCTGAATGGTGCCGGTCGGAACATACATATTCAAGCCGGTCTTCACCCCAAAGCCGGTACCCGCTATCTTGGTCCAGCTCAATTCATTGATGATGAAGGTGCGTACAACCCCACTATTGGCGCTTGGAACGGCCGGGTTGATGACGCTGAGCGGCCCGCCTATGCTAAACATTTCGAACGGCTGCCCGATGATAAAGTCGTAGTTCCCACCGAGGAAGGTCCAACCGGGAACGAAAAGGAAGGCCTGCACGTCGACTGCAGCCTGGACGGCGTTATGGTTACCAAGCGGGATGTTCTGGGTGCCGGGACCTGACAGGTTGGTCTGATAGGTGAACACCTGGTTGATCATGTAGATGCCCGGCGGCGGCACGCCGGCGCTGGAGCCAATCAGTGCGCCCGGCTTCTGAGACCAGCCCGGGTATAATGCTTCATACGCGTTTGCCGGCGAGAACGCGAAGGCGGCCACACCTGCTGCTGCAAGAAGAGCCTTGATGTTCGATCTCATGTGGTCCCCCTAACAAGTCCTGTGAAATTCGAGCCCGTCTTGTCCTTCCGGGCCCCCCAAAAATTCGCCGCAAAGTCTCGCCGGCTACGTCCCCGCGCGGCGAATCCAATGCCTATTCATGTCGCGAGAGTTGCCGGTTAACCAAGCAAAGGCAATTTAAACTTGGCTTGTAAAAAGCTGTGATGGTCCTTTTTCTTAAAGGTGTTGCAAATCTGCAAATACGGCTGATCAAAAATACCTTCGGTCAAGCCGAAATAGTATCTATGCCTCTGACTCCCAAAATATTTCACTACATAATTACCGCTGCGCAAAGTGGGCGAATATTTTTTTCTTATAATGAGGGAAAAAATACTATGTTACAATGTATGGTAGAGGCGATAAAACTCGCGAGTGAGAAATCCATGCATCGCGAGAACCACTACTTGCCGTAACGTTTGCGTCGTCGACCAAAATTCCAAGCTTCCCCAGCCCTGCCTCGAATTGAAGCAAGCGCATCCCTGCAGGTGGCGGATTTCACGCCAGCCAGGGTCTGCCTCCTCTGCAAATGCAAAATGACGCCATCTTCGGCATGCACACGCCGACGCCGAAGTGATGTTTGATGGTCCTCGCCGGCTCTCTTCAAGGATATTGCCGATCGCTTGCCTGACGACGTAGGTAGTCAGGACCGTAACCAACTGGCGGGGGCCAGGACTGGAGGGAAGATGCGTATTTCGGTGCTCCTCGCAAGTTTCGCCGTACTGATAGCCCTGTCGGGTCCGGCGCGGGCCGACAGCCAAAATGATCTCGAAGCTTGCAAATTTGTTGGGCAGTTGGGAAAGGCCAGCGAAAGCATCGCGGCTTGTGACCGTGTGATCAAGGATCCCAAGGCGAACGCACAGGACCGCTCGGCCGCGCTGAGCAGCCGATGCGGATGGTGGTGGACCAAGCAGGATTTCGACCGTGCCTTGTCGGACTGCAGCGAAGCCATCCGTCTCTACAGCGGCAACCTCGGCGCTTACCTTAATCGAGGCAATGCCTATTTGAGCAAATCCGATCCCGAGCACGCTCTTGGCGATTTCGATGCCGCCCTTCGCCTCGATCCCAAAAGCGCCTGGGCCTATGCGGCCCGAGGCAACCTCTACAGGAACAAGGGCGACCTCGATCGTGCCCTTGCCGATCTGAATGAGGCGATCAGTCTCGACCCAACTTATGCGCTGGCACTGTTCTCGCGCGGCGACTTGTACAGGAGCAAAGGCGATTTGAGCGGGGCTATGGCCGACATGAACGAGTCGCTTCGGCTCGATCCCAACTATGCCCCGGCTTACTTCACCCGCGGCCGTCTGTCCAACATTCTCGGCAATAGTCCGGCGGCAATCGAAGACTTCACGAAATCGATCCGTCTCGATGCCGAAAATGGTGCGGCCTACTTCAATCGGGGTGTTGCGTATTACGTCGTTGGCGGCCGTACTGCGGACGCTGCGGCCGATTTCAGGAAGGCTCTCGAAATCAACCCGAAGGATGCCTATGCCGCGCTCTGGCGCGATCTCGCCGAGCGGCGCAACGGCGCGCCTAGCCATCTGGCGGAGGCGGCCAAGCAGTTGGATATGACGGTGTGGCCGGCGCCGGTGATCCACCACTTCCTCGGCGAAGCCAACGCCGAACAGACCTTCGCCGCGGCCTTCGACACCGATCCGAAGACCAAGCAGGCACAGACCTGCGAGGCCAATTTCTATACCGGCGAATTTGCGCTCTTGAATAAAAACCGGAAGGAGGCCCAGCGCCTACTCAAGCTTGCAGCCGACGAATGCCCCCCAAACTTCGTGGAATCTGCCGCCGCGGTTAGGGAACTGATCATCCTGAAGTGAGATCGTACGCCGCATCGAGCGAGGCGTGACGTTAAGGAACTTCATGGTGATGAAGAGAAGGGGCTTCTCAAGCGAGGTCCGCTGGCGCCTGTGCCCGTGGGTGCTGAGCAGGTCCCCCATGTCCCCAGATATGTCCCCCCGGGACACTGCTCAGCATCTTAGCGCCCTCGCCCCTTCCGCTCGAAAGCGGAAAATTCCAGCGAACCACCTAAGAACGGGACGACTTCAGGTGCCCCCCTCCGTCGCGACGAGGAAATTACCGAAGCTCCCGGCGCGCGCAATATAAAGGCGGCCTCCGGCAGGGTTCCGAAGGGATGATTTCCAAAAGCTGTTGCACAAAAGGCACGCAAACCTCACCTGAAGCCGAAATCCGACGCACCGACAAAGTCGAACAGCGTCGGAATCGGGCGATCTGGAATCTGCTGCTTGCGGCTTGCGCCCTCCTCGGGCATATCCGCCGCAACGGAGCTGTGGCCGAGTGGCTGAAGGCGGCGGTTTGCTAAACCGTTATAGGGTTGTAAAGCCCTATCGAGGGTTCGAATCCCTCCGGCTCCGCCAGTCATCTTGCCAAGCATCTGATTTTATAGAACATTGTGAAGGCGAGTAACGTTTGGTCCCCAAGTAAGTCCCCAAATCAGGCTCACCAGACCCGAAAACCCGCCAAGACTGATTGACAGCTTTCAGCAAGCGACCAACGCAGTCGGTGGGGGCGGCTTCCGATCCCCGAGTCGGACGGTATTGATGCCGCATGTTGAAGTACGCAGCGGGAGAACCCGATCACCAGGTGTCTGGTTCGCGCGGCGTTGTCGGCACCTTCCACAAGGTCAGCAAGAAGTACATGCCGTTATATATGTTGCGGAGTTTCAATTCCGGCACAACAACAGGGAGAACGCTGATATCTTTGGAGCAGCGATAGCGCGTTGCTGAGACGTCGATCCCCGGGGCGGCGAAGACGTTCTCAGACAACGTGACATACGGAAATTCTTGATAGGCCTCGCGATATTCGGAGCAATGACGTTGGCTGAAGAACCAAAAAAGGAGCCAAGCGAAGAAAATTCCGTTCCCGAAAATGAACCCGACTACGGATGGGACGATAAGAATTCGATCGTCCCTTCTCAATCCCAGTATCCACACTGCTATGCAAACAATAGCGATTATCAGGCTGATGAGCGCCGCTATTGGCGCCATCAAGTTTGGGCACTCTGGAGCAGCGTTGGAATAGCCGTTGCCACGCTCCTATTTGTTGTACTTGGCGCTTACACTGCTTTTTGTGCCTTCAAAGAAACTCAGCGACAGGCCAATGCGGCTGTTGATGCCAATAAAATTTACCGTGCAACAATGGAGGCTTCCAACCGCGCGTGGCTGGGTCCAATGTCCGTCGATTTCCTTAAGCCGATTGACGCTGACGATGGCCCCCTCGTTATCGCGACATACCAAAACGTTGGAAGATTCCCGGCCCTCAACTCCAAAACAACCCTGTCTCTCACATCGATAGAGTTGGACAAAAAAATCACTGGCCCGCACGTTTGGCCGGAAAGTAAGCAGTGGCCCGCTGTTGACATAGAATTGCGGACCTCGTGCCTCTTGAATCAGTCGATCATGGGCGGGGCCACTATTTATCCAAATGCTAGTAATATCGGCTCTAATGCGGTCGCGGGACCAACTATCCCAATTGATAAGACTGGCATACAGGCCGGTACGCATCTGCTGATCGCTCGGGGATGTCTCGTCTATCAGACATTCGAGGAAACGCACTGCACCATCTTTTGCCAGTTCGCCACGAACGTTCGAAACGGCAAATGGGAGTGGCTTACCTGCCCCGTTGGAAACTTGGCCCAATGAGATCGTTGCAATCAACAAAAGCAATGCACGGCCTCTCGTGAGGCGGCCCACGACCGTGCGACCTGCCGGATAGGCAATCTCGCGCCATTTCGAAATATGCGAAAATCCCGAAGCACAAAAGGTAGTCTAAGCCGGGATATCCGTTCGGATGGGTCTTGAAGGGTCTGGCTTCGCCGGAAGCATCTCGCTATGAACCGGGAGTTCTGATTTCGCTGGCGTCACTACGCGCTCAAGTCGCCGCCGCAGTCTTCCGCTTGCGTCGCCACCAGCCGAGAACGACGCCGCCTGCAATAATTAGCCCGGGCAGGCCAGTACCCACGCTTGGACCGGGAACGGGAATTATCGCGGGCGATGACCACGATCCAGGCGTATTACTTAACTCGTCAAAATGGCACGTCACATTGTTAAAGCAAGCGAACTGGTCCTGCGCCCCACCCTGGACCGCCCCGTTGGTGAAAAGCCCATAAAGAAGCGTGGGAGATGCATTTGGAACTGTTTGTTGAATTGATAGATCCCAAGTCGCTATCTGCCCTGCCGCATCTAACGATATAAATCCTTGCGAATGAATATCCGGTGTCTGAGTGGATGTTAGTGACAATAGTAAAATATTAGAGGCGTCAAAGACGGACAACGTAAAAACAGAGATGGTGTCGTTGCCCGTCCCATAGTTGTATTGGGTTCCGGCCGAGCATGTGGTGCAACTCAATGTAACTGAGGCAGTGATGTAATCCCCCACACGGCCTATCGCAGACAGCGAATTGCCTGTGTAGGTGAATATTTCGTCGGCCAAGGCTCCCGCTGGCACCGCGGCGAGAACAGACAAACCGATCGCCGTACTCAAAACGGCGGCTCGTGGTAGACGCAAGCATTTAAGCATGATCACCCCCCCATACTTGGACGATCAGGCAATCAAACCTGCAATCTTGAGTCAACCCAACGGAATCGGTAGGCCACAAGGATTCGTCGTCGCATCGCGGCGCCCCAACGATTGGCCTTGGGGGGACAAAGGGATCGGCGACGGGCCGTGTCTGCTTCCTGGCCACCCCAGAGGGTTGGCCGATGATCGATTAAGCTCTCGGCGAAATGTTGGCCAGCTGCCAAGCCCGAGCTGAATCGTGAGAACCGCGTTTTCGAGTAGCGCGCTCATTCCGCCGCCTCCATCTCGCGCGCAACGGCCGGCGCCAGTGCCTCGGCGAGCAGGCGGCGGCGGGTGGCGGCGGTGCCGCGCTATTGCAATCAAAAGGCGGACATCTCGGCGCGTCAATCGAAGCCCTACGCGCCGCGAAGAATATTTGGCGCCTGTTAGCCGGCTGGCAACACATGCCAGGAGGTTGAGGCGGTGCCGAGATCAGGGCGCGGGGCTTCGGTCCCCCCTCGTTCGGCCAGCGATGGTCATAATTGGCCCGCAATGATCGAGGAACGATCATGCATGGGTAACAGCCGTAAAAACTCAGTGCTTCGTCGCGAGCTGTCACCTGCGAGAACGTTCCCATGACACCGAAAACAATTGCGACGTTACTCATCCTATCCGCCTTCGCGACAGCCTGTACCGACTCGGCTTCGGCCGAAGATCGAAGTTTCTGGGATGGCAGGTTCCACGAACGAGGCCACCACAGGACCAGGCCCTCTGTGATTACGGGTGGGTTTGTGGGCGTCGACGGCTACGGGGGCGGCTACGGAAACGGGGGCGCCTACGGAAATGGGGGCGCCTACGGAAACGGGAGTGGCTCTGGAAACGGGAGCGGCTCGGGAAACGCAAAAGGATTTGGCGACTGGTACGGAATCTCTACCGTTCACAATGACTGCCCTCTCTTCCGCAAGCGTGTGATGACCCCCAATGGATGGCAAGTTCAGATGGTTCCGGTCTGTTAGAGAAGCCGATCAGGACGCGAGCGCTTTGGACCCCAGCCCGAAAGCTGGGGTTTTCTTTTTGGAAGGGCGCGGGGCTGGCAACGGTCCCGCGCTTCTGTCATTTTGAATGGCTCTAAGCGTTGGCGCGACCATGACAAGCTGCTGTTTCCCAGGGCACAGTCGATTGCTGATCTTGCTCGTTGGAGCCATGCTTCTCACGCCGACGAAGGCGGATGATGTGACCGTGGCCGCGCTCAATAGGGCAGCGGTTAAAGCCAACTGTCCCGAGGTGGACTCGCGCCAGAATGCAGTTCGCGCAACCATGTGCCGCATGAACGCAACCAGGCCAGTACTGGCAGAACATGCGCCGGCGACGCTGCCCGCATTCGACAAGATGGCGGCGCGCAACATCGCATCGGCTAGGAAGTTCGCGGCCGGGCAGATCACGGGCGAGCAGTACATGGCCGAGGGAAAAGCCCGCGCGGCTGAGTTCTTGGCAGATACTGAGCAGGGGCGGCAAGCCTTGGAGCGGGAACGGCTGCAAGAACAATGCAATCGCATGGCGAACCCTTGGATCACGCCGGGCCTGCAAGCTGCCGCGCTAGAGAAGCTGCGCAATCTCGGGTGCCTGCGCTAAGGAGCGGGGCTGGCAACGGTGCGGCGTCGGTAGCTTGTCGCGGCGGGGCTGACTTTGATTGGTCCCGCGCTCTTTTCATTCGTTCAAGAGTACATCAACGTTATCATCAAGTGCGGCAATGAAGGCTAAGAAGGCTCTCATCTTTCATTTTCCATCGCGATCGCGCGCCGCATTTATTGCACGGCCCCATACTTTTGCACGGCCCTATACCTTTCTTGCTCGGCCCGAAACCTTGCACGGCGTGCGCGGGAAATACGATCCCGCCAAAGGTATCCGACAAGAAAACCGAAGGGGAAACCAATCAAAGCCGTGATCGCTAGATCGAACATTTTGGCCCCCGGAACCATTTTGGGATTGGGTCGCTATTAATACTCCAGATTGGTGTGTTGCGGGCGATTGGCTGCCAGCGCCTTAATGCCGCGCAGGCCCGCGCGGGGCTTTAATCGGTCCCGCGTTTTTAGGAACAACACCGCATCGGCTGCGTTGTAGGGGCGTGCCGTTAGTTCCCCCTGCCGGCACCCCATTGATAGCGGCCCCAGCAACGCCCCCCCGCTGGGGCCGCTTCTATTTTGAAGCCGCGGGGCTGATCGGTCCTACCCTAAGGGTGCTGCATCTGCGCCCGGAAATAGTGGTACGGCGGTTTATGCCCCCGGGATCCTGAAATAAATCACGGCATTAGGATGCCGCTATATCCAGCATCTCTTGCAGTTCGCTCCGATCGCAATCCAACCAAGCATGCAATGGAAGCATCTGTGCCTTCACTGGAGTGTCGACCCCGCGTTTGAAACCATATTGCTCGCACAACTCCACAAAGCGAAGTGTTTGGACCTTGCCCCACTTGCGAAAATCATGGGAGCGCCAACCCGAAGCGGGATGCTGCCACGTAGGGGACGCGGCGCTGAACAGAAACATCTCGCCCGTAGGCGGTGGCTCAAAAATTTGCGAGATTGTGACAAACGTCAACGACGATCTTCCGTCGCTGCAGTAACTCAATTTGCCGTTCATCCGATGCCTCGAAGCAGTGCTATGCGGATAGCTGAGCATACCATTGTTGCATTGATGATGGGGACAGCGCTGCTGGCCGCCCCGGCGCTCGCCTTCGACTGCGCGCCGATCAATCAGCCGACGCTTCCGGTGCAGCCCGCGCCTTCCATCACCCCGAAAAATCCACCGGCCTCCGTTTCGGAGAGCGCCGCCAGTTCGCTTTCGGCGCTGCAAAATGCCGCCGAGGACGGCGACCCGATTGCGCAGTGGAAGCTGGGTCGGATGTACGCCGAAGGCAACGGTGTGGCGCAAAACGACCTGCTTGCCTTCGACTATTTCAGCCGCATCGCCAACGCGCATTCCAAGGACAGCCCGTCTGCTCCTCAGGCGCAAATCGTTGCCAACGCCTTTGTCGCGCTCGGACGGTACTACCTGACCGGCATCCCGAATTCGAAGATTACGTCCGATCCGGAGCGGGCGAGGGAGATGTTCTCCTACGCGGCCTCTTATTTCGGCAATGCGGATGCGCAATACGATCTCGCCCGCCTCTATCTGAAGAATGCGGGCACCTCGCGTGACGATTTCCGCCACGGCGCGCGATGGCTTGGGCTGGCCGCCCAGAAGGGTCAGCATCAGGCGCAGGCCTTGCTGGGTCAGATGCTGTTCGATGGCGACTGTCTGCCGCGTCAGGCGGCGCGCGGCTTGATGTGGCTGACGCTGGCGCGCGACAGCGCGACAGCGGACGAGACCTGGATCCGGGACAGCTACAACAAGGCGATCGCGAGGGCCTCCGACGACGACCGCGCGATGGCGCTGCAGATGCTGCGCGAGTATCTGCGCCGCTGACCGAAAGTTGCTGACTGCCAGCCTCCGCGATGATGCGGTCATCATAGTCGCCGAGCGCAACGGCTCTTGCGATAACGGTGCGGAACTGCTCGCCGCTGCCACCTGCCGCAAGAAAGGTATTCAGCCGCTCGATGTAGATGCGCCCGTCCTGCACGGCTTCCACGCCGTTCGCGATCTCGACGTGCTTGCGCGCGGTGGCATCAGGATCAGCGAAGGGTTTGGCCTCGACGAATTTCATGCTGCCGCTCGATATACCATATCAATAATTTATTAACCTTAGGCACGTCTCCTCGTCACGACAATTGCCTGGATGGTGATGCAATGACCAGACAGGATTGGCTGTTGGCGCTAAGGACGTTCATCGTGGTCTATTTGATCCTTTGAGTTTTTCATCACGGTAAGCAAGACAATCTTCTCGCGTGCGTTACATTTACCGGAACGCTTCCGCCACCCGATCTATTGCCGGGTGCTTCCTGTGATCCAGTTATTGATCGGCCAGCCTTCAGGATAATACTGACGGCTCGCTCGACAGACGACCTGTCAAGAAAAATTCGTTTTAGCTTTTGATCCATTCCAGCGCTTTGCTTTCTTCGTCTTTGTCATAGGCTCGCACTTCGGGATGCACGAACAGCCGAATTGTGCCTATGACCCAGTGCTGCCAGTCATGGCCAGTGATGACGGATATGCGCTCCACTTTCTGCTGGTGCTTTTTTACGAAGCCGATGTGCCTTTCGAAAGCCGCGATGTTTTCCCAACCAGAAAAATTCGAGGCGTCAATCAGCAATCTGATTCTGCCTTGCTGCTGGATGAGAGAACCGACTTGCCGCGCGAGCTGATCAAAATCGCCAGCCCTTAGTTTTTCAGGCACCGTGATTTTCAGCGCACGGGCAGAGATAGGTTCTGTTATCATTTGCAGGCTCCCGACAGTGCGGCGAAGAAGTTGCGAGGCGCTAGGTACCGATGTGCAGAACATCGTCCGTGAAACCGCGGAGGCTTATCGCCAGGAAGGCAAGAAGATTTTCAACCAAATAGAGGCGTGTTCGGCGTTTACCGAGAGCGTTCGCAAGACCTGCGAAGATGCTAAACTTAAGATGATCGAAGGTAATGACGAAGTTCAATAACCTCTCGTAAGCGCGCCCGGTTTGTCCCAATCCCAATTGGGTCGCACGTCAGCACCACGGTTGCCGCAGGCTGAACAAACGAAACGCTGGCGATGCAGCGGGGGTTTCGCCGCAAGATTGTCTATGATCACCCGGGCTGGCGGTGACGGACTCGGCGCTCGGGGATTGCGTTCGCTTTTATCGCGGCCTTTGCAATTGCTGCATGACGTACGGCGGCCCTCTCGCCCGTTTCACCTTTAGCCGTATACCCGACTATGAAGTCGTCTCCGAGGTAAAACGGGGCAAATAATATTTGGCCGTCGCCGTCAATGAGTTTGAAAGAGATGGAATCAGCTTGGGCAAGTTGACCTATATATTCGGTAAAGCTTTGAGTCATAGACGATCCTCCTTTCAAAAAGCACACCCGGCATATGAGCGGCAGCTGTTCTCAAACCGCTGGATCGAAAGCCGGCGCGGCAGTCGGGTGCTGTCCGTATTTAGGTCCGCGTGTCCCAATTAGAATCCGCGAGTGTCCTATTTTGTACAATGTGAGCAATATTGAACAGCAACTCCCGAATAGGAAAAGCATACTGCCCCATCACCGAGTGAGATCGTAGCGTCCCATTTTAGTTAGTTGGGAGTTCAAATGAGTAGCTCAAAGCAGCGCCTCGCAAGCGCCACCGCGACGCGCCTTGCAGCCATCACCGACATGGAAGCTAATCTAGAAGCTCAATTAAGCGAATTAAACAGGCTACGCGACCAGCTCAGGAAAGCACAACTAGGATCGCGGCGCATATCCCACAGAAATTGCAAAGACTAAACGCGATGCCCCGCGCGGTGTGGCGGATGGGCGAGTTGCTGAAGCAGTTCGATGCGCGCGGCTACACCCGCGGGCGACCGACCAAGGTGGACAGCGCCCAGATCACCAAGCACGGTACCGTAGCGACGATGACGGGCGCAGTCTGGCTCTGCTTGATACGATCGCCCTCGCAGCCGGCCAGCCACATTGCGAGGGCTATGATGGCCAATACGCGCATGCGCTGATCTCCCGCATTTCTGCCACCGGGTTCTAACATGGACGGGAAGCCGCGCCACCTATCGGCTGTTCATTTGCCCCAGATATTGCGGATTCGCTTGTCAGCCACTGAGGTGTAGACAAGCGTGTTCGCGATCGGGCGATGGCCCATGAAGGCCTGCAGCGTTCGCGTATCGACCCCTCGGCCCGCCAGGGCGTATCCAGCCGCATGGCGCAGCATGTGAGCATGGATCGGGAATGGCAGCTTAGCGGCCGCGCCAAGCCGTTCTATGAGCTTCTGGGCGCCGTCGACGGATAGAGGCGCCTTCCGCTCGGACAGGAACACGAAGTCAGCGTGAGGATGCTCGCGCCGCAATGCCCGCAACTGCCGCAGCTCGTCACCCTGCTCGATTGCCTGAGTCCACCGGACGCGGCCCGGGGCCAATCCGACAACCGTCGCCGTTACCTCTCATGGTGGCGTTGACTGCGAAGCGCGGGGAACCTTGCGCTAGATCATGGCCCCGGTGTCACAGGTCGTCATATCCTGACCGATGGCCCCGTTCCTCTTCACCTGCCCGACGACATCGATGAAGGTTCAACATTGGTCGGACCAAAACGATGACGTGCGAGAAAACGAATATGAGGGGATTATCTGCCCCGCCTGCACAAGGCTGCATTTTCTCAATCGAAAAAACGGCAAGCTGTTAGGCCAAGATGACAGGGACGCTAGTTTACTGGCCGGCATGAAATGACACGTAGATACGCGGTCTGCCCCACTGACCAATCTGCGATCCTCCCCATCAGTGTGCGAATGAGTAGATAAGCCAGATTACGACGAGAGCCGCCAGAACGAGTATCCAATTGGAAATTTGGACACCTGCTATCCATGTTTTCCCGCCAAACCATTCCATGGCATTCCTCGCAGATAGACTGCCTCACTCGGCCGGCCTCCCACGCTTCCAAACGATATCACCAATTTCCCAAAGCCGCTCGGTTATCGTAGCGGGCAATCACGATGAAAAGAAAAACCCGCCGGGTTGAGCCCGCGGGCTCTTGGGCCACCGTGCCGGCCGATCATTCTGGCTTTTCGCCGTTCCACGACCACAAAAGCCCGCCCTGTTGCCGCCACACACTATCGGAATCATTCCAGCCTCGACTAAAGCTGGGGACGCTAGTCGAAGGGGTGACAATGGCGAGCACATCGAAGTTACGTGCCGCAGTGCGGACACTCGTCAAGACGCGCGAGCGGCCTCGGCGCCGCATTCGTCGGCGCGTGGATAGCAAGGGTTCAGAGAAACTGAGCGCGGGACCGATTAAAGCCCTGCGTCCCTTCAAAGCGGCCTAAGGCCCCCTCGTCGATCTTGTCCTGGCGCCACGCCAGCCGGCGGACAGGAAACAAACCTCTCCCCCTGTATTCGAATTCCTGTCTTGTTGCGTTGGATTTTTGACATGAGCGGCCTTCGCGCGGTCCGATATCGCAAACTTGCCCTCGCCAGCAACAATCGCGCCGATCAACCGCGCGCAAAAGATCACCTTCGCCGAATTGCGTGCCCGCGTTCCAAGTGACGAAAGCAAAAAAACCTCCGGACCTTCGTCGGGAGGTTTTCGTTTGACCTCAGCGCTTCGCTTTCTTTGCCTTCTTTTTCTGGGCTTTCGCCTTCTTGGGCGCTTTCTTTGCGGATTTCTTGGCTGACGTCTTGGCTTTCTTACCGACCTTCTTCTTCGGCCCGACCTTCCTGGCGACTTTCTTTGCGGCCTGCCCGACTTTCTTTACCTCAGGCTTCGGCGCTTCCGCAGGTGCTTCCGGCGGGGTGCCTATCGCATCGGTCGCTTGTTCGATGACAGCTTTCACGTCGTCCATATCGAACCCCCAAGTGTTGACAATGCGAGAACGATAGAGAGATTCGCGAAGCTGTGTCAAAGAGCAGCGCTTAATGAGCTGCCGGGACAGCCGAGGCATGTCATCAAGGCGACTTATTTTTGCGGCCTGCCTAAGTAGCAATCGTAAGTGATTCTATCGGACGGCGAGCTTAAAGGAGCAGCGGCATGTCATTGCCTGCGTTGCGGGCTGGGGTAGGTTTGCTTTTGGCACTTGCGATGATCATTGGCTGGTCGTTGGGTATCGGCCTCCCACTGGCGACGGTTATCATCTGGCTTTTCTCGTAGCCTGTCTTGCGAGCACGCAGCCGTGTAGGAGTGGGGCCGCCCCAACGGGCATCGGAACGTCTTGGCGATGTCGAGATCGTCGTAACCGTTTGCATGGCTCACTCCTCTGAATCGTGGGAGCCTTAACAGCTCCCACATCCGTGGCACTCTCGTGCCGGTGGAGGAGCCGTCCACAGCATCGAAAGCCGACATCGGCGCCTCACATTTTGTTGTTCGGCGCGAACCTTCCCCGGCCTCATTTATTTGGATCGTAGGAAGCGGTTTGTCTGATTGCACGTGCACGCGGAAGGATCGGATATGCGAGCGCACCGAATTCTGCCGAGTCTTGCCATATCGGTTCTTGGTATATCGGCCGCCTGCGGCGTCGCCTGTCAAACTCCGGCTTTTTCGCAGGAGTACCGGGGAACAATGGAACAACAAATGGCCTGCACGCCCGACGTCTTCCGGCTCTGTGGCGCGCAGATACCCGACGTCAATCGGATCGTCGCGTGTTTGCAGCAGAATACCCCGCAGCTCTCCGGGCCTTGCCGCGCGGTGTTCAATTCAAGTGCCAACTCGAATGCCGGCGTAGCTCAGCAGGGCATGCCTCAGCAAGTCGTGCCGAGACGGCGGGATTTCCAATAACTGCAAGTTATGTGTGGATCGGACCACGCTTGAGAGCTGATCGCGTGATACGCACGCACACCGGCGCGAGAAAATATTCCTGCCCCGCTACCCGTGGGCCAATATCGCCACGGCTGCGCAAACGAAGCCCACCACCAGGATCAGAGAAGCTGTGACGGTGACCAGGTCAATTGACCGGTGGCGGCCAACCAAATCGAAGTGCCTGGAGTGACTTTCGTCCCGATATTTCTGTAAGCGCATGACGGTAGCCCGCGTGCCTACTGCGCCAAGATCACCATGGCCGCCAGCGCGGCGATGGGCGCCTCGACGACGAATGTGCCGATCGCGAGCAGCCAGATTTTTCGCTTAGTTTGTGCCCAACGGTCGGGGGCATGGATGGTTCCAGGCGCCACCGCCTTTGGCAAGCCGCTGCCCGTCGCGGAAATCCGCGGCCTGACACTATGTCGTCGGCTTCGCAACGTAGGCTCCCCAAATCGTCCTTGTTTCCGCTACAAGCGGCTCGGGGATGTCGCGCCTCGCCGGTTGGTCACCGGGCGGCTTGATGACCAAGCCTCTGAAAAATTGGCACGAATCTTGATGTCGCGGGGTCGGTTTGGCTGCGGGCGGCGGTGCAGTTAAACGGCGCCATGCTCGGGTGGCGGAGAACCCGAGGGGATCGTCCTACGCTCGCAAGCCTTCGCTTGCGCGACCCCGTCTGCGGCGCTTGACCACGGATTCGTTTTCAGCCTGTTGCTCGGATGCCTCAGCCTAGGTGCCCGTGCGGAGCCTGACTCGAAAAACGAACAGTGTGCAAGCGGTATCGCCTCCTGCAGTCAAGTGCGCCCGGCTGCGAGCAGCAGATCTTCTCAATTTCCGTCTCAGTCCGGTGCGGGATGCCCTCGCTGATAAAGAATTGCCTCCACGTCGGCGGGGGTGGCGCAATAAAAATTTGCCGAAAGGAACCCAACGGCGGAGGGAACGGGTGATGCCTTCGATGCGCGTATGTGAGCATTCTAGAGCCATCCAGCATTTGAAGCCGCCTTCGGGCGGCTGGCTTGCCATGCAAGGCGGCTTCGGTCTCGCGTTCCCTATTGCGGCACTTTGCTCAGTCTATGTGGCAGCCGCGAGACAGCGTCAGAACACCGCCAATGGTATTGTTTTGTGCGGGATAGCGGGGAACGACCATACGGTTATCCGCAGGGTCGAGTGAACTGAGCAACCATCGCTCAAGGCTGTGAGGCTCCAACGGGATCATTAACCCGGAGCGCCCTGGAGACCCTTAACGGACCTCGGATCGGCATCTCCGAGTTCGGTTTTCGGAACAAACCGCCCTGCGACTGCATATTAGGATCGGAAATGCAAACCCTACGGTTAGGACCCGTAAGCACGAGGTACGTCATGCTGCGTCGCCGTGTCAAACATCAGTCCACCCTTCAGGATCGGATTGTCGAGTGGACCAAAGAGGTGCGGGAGCAAGCCGCCGCACTCCCGCCCGGTCCCGATCGAGAAATGCTGCTCAAGAAAATACGGCAGGCCGAAACGGCGCTGCACTTGGAGAATTGGGCCAGCTCGCCGGGA
>Ga0210401_10000193_pt1 | contig 74873 bp, 64 predicted proteins | sample IncBWH32MmetaG_FD_150866 | JGI IMG/M metagenome (GOLD analysis project Ga0210401, IMG submission 150866) | Forest soil microbial communities from Barre Woods Harvard Forest LTER site, Petersham, Massachusetts, United States - Inc-BW-H-32-M | ecosystem: Environmental > Terrestrial > Soil >...
GGCCGCGACCAGTTCCACTCGCATCAGATACGGCCAAGTGTGAACTTCGCGCTCCCACTTGGGATTCCACGGCTCGGTCTTGCGGTGCTCGGTTTTCGCAAGGGCCGGGTCGGCAGAAAGCTTGTCAATCAGGCGATCGTTCGCCAGCGCCTGGCGAAAGGCGTACCAAACGTAAAATGGGACCAGGAATAGCAGCGCCACAATCGGCACGTTATCTGGAGCGGATGCAACCTCCCATATCTGGTGCCAGTTCATATCGGCCTCAAACCCCGCCTGTTAGTTTGTCAAATCCAGTAGGACAGCCACTCCTGGCTGTCCCCGCAAAATTGCCGCGCCCCCCGGAGGACAGCCAAGAGTGGCTGTCCTACTAAAACACGAACCACTTCCCTGTTACGCCATTCCGCTCGGCCGCAGGATGACCGGCCTGTGGCCCTTCTCTTCCTTGATTTCCGATTCCAGCATGATCGGCGCGGGCCCGGAGATTCCGCCGTCTTTGCGGACACGCCAGAAATGTAATGCCATGAAAATGCTGGCGATCAGCGGGATCGCGATGCAATGCCAGATGTAGGCGCGCAAGAGCGCATTGGCATCGACGATCGATCCACCGAGCAAGGCGAAGCGCACATCGTTGTAGGGCGTCATGCCCAGGATCGCGCCGAACGGGCCTTCCGTACCTAACAAGGGCGTGGCCCTGGCCATGTTCGTACCCACGGTCACGGCCCAGAAGCCCAGTTGATCGTCGGGCAACAGGTAACCGGTAAAGGAAAGCAGCAGCGTGAGCACCATCAGGAGAACTCCGATGCACCAGTTAAATTCGCGCGGGCGCTTGTAGGAACCCGTGAGGAAAACCCGGAACATGTGCAGCCACACGGCGATAATCATCAAGTGCGCGGCCCAGCGGTGCATGTTGCGCAAGAGCTTGCCGAACGGCACGTCGTTCTCCAGATACAAAATATCGCGGAAGGCTTGCACCTTGCTCGGATGGTAATAAAACATCAGCAGGACGCCTGTAAAAGTGAGTACGATGAACAAATAAAATGTAATGCCGCCCATGCCCCACGTGAATTTGTACTTTACGGCGTCGCGATTGACCTTGGCGGGATGCAGGTGAAAGAAAACGTTGGACAAGACCGAGAGCGCGCGATTGCGCGGGGTCTCGTCGTGTTTGACGCGGAATATGGAGCGAAAAACCTGGGTCTTTTCGGGCTCTTTCAGCCCTTCGAGTTCATCCTTGCCCTTTTCCTTGATCGTTTCCCTGAGATCGGTGATGTCCTGGCGGACACGGTCGAGCAAGCCCTTGCCGTTCTTTGCGCCGTTTTCTTCGGCCATTCCTACTCCCCCCAGGTAGGACAGGCTTCAGCCTGTCTGGTTCTTCGGAAGTCATTCCATCAAACAAAAGCGACAGGCTGAAGCCTGTCCTACTACACCGGCAAATACGCGCCTGGATCGTTGAATTGATTGACGCCGGCGCGCGGATCATCCATGAACAGCTTGCTGGTATCCACAACAATTTTCCCAGTTGGGTCCAGAGCGATCTTGGCCCGGTCCATGGGCCGCGGCGCGGGCCCTTCAAAGTTGACGCCCTCGCTGTCATAACCGCTTCCGTGGCAAGGGCATTTGAATTTGTTTTCCGCGGGCTTCCATTCCGGAGTGCAGCCGAGGTGCGTGCAGCGCGCGAAGATCACGAAGATGCGGTCCGGTTCGCGCACCACCCAGGCGCGATTGGTCATCAGGAAGCGCTGGTCGATGCCGATGGAAAAATCGGCGGGGTAGCCAATATTGAAAATTGTATTGGGTTCGTATAACGCGCGCGGGAAGAAAAACCGCAGAAACATCAGCAGGTTAATACCCAGGTAGCCGTAAATCATCCCCCAAATGACGCGCCTCCGCATGGGATCCGGCGGGTCCGCGCTCTCTTTTGGTTTGGCCGCCGGCTTGGGTGCGGCTGGCGGTTTTGGTGCTGTTACGGCTGCGGTCTTGGCTGCTGGGGGAGCCGCGGTACTTCCTTCTACAGGGTCGGCCATATTTCCGCTATCAGACCTCTCGATAATAATTATAAATCGAGACTATGGATGAACCAAGTTCTCAGCGACTGTTTTTAGATACAACTTCTTATATTTCCGCAACACCCTTCCTGTCAAGGCGAAATCCGGTTTCCGGTGTTTTTTGTCGCGCTGGTTCTTTTTTTGGACCGCGCGGTGAAGCGGGATGCTCCACCAATGTGGGCGCCCGAGCGATCCAGGCCAAAAGGCTTTAACACAGAGGACACAGAGATAAGGAAGAGAAAGGCCAGCTACAAAACTCCGGCCCTCCTGCTTTTCTCTGTGGCCCTCTGTGTGCTCTGTGGTGAATGCTTTGGAATTTGGTTTAGGTGTGTGCGAGCGCTAACCGACGGTGTCGCTCAAGGAGCGGAGAACGACATCGGCCAGCGCGGAAACGAAGGTGGGCGAATCCCCTACGGCGGGCATCATTTCAAACTGCTCGACGCCCAGCTTGTGGGCCTGCTCGCGGGCTTCGATATTGATTTCGTGCAGGGTCTCGATGTGCTCGGTGACAAACGCGATGGGCACGATGAGGAGATTTTTTTCTCCGGCGCGGGCGAGTTGGTCAATCGTATCAACGAGCGAAGGAGTAAGCCATTTGCGGCGGCCCACCTTGCTCTGAAAGCACAGCGTGTGCCCGTTTTTCCAGGCGCCGCGCTGCATGACCAGCTCGACGGTGTCGGCCACCTGGCGGGCGTAGGGGTCGCCGCGCTCGATCAGGCTGAGCGGCAATCCGTGCGCGCTGAAGACGATGTGCGCGCGGCCGGGCTCGTCAAAGTGCGTGAGCGTGAGCGAGATTTTTTCCGCGACCGACTGCACATACAGAGGGTGATCGAAAAACGTTTCCACGGTGCGAATGCGCGGCGCGTTGCCGTTGGGGTGAAACACCCGCTTCCATTCCTTGACGCTGCTGGAGGTGGTGGCAAACGAATATTGCGGGTACATCGGAAGCAACACGATGTCGGGCGCGCCCCAGGCGTTCACCTGCGCGGCTGCCTCCGCCGAGAGCGGATGCCAGTAACGCATGGCGATGAAGCATTTGGCGTCACAATGCGGGGCCAGGGCGGCTTCGAGGGCGCGCGCCTGGCGCTCGGTGAGCAGGCGGATCGGCGAATGCCCTCCGATCGCCTCATAATGTTCACGCACCACGCCCGCCCGGTTGCGCGCGATGTAGCGCGCGAGAGGACGGCGCGCGAACCACGCGCCAAAAAAATCGATAATGTCGGGGTCGCAAAACAGGTTGTAGAGAAACGGCTCCACGGCGGAGGGGGAATCCGGCCCGCCCAGCTGGAAAAGGACAACGCTGATTTTTTTCTTTTCGGTCACTTTTGAGCTGCGCCCTTTGCAGTGGGATGCGTTATTTCTTGTCCTGTTTCAGGCGGCGGATATCGTCTTTCAGATTGGCCATGCGGCTCGCCACGGACAAGACGTATCCGCAAAACACCAGCCAGATGGCGATGTAAGCAGCGGCCAGAAAATTCAGATTCTTCATCGCGTCTCTCCCTCAGCACGGCTCTTCAGGCCCCATGAGGCGCATGCTTTAGCTTGCGGGGGTTGGTTGTGCCTGTGCCCGAGCCACTCGCGACCAACACCCGCAAGCTAAAGCATGCGCCACTTGTCGTTACGCGTTTCGCGATGCCTCCATGCGATAGGCATCCACTTCGGCGCGCAGCGCTTCCAGACGATACCGCAAGCGGATCAGCACAGTCATTACGCCGAGCATCGCCGCCCAGGTCAACAGCAGCACCCAGCCCATGCGGGAGTCCAGCTTCCCGCCGTCGCCGATTACGGGCTGCGGGTGCTGCGTGCGAAACCACCAGATCGAGAAATACACCAGGGGAATGTCCAGCGCGGCGAAAATTCCGAACACGGCGGAAACCAGGGCGCGGCGCTCGGGTTCGTCCACCAGCGTGCGCAGCACGAGATAGCTTACGAACAAGACCCATAATAAAAAGGAAGACGTCAGGCGCGCGTCCCAGGTCCACCAGATCCCCCAGACGGGCTTGGCCCAGATCGGGCCGGTCACCAGCACGATGGTAAAAAATGCCACGCCCACTTCGGCGGAGGCCACGCTCAGCCAATCCCACTTCAGCGCGCGCGTGCGCAGGTAGGCGATGCTGCCGATGAAGACCAGAACAAAAGAAACGAATCCGGACCAGGCGCTCGAGACATGAAAATAAAATATACGTTGCACAAGGCCCATGGTGTTTTCCGTGGGGGCCCAGATCAGCGCGCCGTAGCTTGCCGCGGCGAGCAAGAGAAAAACGAGCGCAATGGACGGCACGGAAATTACCGCGCGGCCGGTCTGCTGGGCTTGGGCTTCGGTTGCCATTTCACTCCTCCAATAAATATTCGCCGACCATCCAGGCTGCGGTTAAAAATACCACGTCAAAGCAGAAAAGAAACGTCAACCATACCAGGGACAATTCGGAAGGGTCGCGCAGGATTCCGACGGTCGCTTCGGTGCTGGCGATGAGGACGGGGGCCAGGACCGGGAGGAGCAGGAGCGGAAGAAGCAACTCGCGCAGGCGCGCCTGCGCGGCGACCGCGGAAAATACCGTGCCCGTAGCGGCCAGGCCAATCGTGCCGAGTGCCAGGACCACGAGGAGCGGACCGAGAACGGGCAGAATGGCGACGTTGTAGAGCACCGCGAACACCGGCAGCAGGATCACCTCGACGAGCAGCAGGAACAGAAAATTGGCGGCCATTTTTCCCGCGAGGATGCTGAAGGGATCGATGGGCGCGAGGCGCAGTGCGGCCAGCGTGTCATTGGTCTGCTCGCGGACAAAAGAGGATTGCAGCATCAGCGAGCCTGCAAATAAAAACGCCAGCCACAAAAGGCCGGGGCCGAAGCGGCGCGATTCGGAGGAAGTCGGATTGAATGTAAAGCTGAACAGCACGATCACGATCAGAACGAAGACGACCGTGGTGCCCAGCAATTCACGCGAGCGGAATTCGGTCCTGAGTTCCTTGGAAAGAATCACGCCGGCGGCGCGAGCGAGGGTCATGATGCGCTCTCTTCCCCGCTGTCGCGAACAGCCGCCATGACCAGGATTTTGTGGGGATCGCCGCCGGGGCCCGAATCGTGCGTGATTTTTCCGCCGTCCAGGCGAATGGCGCGCGTGACCGCGCCCTGCGTTTCATTCCGCCCGTGCGTGCTCATCAGAATCGTGCAGCCCGAATCGCGCAGCCGTTTGATGGCCGCTCCCAGCCACTGCTGGCCTTCCGGGTCGAGGCCGGTGCCCGCTTCATCGAGAAGAAGCAATCCGGGCGAGGCAAGCAACGCGCGCGCAATCGAAAGGCGCTGGCGCATGCCGCGCGAAAAAGTGCGCACGAGGTCCGTGGCGCGTCCGGAAAGGCCGACCGGCTGAAGCGCCTCCCGGGCTTTGCCGGGGGGATTTTCCAGGCCGAACAATTTCGCGAAGAAGATCAGATTTTCTTCGGCGGTCAGCTCTTCGTAGAGCAGCGTGTGATGGCCGACCAATCCGACTCTGTTCTTCACTTCCTCGAGAGAAATTGGATTCTCTCCGGCGTGGAATGCGATTTTCCCGCGCGAGGGCCGCGTCAATTGCGCGGCAATCTTGAGCAGCGTGGTTTTGCCGGATCCGTTGTGTCCCACCAGGGCGACGCATTCGCCGGCGGCAATCGAGAGGGTGACGCCGCGCAGCGCCAGGCGCATCCCGTACCGTTTTTCGACTTCGTTGATTTGGATACTCAATCCGAGAGAAGGGCCACCGCCGGGGCTGCCATTCGGGGAAGATGCAGGCGGTGTGGACACGCGCGACGGCTCAGCCCTGGACCAGATCGCGCAGCAATTGTTCCGCGCGACCACGCTCCAGCGCATACTCCGCGTCCGTAATTGTTCCGGCCTGGCGCCGCAATTCGAGACGCAGCAAGGTGTCTTTCAGGGAGTCCAGATTCGAGTTTACTTCCTGCTTGACCTTTTCCACCGGCGGAGGCGCAGGCACGGCTTGCGCCGCCATTGCTTGCGCGGCACGCTGCGCTTTGCGGCCTTTCGGAACTACTGGGGGCGCGGGCGTGGCCGCGGTTACGACTTCGGGAACAGGTTTCCGGAGCAACAGGCCTACACCTACTGCAAAGATGGCCGCAAGTCCACCGAGCAAAATCCATTTTTCGTCACCGAGGCGCGCCGGAGCGGTTTCCAGTGTCGTCTCCGGGGCGGTGTCCCGGCCGTTCACTTGATCCGAAGAGGACGCCGAATTTTCCGCCGGGGGAGGCGCGGTCCCCGAAACTGTCACATCGAAACCATTCCCCGCCTTCATGGACTCTTTGGAAAATACGTTGTAGCCCTGCTCCGTGCCCGCGGCGTTGAATCCCGCGCTGGCCACCTGCATCGTTGGGGGAACCACGAGCAGCACGCGTTGCGCATCGTAGGTGGTCGATTCCCGGAACTGGGCTTGATTGCCGCTGTATGGAACAATGTAGGAGATGCGCACGCCGTTTTGTCCGGGCTGAAAAGCGTAAGAGATGGAGTAGCGGCCCTTGCCTTTATCGATCGTGCCCTGGCGCACAGGCATGCCCGAAGGGCCAAACGTGGAGACCTGGTCGAGCTCGGCGCCTTGCGGAATTGTGAACTCAAAATTTCCGTCCTGCTTGAAGTAAGCAGCGGGGGGGCTCGAATTATTCTGAACGGAAAATTCCTCGCCGACCATCAGCTTGTCCCCGTTGGGCTGGAAGACGAGCAGGCGCAACGGGACCTGGATGGCCGCGGGATTGGTGGTCGGCTCGTAAACGGTGACGTCGACGTTTGAGGTGCCCGGCGTAAGCGGCTGGTGAAAGAAAACGCCGTGATACACGGCGCGGATCAGCATGGGGCCCTGGCCGATGCCCGGGTTGTCAAAATGATAGCGCCCGTCCGCGTCGGTTTTGGTGCTGGCGACAACCGACATGCCGCCCTGCAACTGGATGAGCAGAACATCCACTCCGGGAGCGATCTTATTGCTGTTGGTGCCGTTGTGGACGACGCCGGTAACCGTTCCGGCTTGAGCAGCGGCCGCGCAAACAAGCAACAATAGAACGGCGATGCTCAAATGCCGCGGGCCAAGCGGGTTGTTCCGCAATTTCATCAGCAAAATAAAACCTCGTCAGTAGAAAACAATATTATTCTCGCGGTCGGTTTTCGTGGCGCATGCTTCAGCTTGCAGGGTTTAATGCTTGCAAGGCCCAAACCCCGCAAGCTGAAGCATGCGCCACTGAAAACGGATTCTTTATTGCCGTGGGTTCGCGGCGGTGGACGGGTCCCGGCGCGGGATCGGCGCCTGATTCCCGGTCACGCGTTCAATTTCCAGGAGCACTTGCGCCGCTTCGTTTTCCAGCGCATCCCTCATCTGTTCGTAATCCTGCTCGGCGTACTTCCCTGAGCGGTTTTCAAATTTCAGATCGCGCAAATTATCGTAAATCGAGTCCCGACGCTCGAGAAGCTGATCGAGCTGCGAGCGGTGCGGCGCGGAGTCTCCCGGATCGGGCTCGATCCAAAAAACAAAAATGACCACCGCCAGCGTGAGAGCAACGCAGGCCGAGAGCATCACCGTGTCCGGGAACATTGCCGCGATGAGAATAAGCGCCACGATTGTTCAGTCCTCGGTCTCGCGGTCGGCTTGTTTCCTGGCGCGTTCCAGTTGAACGTCGCGAAGTTCGGAAGCCGCGGTGTGCGAAACCGGCGGCGCGCTGGACGCGGTAGCGAGACGCGCCACATCGCGCTGCCGCCACAACCGAATCAGCGTGATCACGATACCCAGTCCAATCGCAAACGCCACGCCCGGAATGTACCAGGCGATGCTGTTGAATCCCTTGGTGGGCGGCGCGCTCAATACTTTTTCGCCGTACTCCTGCACAAAATCCTGAACGATCAAATCGTCGGCCTCGCCCTTGGCGACATGCGCGTCCAGTTCCTTGAGCATGGGCCCCGAAGACGGGCAGTTGATGTGATTGCACTGCGTGAGGATCTGGCCGCAGCCGCACATGCACATCAGCTTCGTGCCCAGGGATTTGGCGCGGTCAGTTTTCTGCGCGTCCACGTGAAGGGGAACGAGAACCGAGGCGATCGCCACACACGTGGCGCAGATGAGCGCAAGTCGCGTACGGTTAGTCATGACTGTCCGGCAATTGCGATCGCGCGGAGTATGGCACCTGCGCAGCCTGCGTTCCTCCGGGCACCGGCGAGGAGGCTCCAGCGGTTGCGGAAGAAAGCACCATGACCGCCTGGCGGTTCGGCAGAAGAGCCAGAATTGTTCCCAGGACCACCACCGCGCCGCCCAGCCAAATCCACTTGACGAGAGGATTCAGGTAGGCGTGAATCACAGGGAGATTGGTGTCCGGATTGGTTCCGGCGTAGACGACGTAGAGGTCTTCGCGGAGCGTCGAGGCGATGGCCACCATGGTGCCGGATTCCTGGTTAGAGGGATAAAAGCGCCGCGTGGGATAAAGCATCATCACGGAGCGGCCGTTCTTGGAAACGTCAATCGTGGCGCGCTCGGCGCTATAGTTCGGCTCCGAAGTGTTGTCGTAATTCTGCAGGTTCAGGTTATACGGCCCGATACTCATCACCGAGCCGGCGGACATGTCCATCTGCTTGTCCTGGTTGAACGCCTGGCCGCAAATACCGATAAACACCAGAACCATTCCGAAGTGCACAACGTAGCCGCCGTAGCGGCGCGTGTTGCGCATGGTGAGCTGCGAGGCGGCGGAAAACAGATTGGAACCCGTGCGCGCGGAGATCACGCGCGCGCCGCGATAAAACTCGGAGAGAATCGTCAGCGTCACGAACACGGAGAGCAGCAGGCACAACGTCACATAAAATTCGCGCAGCCCGAGCGCGACCGCGATGACCGCCGCTACCATGCCGCCGAGCAGCGGAAACCCGAAATTCTTTTTCAGGCTTTCCACCGATGTTTTTCGCCAGGCCAGCAGCGGGCCGACGCCCGTCAAAAACAAAAGGAACATGGCAATGGGAATATTCACGCGGTTGAAAAAGGGAGGCCCGACGCTGATCTTCGACCCACGCACCGCTTCCGAAAGCACCGGGAAGAGCGTTCCGGCCAATACCGCGACGCAGGCGACGAGGAGAATCAGATTGTTAAACAGGAAGCTGGACTCACGCGAAAGCATGGAGTCCAGTTGATTGTCGCTGCGCAAGTAATCGCGATTTTTAAAATAGGCCGCGATGCACACCAGGATGATCAACAGCAGGAAGCCCCAGAACCAGTGCCCGATATTCGATTCCGCGAAGGCGTGGACCGAATTGACCGCCCCGCTGCGCGTCAGCGATGTGCCCAGGATGCACAGCATGAACGTGAGAAAAACCAGCCAGACGTTCCACACCCGCATCATCCCGCGCTTTTCCTGCATGATTACGGAATGCAGAAACGCCGTTCCGGTCAGCCACGGCATCAGCGAGGCGTTTTCCACCGGATCCCAGCCCCAGTAACCGCCCCACCCGAGCACGGCGTAGGCCCAGTGCGCCCCCAGCAGGATTCCGGCGGACTGAAACGCCCAGGCGATCATGGTCCAGCGGCGCGTCAGGTGAATCCACTTCTCTCCCGGATAACGTCCGAGAAGCGCAGCCAAAGCAAACGCGAAAGGAATCGTGAAACCGGTGTAACCCGAATACAGCGTCGGCGGATGAATCGCCATCTCCGGATACTGCAGGAGCGGGTTGAGGCCGCTCCCGTCCGCTCGCGTGGCTAGGTGCAGAATCCCTCCGGCGCCTGTGCCCGCAAACACCTGATAGGGGCTGGCGACAAAATTATTCATGGTCAGAAAGAAAATCTGCACGCCCGCCAGAACCACTCCCACGTACGGCATCAGTTCCGGATGTTTCCCTCGATACGTAAAGAGAACTGAGAACACATAAATCGAAAGCAGGAAACTCCAGAACAGCAGCGAGCCTTCCTGGCCGGACCACAGCGCGGAGAATTTGTAATACGGAGAGAGGGCGCGGTTGCTGTGCGCCGCAACGTAGGCCATCGAATAATTGTCGGTGTAGAACAGGTACCACAGGCTGAGGGTTCCGATCCAGATGAGGACGCAAACCGCGAAGCCGGCATTGCGCGCGGATTTAATCAGCAGGGGGCGCCGGGTGATGATCGCGGCAATGCCTCCGAAAATCGCATAGAGCGCGAAGGCAAAGGCCAACAGCAGCGCATAGGAACCGAACAGATCCAAATCAAGTCCTCGATTCTGTGCTGTTCAACGGCATCCCACGAAGTAATCTCCGGCGTACCTGCCATCCGCAACGATTCGGACAGCCCCCTTGGTTCCCAACGGGTCGAGCGGGCCGACTAGCTCTTGCCGTTCTGGTACGAATCTCCCGTCGCGTTGCCTGGCTGCGACTGGCCATTCGGGGCCGCTTCATACTTAGACGCGCATTTGGCTTGCAGCGTCTCGGCCACAAAGCGCCCGTCGGGCTGCACTTTGCCCTCGACCAGGCATTGCGCGCCATCCTTGAACGTATCGGGCAGCGGATCGGTGCCCACGTAGCTGACTGGGAGTGTTTTGCCCTGCTCGACCAGCACGAAATCCACGCGGCCGGAATAGTGCTGGATCGAACCGTTCTGCACATCGCCGCCCACGCGCAGGCGCTGGTGCAGCGCCGGTCCATTCAACGTGGGAATTTCCGAGATGGTGTGGTAGTAGGTCTTGCTCTGCTGCGCGCCGACATAGGCCAGGCAGGAAAGAGTGACAAGAATGATCGCGACTCCGACGCCAAACTTCGCTTTTGCTTTCACGATTTACCTCCTGCACTTACATCACGATCCGTCCATCGAACTTCGATTCTACCATACCCCGAAGAAAGATTTTCGCGGGGCGATACATCTGCCACCGACTTCCGGAACAGTTCCATGGATTCCCGCCATCCTGCCTGTGGGACCGGCAAAGGCAGCCCCTGGTCCAACGTCAGGATCGGGCCAATTCCCGCGACTTTTAACATTTCGGCGAAAGGAAGAAGTTCTTGACCCAGCGGCGCGATGTACTTTGGCTTGTAATTGAAGCGGATTCGCCGGATCAAGGTTGGAGCGAGGCGGGCAATCGTCGACGCCGCAGGCTCTACACTTTGCGGAATCGGGCATTCCGAAAGATACGCCAGGTAGTAGCCTCTTCGCTGAAATTCCGCGAGTCTGGCGGATTTTCTTGCATGGGCGTCCAAGTCCGGCGCTGTCTTTTCCGCGTGCGCGGGAATTTCCAGGGCGTCCAGAAATGGATCGGAAAATTCCTGCGATTCCGCAGGGCCGTAGAAATCGTCTTCCAGCCGAATTGTGGGCGCCAAAGCAACGAACAGAATCCCCATGTGCACGGGCCGCAACCGCGTGGAGAGTTCCAGGCGCCGGAGCCGCTCAGCAATATGTTCCGGCGACGCCGGAAGGCCGCATCCATCGCAAGGAAGAGAATGTGGCGACGTCTTCATACTCGTTAATCATCCTACAGCAAATTGCTGGCGGACAGTTATGAGAAACACAAGGCGGACAATGCGAAGGAGCTATGGCGAGCCGGGCGTACGCCCACTTCAGGAAAAGTAGAGGGGCGCGCCGTAATCGGGGACGGCGCGCCCTTCGATGCTCAACGCCACGGCCTGGGGGTCCAGGGGTGGAGTCAGGTGCGGCATCGAGCAAGCTCGAAAAACCAGGCCGCTTTGACAAACACGGGCGCAAAGGAAAAGTTGCGGGTGACTTTTGAAGTCGGGCGAAGAACCCGCCGGCAAAATTCAGAGAAGCCGCCGGGAGTTTTCGTGCAAGCTTACTTCCCCAGCTTGTTTTTGAGGCAATACTTCAATTCGGGGCTGATCTCGGTAATTTCCATTCCTGCACTCACCAGGAACTTGCAGCTCAGGAGGTCATGCGGGTGGTCTTCGTCGGTGAGTTTACCGACCACGCGGCAATATTGGCAGTCCTGATTCCAGCAGAAACGCCCGTACGGAATCGTTTCCGGGCTGATGTACTGGAAGCAGCGAAGAATGGTGTTCTTTTCGGGGACCTGGAACGCTTTCCCCATAACTTTTATTTCGACCAACCGTTCGTAGGGGCGAAAAACCTGTGTGGTCCCGTCCGGCGCGTTTGTTTCCGATACTTGGGGTCCCGTTTGCTTTGACATGAGAGGCCTGTCTCCGTTCATCAAGACTATGACGAGTAGGCCGCGCGCAACAACGAAGATGCTGGAACGTGGTGCGAATCCATCAATGCTCCCCGGGAGGCTCAGAACTGCTGGCCTGGAGCGGCGATGTTAAGTGGCGCCGGCGTCCCGCCAGCGTTTTTGCGCCGCGTAATGCTCGGAAAAATCGCCGGCGGGACGCCGGCGCCACATCTCCTTGAATTAAATTCGAGCGGCTTCGAAAAACTGCCCCATGCGGCGAAATTTTTCGTAGCGGCGGTCGAGCAGTTCGGCGATCGGGTAACGTGTGAGATCGCGAAGCGCGTGGAAGAGAACTTTGTCCAGCAGCGCGGCGGAAGCTTCATGATCCAGGTGCGCGCCGCCTTCCGGCTCGGAAACGATTTCGTCGATGATTCCGAATTCCTTCAGGTCTGTTGGGGTAATTTTCAGGGCCTCGGCGGCAGTTTCCGCTTTGGCTGCGTCGCGCCAGAGAATCGAAGCGCAACCCTCGGGAGAAATGACCGAGTAGACGGAATTCTCGAGCATGTTCACCTGATCGCCGACGGCGATGGCCAGAGCACCGCCCGAACCGCCCTCCCCGGTGATCGTCACAATAATCGGAACGGGAAGGCGCGCCATTTCGCGCAGATTGCGCGCAATGGCTTCGGCCTGGCCGCGCTCTTCCGCGTCGATCCCGGGATAGGCGCCCGGGGTGTCAATGAAGGTGAAGATCGGGCGGCCAAACTTGGCGGCCAGCAGCATGACGCGCAGCGCCTTGCGGTATCCCTCAGGCTTGGCCTGGCCAAAATTTTGCGCGACGCGCTGCTTGGTGTCCCGGCCCTTTTGCTGGCCGACGAGCACGACCGGGCGCCCGTGGTAGCGCGCAAAACCCGTCACCATGGCGGGGTCATCGCCGTAGGCGCGGTCGCCGTGCAGTTCGTGGAAATCCTCGAACAGCAGGCGCACGTAGTCCATCATGTAAGGGCGCTGCGGATGGCGCGCCAGCAGCGTGCGCTGCCACGCGCCCATGTTCTCGTAAAAATCGTGGCGCAATTGAGCGACTTCGCTGCGCAGGCGGTCCAGGTCGACGGAAGGGATTTCCGGCCTGGTCATGCGTTGCAGGTCGGCCAGTTCCCGCTCCAACTTGGCGATTTCTTCTTTTCGAGAGTCTCGGGCCATAAATTTTAGTGGGACGGGCTTCATCCTGTCTGCTTTGTTTTGCGCTATGCGAGATCAAAACCAGACAGGCTGAAGCCCGTCCTACTTTTGCTACGCGCGCGCTTCGAGTTGCACGGCATTGTCGCCGCACAGACGGCAGACTTCGCGAACCAGTTCCTGATCCGCGCGCACGCGCTGATCGGCGCGCAGCGTGGCGACCGCTCCTTCCGCTGAAACCAGATCGAACGCGACCGAACACGAGCCGGGCTTGTTAGCGAACAGCTCTTTCAGTTCATCGAGCACTCCGGCATCCACCGATTCCAGGTTTACGCGCACACGCATTACGCTGGGAGGGCGCTGCCCCATGTCTTCGAGTTTGCGCGCGGCCATCACCGCGAGGCGCGTTCCGGCTTCTTCCACGTTGACGCGGCCCTTCAGCAGCAAAGGCGCATTGCTCTTGAACACCGGTTCGAGTCGCGCGAAGGATTCCGGAAAGGCCAGAACTTCCAGCACTCCGGTCATGTCCTGCAGCGTGAGGATTCCCCAGCGTTCCCCTTTGCGCGAACGCATGCTGCGCATGGCGACGACGATGCCCGCGACGGTGATCTCTTCGCCGCTTCGCCGGCCTTCCACTCCGGCCAGGTCGATGGCGCCGAGATCCGCCAGCTTGGATGCGTATTTTGACAGCGGATGTCCGGAAATATAAAAGCCCACCGTGGCGAATTCCGCGGACAGCGTTTCGTGCTCGGGCCATTCTTCGAGGTCGGGCAAAGGCTCTTCGGGAGGTTCCGCGGCTGCCGAAGCGCCGCCGAAAAGGCCGTGCTGTCCGCTGGTTTTTTCGCGCTGGCGGCGCTGCGCTTTTTCCATGGCCCGGTCAATAACCGCGAACATTTGCGAACGGCGCGATCCGAGCGAATCCATGGCGCCCGATTTGATCAGGCTTTCCAGGACGCGCTTGTTCAAGAGCCGCGTGTCAATGTGATCGCAGAACTGGTAAATGGAAGAGAAGCGGCCAAGTTCCGCGCGCGCATCGAGAATTCCCTTGACCGTGTTTTCTCCCACGTTCTTGATGGCCCGCAGCCCGAAGCGGATCGCTTCGCCGACCGGAGTGAAATCGAGATCGCTGGAATTGACATCGGGCGGAAGGACCGTGATGCCCATGCCGCGCGCCTCGTTGATGTACTTCACCACCTTTTCGGTGTTGCCGGTTTCCGAGGTCAGCAGCGCGGCCATGAACTCGACGGGATAATGCGTTTTCAGATACGCCGTCTGGTAGGCCAGCAAAGCGTAGGCGCAGGAGTGCGATTTATTGAATCCGTAACCCGCGAATTCCGCCATCAGGTCGAAAATTTTCTCGGCCTTTTTCCCGGGAACTTTCCGCGTGGCGCATCCGGCCAGGAATTTTTCGCGCTGCGCCGCCATTTCAGCATGGTTCTTTTTGCCCATGGCGCGGCGCAGGATGTCCGCTTCACCGAGCGAAAAGCCGGCCAGGCGATTGGCGATCTGCATCACCTGTTCCTGGTACAGAATCACGCCGTAGGTCTCTTCGAGAATTTCCTTCAGCTCCGGCAGGTCGTAGGTGACTTTCTTTTTTCCGTGCTTGCGGTTGATGAAGTCGTCGATCATGCCGCCCTGGATCGGGCCGGGGCGGTAGAGCGCGTTCAGAGCGGTGAGATCTTCGAGGCGCGTGGGCTGGTAGCGCCGTAAAATGTCCCGCATGCCGTGCGACTCAAATTGAAAAATCGCCGTTGTTTCTCCGCTGGCGAAAAGTTTGTACGTGGCGGCGTCATCGAGGGGCAGCGCGCTCAGATCGATTTTAGCGCTGCGATTCTGCTCGATCATGCGCACCGTGTCATCGAGCACGGTGAGCGTGGTCAGGCCCAGGAAATCCATCTTGAGCAGGCCGATGTGCTCGAGGCCTTTCATGTCGTACTGCGTGGTGATTTCATCGCGGTTGGATTTGTACAGGGGAACGATGTTGGTGAGCGGCTCGGGCGAGATCACCACTCCCGCGGCGTGCGTCGAAGCGTGCCGCGCGAGTCCCTCCAGGCGTCTGGCCACTTGCATCAAGTCCGTATAGCGAGCGTCGCCATCGATCAGGCTCTTGAGTTGCGGCGCCTGCTTCAAGGCTTCGTCCAGCGTAATGTTGAGCTGGGCGGGAACTAATTTTGCGATGCGATCCACTTCGCCGTAGGGCAGGTCCATGGCGCGGCCGACATCTTTGATCGCTGCCTTGGCCGCCATGGTTCCGAAGGTGATGATCTGCGCCACGTTGGACCGGCCATACTTTCCGGTGACGTACTCGATTACTTCGCCGCGCCGCCGCATGCAAAAGTCGATATCAATGTCAGGCATGGACACGCGCTCCGGATTGAGGAAGCGCTCGAACAGCAAATCATACTGCAGCGGATCGACGTCCGTGATCTGCAGCGCGTAACTCACCAGGCTGCCCGCCGCGGACCCGCGCCCAGGCCCCACCGGAATTCCCTGCGCGCGGGCATGACGAATAAAATCCCACACGATCAGGAAATATCCGGCATAGCGCATCTGCTGGATCATGCGGATTTCATTGGTCAGGCGCGATTCGTATTCGGCCAGCGTCTTGCGCAGCATGCCGGCCTTGGCGCGCGCCTCCAAGACCGGCACGCGTGAAGAAAACCCTTCGCGGGAAACGGCCTCGAAATAAGTGTCGACGCTGTGTCCCTCGGGAACCTGGAAATCCGGAAAGGAATTCTGCACGGCGTCGATTTTTACGTTGCAGCGCTCCGCGATCGCCACGGTGCGCTCCAGCGCTTCGGGAATTTCGCCAAACAATTGGGCCATCTCTTCGGCGGTCTTGAAGAAAAACTGGTCGGTGGCAAACTTCATGCGATGCGTGTCGCTCATGGTCTTGCCGGTCTGGATGCAGAGCAAAACTTCCTGGGCGTGCGCGTCGGTATGCTTCAGGTAGTGGCAGTCGTTTGTGGCCACCAGCGGAATCCCGGTCTCGCGCGAGAGGGCGGCAATTTTCGGATTGACGCGCTTTTCGATATCCAGGCCCTGATCCTGAATTTCGAGGAAGAAGTTCCCCTTCCCGAAAATGTCGCGCAGGCGGTAGGCGGCATCGCGCGCGTCGTCCGGCCGTTCTTCCACCAAATGTTCGGTGACCACTCCGCGCAGGCAGGCCGACAAAGCGATCAAGCCCCTGCTGTGTTTCGCCAACAGGTCGTAATCGATTCTAGGTTTGTAATAAAAGCCTTCCAGGTATCCCGCGGAAACGAGCTGGATCAGATTGCGGTACCCTTCCGCATTTTCGCAAAGCAGAACGAGGTGGTTGGTGCCGCGCTGGCCCGGTTCCGAGGCCGCCGGATTGGCATGGCCGTTGGCGGCGTCGCGCTGCGGAGTTTCTCCGCGATCGTGGCGGCTGCCCTTGGCCACATACACTTCGCAGCCGATGATCGGCTTCACGCCGCGCGTCTTGGCCGCGTGGTAGAACGATTCCGCCGCAAAAAGGTTTCCGTGATCGGTGACCGCCACGGCCGGCATTTTCCGGCGCGCGGCTTCATCGACCACTTCCTCGAGATCGCACGCGCCATCCAGCAAGCTGTAATCCGTGTGCAGATGCAGATGAACGAATCTGGGGGTTTCCATGCCGAACGCTATTCTAATCTCGCGCGAGAGTTTTGGCTACGCCGCGATTTGGCAGAACACGCCCAACGCGGCGAGTCCATTGATTTTGAGCTGGTCGCGGGAAAATAAGCGCAACGTTGTGCCCTGCCCGGTATGGAAATACTGGGTTGCTTTGCAAACAATCTGACGCGGCTGTGCACACGATGAAGGCTCGTAATTTGAGATCTGGACTCAACCTTGATGGAAGCGAAACTCTTGGACTAAAAAAGAGGATGGGGGAGAAGGGCGTCAGCCCTTCTCCCCCAAGTGAGCACCGTCGCAGGGAAATTATCCGATTGGTGTGGTGTCGGCGGCGCCGATCGATGGAACTTTGCCGTCCGAGGTCTGGTAAATCACGCCACTCTGGTCGGTCATGAAGTACCTCTGACCGGTGGAGCTGGACTGCGGAGAGGCCAGAATTGTGTACTGTGTGACGGACGTAGCCGCTACCGGCGCGTAGCTGAAATTGTATCCGCTTTTCTTCGGGGTCTTGGTGCCGAGCAAGCTGTCAACCAGGTCCGCCGATGCGGAACTGGGGGTCGTACTGCCACCCGACAGCGGTCCGAGTTGAGACAAGTCCGTGGCGGGGTCGCTTCCGTACGTGGTCTGGTAAGCCACGATGGAGGTGTTGTAAGTGCGCAGCGAAGCAACAGCCGACGCTTCATTGGCCGCCATCTTGGCGCGAAGTAAATTCGGGATTGCAATGGCCGCGATGATCAAGATAATCGCGACGACGATCAACAACTCAATCAATGAGAAACCCTTCTGTTTATTCTTCATAAATTCTCCTCCGACAAGTTTTTTAGAATCTAGAATCTCTTTCCAGCCGCGCTCACATAAAAGCAAGCCCCGTGCCAATCCGCCCAGGCGAGACTGCCCCCTGCACAGAAAGTCCCTATCTCATATACACATAAGAGGTTAGCGAAACTGGCACGGGCGCAAAAAGACGAATGACTCTGGCAATTAGCCTCTGGAAATGCCCTCATGTGTAGTCGTGGCGTACAGGCGATACGGGAAACGGACAACGCCGCGAGGCCTGTGATGCAGGTCACAATCTCAAAGGGGGAACACTACAAGGAAATTCAACATCGCGTGCAAATTCAGTATGGGAGTATCTGGGTGGTGGTCAACTGGCGTTGCGCGGATCAGGCATTCTTCAGGTTCTTTGGCGTGACGAGCTTGGATTCTTCATTTTCTGCATCTTCGTCCTGGACACCTTGATCCATCGTGTTTCTCTTGAGCAGTTCATACAGGTAGGTGCGGCTGATCCCCAGGATTTCCGCCGCGCGAGCCTTGTTTCCGCCGACGCCAGCCAGAACGCGCTGAGCGTGCATCTGGGCGACCTGTTCCATAGATAATTGCTCTTCACTTTCCGCCTTCGCGGTTGACGGCAGATTCTGAATTCGCTCCGGCAGGTCGCGCACGTCAATCACTTCTGATTCAGCCATCATGCAGGCGTGGCCGATGACGTTTTCGAGTTCGCGAACATTCCCAGGCCAGGTATACCGGCCCATCAATGTCTGCGCACGCCTTGTCAGGCCTGCCAAAGGCTTCTTGTATTGCGCGGCGAAACTCTTCAGGAAATGCCTCTGCAGCAGCGGAAGGTCCTCGCGCCGTTCCGCCAGCGACGGCACTTTCAATTCGACCATACAGAGCCGGAAGTACAGATCCTCCCGAAACTTGCCCTGGCTCACCATTTCGGGAAGGTCCCGGTTGGTGGCGGCCACCACTCGGACATTTACTTTGCGAACGACCGGGGAACCCACTCGCTGCAACTCCTGGTTCTGCAGGACGCGCAGCAGTTTGGCCTGCAGCGGCAAGGGCATTTCGCCGATTTCGTCGAGCATGGCGGTTCCCCCGTCGGCATACTCAAAAATTCCCACCTTGTCCTGAAGTGCGCCGGTAAACGCGCCCTTCACGTGGCCGAACAATTCGCTCTCGGCCAGGGACTCTGAAATCGAAGAGCAGTTCAAGGCCACAAAATTCCCCTTATGTCCAGGACTCAAGCGGTGCAAGGCTCGGGCAACCAGTTCCTTGCCAACCCCAGTCGGCCCGGTGACGAGGACGCTGCGGAAATGCGGGGCGATGCGGTGAATCTGCGAAAAGAGCTCCAGCATGAGAGGGCTGCGGCCAATCATCCCATCGAACTCAAAATTCTCGAGAAGGTCATTCTCCAGCTTCAAACTGCGCTGCCGGTGTTTCGATACTTCCTTGATCTGGCTGATTTTCTCCCGAAGCTTGTCCGGAGAACAGGGCTTGGGAAAATAGTCTGCGGCGCCCTTTTGAATCGCTTCGACAGCCGATTCTGTTGAGTAGAATCCCGTCATCAAGATAACGTCAATGCCGGGATCGAATTCCAGAATTTTTTGCAGGACCTCCATTCCATGCACGCCCGGCAAGACCAGGTCGAGAAGAACGATTTGCGGGCGAACGCGCCGGATCAGCTCCAGGCCGCTTTGCGCGTCCGTCGCGGAATGGATTTCCAGATCCTCATTCGCCAAAACGAAGCGCGCAAACTTAATGTTCGCGGGATCGTCGTCAATGACTACGAGTATCATGTCTAAGAAACACCTTCACCTGTTGCTTGTTTCGGTAATGCCGCCATGAATCGCCGATTTTCCTGCAACGCCGATGGCCGCATCCTCGATGCGCTGCATGAGTTCTTCTTGTGTAAAGGGCTTGCGAAGGATCGATATTCCGGTTCTCGTGATTCCGTTCTTCTCAATTACACCATCGGGATACCCGGACATATAGAGGATTCTCATTCCCGGGTGCTGGGGAGACAACGTATCCGCCAACGCCCATCCGCTCATTCCCGGCATGATCACATCCGTTAAAAGCAAATCGATATGCGTTTCCGCTCGCTTTGCGATTTCGATCGCATGGGAAGCATCTTCCGCTTCCAGAACCGTGAAACCCATTTCCAGAAGCATCTTGCGAGTCAAATTGCGCAAGGCTCGTTCATCTTCGACCAGCAGGACGGTCCAATGCGCGGGGAGAATCTTCGCTGACGGGTCCATAGCCTGGACCTTTTCAACGGATTCCAAGACCTGGGGAAGATAAATCTTGAAGGTCGCGCCTTTCCCGGGGGCGCTGTCCACCGCGATGTACCCGCCGCTCTGCTTGACCACTCCATAAACGGTTGCCAGCCCCAGGCCCGTGCCCTGTCCCTTGGTGGTGAAAAACGGCTCAAAGATGTGGGATTGCAACTCGGCGTCCATCCCGCAGCCCGTATCGGTCACGCTCATCATGATGTAAGGGCCCGGCGCGGTGCAGGGATGAATCGTCGGACTGGTTTCGTCCAGTTCCACTTCCGCCAATTCAAAGGTAACTTTACCACCTTGGGGCATGGCTTCCCGGGCGTTGACGGCCAGGTTCAGGATCACCCGTTCGATCTGGCAGCGGTCCGCTTTTATCTGTCCGATCTGCCCGGACGGGAGAATTTCCAGTTTAATGTCCTCGCCAATCAATCGGTCCAGCATTTTGGCGGCTTCGCACACAATTTGCGTCAGGTTGAGGATCTGCGATTCAAATACTTGTTTCCGGCTGAAGGCCAGGAGCTGCTGCGTGAGCGTGGCCGCTCGTTTCCCCGCATTCTGAATTTCGTCAACTGCCTCGCGGTAGGGGTCGTCCGGTGGAATATGCTTCTGCAGTTCTCCGGAATAGCCCAGGATCACGTTCAAGAGATTATTGAAGTCATGGGCGATGCCGCCCGAAAGCTTTCCGATGGCTTCGAGTTTTTGAGAAAGCACAAGCTGCTTTTCCAGATCTTTGCGTTCCGTCACGTCCCGATTCACAATGACCAGCTTCTCCACTTCCCCGGTGCTGTTTCTGACCCCGCTGGCCGTCGATTCCAGTTGCACCCAACGTCCGTCTTTGTGGCGAATGCGATATTCGATGCTGCGGCCCGTTCCTGAGCGCTTGGCTTCATCAGCCGCCTCCAATACTTTTTGCCGGTCGTCAGGATGAATCTGGTCCAGGCCTTTGGTCTGCCGCAATTCCTCCGGCGAGTATCCAAGCAATTTTTGATAGGAGGGGCTGTTATAGAGGCGGTTGCCGCCGCTATCGACGACTGCGATCATGTCCGCCGCGTTTTCAGTGATGAGCCTGAAGAGTTCCTCGCGCTCCGCAATCTGCTTGCGAACCCGGGAGAGCTGTATTTGCTGAAATATGACGTAGAGATCGAAAAGCACGATCAGAGACACCAGCGCGCGCACCGCCAGGCTGGTATCGAGCGAGTAAGGTTCCAGCCCCGGAATAATTTCCGGCAAGACCACGGATACAATCCCTATCGTCAAGAGCAGGGAAACTAGGATGCCCGTGGAAGACAGCCACCACTGGCGCTTCTCAATGATGCGCCAGTTTTCAGAGCCGGGCTCCGCAGAGCGCTTCCGTCTTGTGAGGAAGGACATTAACGTGGATTCCCGGGGCATGAGTCTGGAATGTTGAATCTCGGCATCAGTAATTGTCCAACAGATTGGACTAAGCGCGATTTACCATTCGGAGTGGCGTGTCTTTGAAGTTATCGGCCAAGTGGGAGATTTCGTTAATCGACCTCCAAGGTGTGCGGTCCGTCCAGCCCGCCATGTTGTCGTCCCGGCCCACGGTAAGAAAATTCCGCAATCTTTATCGGTATTTGCCGAGTCAGCAGTTAGGGGGTCGCGGAGCGGCGTCGCTCGTTAGCGGCCTTTGAGGACTTGCTCCACGTCCCTGCGGCCGTGAAGGATGGAGACGATTTGGAGCGGTTTCGTCTCGGGGCGATATACGATCAAATAAGAGTAGACGGGGAAAAACTTCACGTCCTCGTCCGTCAAATCCTTGCGGAGGTGCCCTGCGCCGGGAGTTCCTGCGAGAAAAGCAATTCGTTCTCAGATGGCCGATTCAACGCGGTTTGCACCCGTGACGCTTGCCTGCTCTTTAATGTAACGCTAGATTTCGACGAGGTCGAGTGCGGCTTGGGGCGCAAGAACGTAGCGCACGCTCATTTAGATTTGGCTTTTCAGTTTCGCCAAGTGTGCATCCAATTGATCTTCCGAGATTCCTTCGCCACGATCGAGCTGCTCGATCCCGCGCCTGATCTTTGCGTCGATTGCTTCCCGGTTCTCCAAAAGCCAACGGTCCTGTTCTTCCTGAGTCTCCAGCAAACGGAGCAATACTTCCTCGATGCTGCGGGAGCCGGTCGCCTGAAGCTGTTTTTGGATTCTGGCCTCAACGGCCGCATCTTGGATTTCGAAGTTCACGAATTAACCCTCCAGAAGAGTATCGGGCTCGCTTTTAAGCATATCTGAGGGGGGATGATGTCAAGGAAAGGCGATGCGATGCGAACCATTCCGCTCGATTTTTTTTCCAAGTCACCCAATGGAGCAATGCGTTTTCCGTTGTGTTGGGATTGGCCCAGGAGCAACTTTTCATTCTACGCGAGGAAGGACAGTCGATCGATCCGCATCAATCCCATGCGTTGCTCCAGCGCGCGGCAATCAAGTCAAAAGCCCCGCCCTTCAAACAAAGGAGGACGGGGCACCCCAATTTCCAAATCAAAGGCCGGGCTACCCGTCCATTTCGTGGCGCTCCGAGAACAAGGGCAAGAGACGGAATCCTGTTCTGCTTACTTTTTTTTCGGTTTCGCTTTGGGTTTCGGTTTCGGCGTAGGCGCTGGAGAGGCTTTCCCTGGCGCCATGCGCTGCGGCTGGATTTTCCCGGGGGTTGCTGGCGCGGGCGCAGCGGCTGCTTCCGGCTTGGGAGCCGGCTCGCCTTTCTTCTTCGGCTTTTCCGGTTTTTTCTTTTCCTCCACTTTTTTGGGCAGCTCTTTGATGCCGGCAAGCTTGCGCAAAATCTTGGCGTGTTCCTCCGGCTTGCGCGCGCGGCCCAAGAGCTGCAACTGGAAGAAATCTTCCACGACTTTATCGAACTTCGGGCCGCGTTCCACTCCCAGAGCTTCAAGTTCCGCGGCGACACCCGGCAGCGCCTGGCGAAGCGGCTTCCACTTGCTGAAATACGTGCGAATTTTTCCGACCGCTTTCCCGTTGTTCGACTCGGCCAGAATGTAAGCCAGCAACTCCAGCGGCGCCTTTTCCAGGAACGCATAGGCGTCGCGCGCGGCGGCCGTCTTGGGGCCGCTGAGCTGCTTCACAATTTTCAACGCTTCCGGCTCCACCTCCTGCACCGCGCGCATTTCCGACGCGGGCAGCGACATGCGGCCAAGCACAGATTTTCGCTCGCTGTCTTTCAGCCGGCCGAGAATGGCCACGGTGACAGGAGCGAACAGTCGCGGGCGCAGGCCCGCCGAAACCAGATCTTCGCGGACCCGAAAGATGCGGTTGATCGCATCATAATCGGGGTGCCGCCTCTCGAGGGTTGGGTGCACGATGCCCAGCAGCCCGTGAGTGTCCCAGGACTTGAGCACGGCGGCCGGCTTCTCTTCGCGGGCCACTTGGCGGAACTCGTTGCCCGCATCCTCCTCTGAGATGGTGTCCTGCAATTCGCGTTCCAGCGCCAGATTGAACCACTCCCTGGTGCGGGACTCCATCTTGAAGCCCATGCGGGCCTCATAGCGCAGGGCGCGCAGCAGACGCACCGGCTGGTTTGTGAAGCTGTGAATCGATAGCGCGCGAATCTCGTGCCGTTCAAGATCGGCCAGGCCATTGGTGGGATCGAGCAGCAAGCCGCGCGAATTCGCATTCAAGGAAATGGCGATGGCATTAACGGAGAAATCGCGGCGCCTCAGGTCTTCCATAATCGTGGAGAATCGAGTATCCGGTTTGGCTCCCGGGCGCGCGTAAATATCCTCGCGCGCGGCCGAAATGCTGGCATCCACTTCCCCGGAGAGAACCAATTCCGTGGCCCGCAGCGATTCGTCTTCCCGCGTCACTTTCGCGCCGCCCTTTTCCAGCTCGCGCACGATCCGCGAGGGGTTCCCCTCGATCGTGAAATCCAAATCGCGGATGGACATTCCAGAGACCACGTCGCGCACGGCGCCGCCGACGAGATATAGATTGGCCTCGGACTCGGTCGCGAGTTCCTGGATGCGCACCATCGCGGCGCGCTGCTCCGGGGAGAGTCGGCTTTCGAGCTGGAACATGTAATCAGGCATGCGTATACCGTCCTCGGCCGGAGACGCCGCTTATTTCTCCGCGTCCCCGCACCCGATCGAATTTATTGCTCCACGGAAACGATCCCGCGGACTGGCGCTTCACCATCACGCACGCGGGTGATGCGCTTTATAAATTTGCTTCAAGCGCTCCTCGACCACGTGCGTGTAAATCTGAGTCGTGGAAATATCCGCGTGGCCAAGCATAAGCTGGACTGAGCGGAGGTCCGCACCCCGTTCCAGAAGGTGCGTGGCAAAACTATGGCGCAGCTTGTGCGGCGTGAGACGTCCGCGCAGGCCCAGGCGCACTCCATAATCGTGCAGGATTTTCCAAATCGCCACGCGGCTGAGTCTGCGGCCGATCCTCGTCAGCAGGAGGACCTGGTTATGCGGCGGAGGACTCGACGGCCTGGCAAATTTCGGGCGCCCTTGCGCCAGATATTGTTCGACGGCCTCGATGGCCTTGCGCCCGATGGGCACCAGGCGCTCCTTGTCTCCCTTTCCGATGCAGCGAACGCAGCCCATGCGCATATCAATATCGGAAATGCGCAGATTCAACAATTCGGAGACGCGCAGTCCCGTGGAATACAAGACCTCCAGCATGGCCCGGTCTCGCAATCCGATCGGCGTAGCCAGATCCGGGGCCTCCAGCAGCTTGTTAATTTCTTCCACCCGCAAGTATGTTGGCAGGCTGTTTCGGATTTTCGGCGACTCCAGGTTTTCCGTCGGGTCCGTGTTAACCATTTCTTCCATCATGGCGAATTTATAGATTCCCCGGAGCGTCACCAGATACCTCGCCACGGAACGGCTGTCCAGTTTTTCTTTATACAGGCTGGAGAGAAAATCGACCACATCTTCCCGGGTGACGTCTTCCAGCCGTTCTTTGTGCCGCTTCCGTAGAAATTCCGCGAACCTTTTGAGGTCCCGGCCGTAGGCCAGGATCGTGTTCTGCGCGAGGCCTCTTTCCACGCGCAAATAGCTCAGAAAAACATGGATGGTCGATTCCATAGGTGTCTATCCTGCGATTCCCTGCTTCTCTGCCTTGGTTCCGCCCGAATGAAAGGCGATGCCGTACACTTCGCTGATTTCTCCGCAGCGCAATGCCCAGGCGAGTCCCAAATACGTCAGCGTCGCCGAGCCGATCAGGGCCACAAAAACGAACAGTCGCGGCACAAAGTGTTCGATGCTGTCAAATTGCGAATAACGCAGCGTGCCCCAGCAGACTACTCCCATCGCGCTGGCGCAAACCGCAATTTTTGCCAGGGCCCCCGCAATCTCCCGGGTTCCCAACCGGCCAAACCGCAATCGGAAAATAACAAACAGAGCAAAAACATTGAAATAAGCCGCCAGGGCGCTGGCCAGTGCGGGACCGCCGTTTTTCAGTTTCGGGAAAAAATAAAAAAGAAAAACCACATTAAGCAGGATATTTGCGAGCATCGCCAGGACCGCCACGCGCACCGGAGTCCGCGTGTCCTGCGTAGAATAAAACGCCGGAACGATCAATTTGACCGCCGCGAAGGCCGGCAGCCCCATCGAATAATACAGCAGCGCGCGCGCCGTCAGCCGCGTGGACTCCGCCACGAACAGGCCATGTTGGAATAGCACCTGAACGATGGGCTCGCGCAGGATCACCAGGCCGACCGCCGCCGGGATGGTGATAAATGAGACGATGCGCAGGGAAAAAAGGAATGTCTTCTTCATTCCCTCGTAATCTCCGGCCGAGGCTTGATGCGCCATCATCGGCAGAATCGCCGTCGCCACGGCAATGGCGTAGCCCCCCAGAACAAGTTCGGTCACGCGGTCCGCGACGTAGAGTGATACCAGACTCCCTTGCGGCATTATCTTGGCATTCGCAAAAATCGTGTCCACCAGCAGGTTGATTTGCGCGATCCCGATCCCTATAAACCCAGGAACCATGAGCCGTGCCACGCGCCGGACGCCGGGATCCGTGAACGATACTGCGAACTTGAAGTTCATGCCTCGTTTGACGAGCGGAGGTACCTGCAAAAAGAACTGGAAGATTCCCCCGACCAGCACGCCCACGGCCAGCGCTGCCGCCGGGCTTGAAAAATATTTCCAAACAACCGCTACTGAAAACACAATAAAGGAGATATTCAGCAGAATAGGCGTCGCGGCAGGCAGCCCGAAGATATGAAAACAGTTTAGAATAGCCATCCCCAGCGCCGCCATCCCAATGAACAATATGTAAGGGAAGATCAAGCGATTCAGATAGATAGCTTCCATTTCATTTTGATTGGTCCCGAACATGGAGAAGAACCGGACAAAGAGCGGAGAAAAAATAACCCCTAGGACTGTCAGTGCCGACAAAATCACGCAAAACGTCCAAAACAAACGGTTTGCGAACGCCCAGGTCTCCTCCCGGGTGCGATTCCTCATGTAATCGGTGAAAACCGGGATGAATGAAGCCGTCATGGAGCCTTCCCCTACCATCCTCCGGAGGACATTTGGAATCCGGTAGGCCAGCACGAATGAATCGGCAAGTCCTGTGGTACCCAAGAGAAGGGTTAACCGTTGATCACGGACATATCCGAGAATCCGACTGACAACCGTGATGATGCTGATGATGGAAGCAGATTTGAGGATCTGCCGTTTATGGGTGACGGTTTCGGTCAAAAGAGCGAGGCCCCCAGTCTAGCCTCTGTCTAAACCTTTGAAAAGTATACACTTGACAGCAAAAGATCGCTTAACATAACATAGTTGGGCCCGACTCGCAAGGGCCGCGCTTCGGGCCCGCTTCCGTGAAAGTACGAACTCCAGCCTCAACGCACAAGAAAGTCGTCGTGCGATTCCTCGATCGCAAAGTCTTGCGCGGCTACTTGAACCCCAGCAAACTCGGCGAAGCGGAAACACTTGAGTTGCTCACGCCCGAAGGCGAGCAGCGAAGTTTTGCCGTGAAAGAGGTTCGCAGCATTTATTTTGTGCGCGAATTTGCCGACGATTTCGAGCCCGAGCGCAAAGCGTTTCTCTCCAGACCCAAGCTGGATGGATTGTGGGTCCGCCTGAAGTTCCGCGACGAAGACACGATTGAGGGTGTGGTCCCCAATGATCTTCTCTCCCTGCTGGATCGCGGCGTGCAGATCACGCCGCCGGATTTGCACGGCACCACACTACGAATTTTCATTCCGCGCACCGCGCTGACGGAAATGACGGTCCTCGGAGTTGTGGGAATTGCGCGGCGCAAGCCCGCTGCGCCGGCTCAGCCTGGACTCTTTAATGAATGATTGATGCTCGTACTCTGCGAACTTCTTCACAGCTGCATCGCCGATTCAGGCTCCAGTGACGCAGCATTCAACGTAGATGAATATCGGCATCCCTTTGAAATGATATACAGTGAGCGACGGGATTGCATACATTCCGAAGTCTACCGAACCGGATTTTTGAGGAGAGCGAGACATGAAACTCGGCGAACTGGCCGCGCGTTTGGGCTGCAAGCTGGAAGGCGACGAAAACGTTGAAGTTCGCGGCGTAGCGGGAATCGAAAGCGCGCGGGCCGGCGAAGTTACGTTTCTCTCAAACCCGAAATACTCCCGAGAGCTAACCAGGACGCTCGCTTCGGCCGTATTTTTGAGCGAAAAAGCGGCGCTCAAACGCGGCCCCGGCCTGCCTCCTCTCGCTGCCCTGCGCTCGCAAAACCCGTATTTCGATTTCGCCCGGGCCATCGAATTGTTTTCTTCCCCTGCAGCGTATCCCCCGGGCGTTCACCCGACCGCCGTAGTGGCGAAATCGGCAAGGATCGGCGAGGGGGCGCACATTGGCCCGCACTGTTTTGTGGATGAAGGCGTGGAAATCGGGCGCCGCGCGGTGTTGCACAGCCTGGTGACAGTCTACCGCAACACGCGCATCGGCGAAGATTTCCTGGCGCATTCGCAAACGGTGGTGAGGGAAGGATGCACCATCGGCAACCGCGTCATCCTGCAAAATGGCGTGGTCGTGGGCGCGGACGGCTTCGGGTTCGCAAAACGCGCGGATGGAAGATGGCACAAGATCATGCAGAATGCGCCGGTGAACATCGAGGATGACGTCGAAATTCAGGCCAACTCTTGCATCGACCGCGCGACCGTAGGAGAAACGCGCATTCGCCGCGGCGCCAAGATCGACGATCTCGTGCTGGTCGGCCACGCCTGCGAAGTGGGCGAGGATGCGATTCTGTGCGGGCAGGTTGGCCTCGCGGGATCGACGCGCGTCGGAAACCGCTGCATCCTTGCAGGACAAGTGGGTTCGGCGGGACACCTCGACATCGGCGACGGCGCTACGATTACATCGCAAAGCGGGGTTCCGTCGGACATTCCACCCGGCGCGTTGTATTCGGGCTACCCCGCCATGGAAAATAAGCTGTGGCTGAAGGCGATGGCGGCGCTGAAGAACTTGCCGGAGATGCAGAAAACGGTGCGCCGGCTGGCCAAGAAATCGAAACGCAAGTAAACGGCCATCCAGTCAGGCGCACCGGAATTGTGTCCTACGTTGCGGGCCGTTGATCGGCAGGAAGTTGGGCCGCAACCGCCTCGTGAACCCGTTGCGCCAGCTCATCGCGCTGCTCGACCGTATAGGCCGACGCATCGATCGGCTTTCCAAATCGCACCGTTACCTTTCCGGGCCGGATGATGAGCGAGTTTTTCTTCATGATGCGATGCGCTCCGGAACAGGCCACCGGCACAATCGGAATGCCCGCCTCGATGGCGATGACGAAGGAACCCTTCTTGAACCGGCCCAGGCGCCCGTCCAGGCTGCGCGTTCCCTCGGGATAAACCAGGAATGAGAATCCCTGGCGAATGTATTCCACGGCTTGCTTGACGCTGGCGAGAGCGGCGTCGCGATTCTCGCGATCCACGGGAACAAATTTCGCCAGGCGAAATGCCGCGCCGACGATGGGAATGTCAAACAGCGATTTCCTTCCCAGTATGGCGATGCGCCTCGGAATGGCTCCCACAATGGCCGGAGCATCCGCGTTGCTGGTGTGATTGGCGGCAAACAGGCATACGCCCGGAGGAATATTTTCCCGGCCTTCCACGGTCACTTTCTCTCCCGCAATGCGCGTGACAATCACGACCATTTTCACGCCGGTCCAGTACATCAGGGTCGCCGACTTGGTCACCAGCGTCAACAAAATGAGCGGAGGCCCAAGCACCAGCGTGCAGAGAGCCATCGAAAGCGCGACAAAGGCTGTGCGTATCATCTCAAGGGGTGGTGACGCCGTGTAGGATACCCTCTCGCAGGCGCCGCTGCTTCTCCGTGGGGGTCGCTATTTCCGTGATCTGGTAAGACGCATCCGTCTGTCGCCCGAGTGGAAAGGAAAATTCTCTTTCTTCCCTCCCCCTTTGAACCTTCACGGTAACGCGTTCGTCGGGCTGGTGGTCGCGAAGCCAGCGCTCGGGCGCGCGCGGGAAGGGCTCGCCATTCAAAGCAATCAAAACGTCTCCCTCTTTGAGGCCCGCTTCGCTCGCGCCGCCTTCCCGGTCCACATAGGCAATGGTCGAAGAGTTAGCGCTATCTCGATTGACGGAGAAGCCCAGCGTCGCGCGATGCTGGCTGATGTCGCGAAGGGCCCAGCCGGCGCGGCCCAGAAAATCCGCATAAGGAATCTCGTCGGATCCCGACACATAGCGCCGGAAAAAATCTGTCATGTCCGCGTCCGCGGCGGGGGCTTTCTTGCGAATCACGTCTTCCATCGCCGCGCGCAATCCCTCACTATCATTGTAGAAGCGGCCCGCCCTGGCATATTCCTCATTGAGCGCGCGCAGAACGTCGTCGAGGCTGGCCCTGTTTTCCGTCCGGTCGCGGATCAGAATATCGAGAAGCAGGCCCACGATCTGACCCTTGTTGTAATACGAAATGCTCTCCTCGGGGCGTGTGTACAGCGGATATTTTTCGTACCAGGCATCGAGGCTGGATTGCTCGACGCTTTGCCAGCGGTGCGCCGGGCGCGCTTGCAGCTCCGCGATTTGTTCCGCCAGGTTGGCGTAAAACTGCGCTGTGGACCACAGCCCCGCGCGTTCCAGCGCATACGCGCCATAAGTATTGGTCACGCCTTCCGCGAACCACAGCGAGCGCGTCCACATTTCCCGCGTGTAATCCACTGGCTCAAGGGACTGCGGCCGGATGCGCTTCACATTCCAAGCATGAAAAAATTCATGCGCTGAATAGCTGGGCAATTGCGCCGGCACGTCCGCGGAAATGGCCGTGCAATTCATGTGCTCCATCCCGCCGCCGCCGAAATTGTTCCCCACGTGAAAAAGAAAAAGATACTCTCGAAACGGCGCGCCGCCCATCAGCGAAACTTCGTAATCGACAATGCGCTTGATGGATTCCACGAGCCGCGAGCGGTCGCCCGGATCGCCATGAATGACAATGCGAATGGGTCTTCCGCCGGCCTCCATGCGGTATTCGTCGAAATGGCCGATTTCCACTGGCGCGTCAACGAGGGCGTCATAGCTCGGGGCGGCATAGCCGCCGGAGTGATGTCCCGCGGAGGCGCCGGCGGAATCCAGCTCCACCGCTACTCGCCAGCCCTCTGGCAGGCCATCGAATTCCACGCTGGTGTCTTCGGCCCGGCGGTCAGGAACGTACATCAGAAGCATGGCAAAATTGAGAAACGCATGGTCCTGGTTCAATTGGGAAGCGAAAGGCCCCGGCTCATCCCAGTAAATGGGGTAGGTCACAGTTACCGCGCCGTTTCCCGAGACATTCCAGGTTTGCTTATCGATCTTCCGCAGAGGGAGCAAATGCCCCTCGTCGTCCTTGGCGGTGACCTGCAATAGGTGCGCGGAAAAATCGCGAATCTGATAGAGCGCGTTCCACGCCGGCATTTGCAGCGTCACTTGATCGCGCACGTTGGGGATGTGCATGGTCACGCCAAAGATGTGCCTCTCGGGATGAACGATGGAAACCGTGTAATCAATGGTGGCGCGCGCGGGTGCTGCAAAATAAAAAATCGATGCCAGGAGAATGGCGCGCAACCAGAAGCGAGGACCGGAAATCATGCTTTGAATTTCCCCGCCGGGACGTTGCGTTCCTGCAACTTGCCGAGCAGCCTGCCGCAGAGCCCGTCAAAGCTGCCGTTGGACATCACCAGGACCAGATCGCCCGGCCGAGTTTCCGCCGCAAGATATTCCGCAATCTCTTCGGCGGAGTCAAAGCCCTCCGCATTTCGTCCCGCGCTGCGGATCGCCTCCAGAACCCGGGACGGCGACATTCGCTCTTCGTCGCTGAGCAGGTTCGCCCGGTTCACCGCGCCCAGAACGGCGGCATCCGCGGTGGCGAGAGAGGCTGCCAGATCGTTTTCGAATACCCTACGCCGCATGGTGTTCGAACGCGGCTCAAACACGGCCCACAATTTGCGGCCGGGCCAGCGGTGGCGAGCCGCGTCGAGGGTCGCGCGAATCGCTGTTGGGTGGTGAGCGAAATCGTCTACCACCAGGACGCCAGACGATTCCCCTTTCACTTCCAGCCGCCGCAAGACGCCGCGAAATGCGGCCATGGCAGCGGCAATCGCCTCGCCGCTGACGCCGCGGCCGTGCGCGATGGCAATGGCCGCAACCGCGTTCAGAACATTATGTCGGCCGGACAAGGCCATGCTTACGCGCGCCACTTCGCTTCCCTGGCGTGAAACGCGGAACCGCGTCTGGCCATCGGTGATTTCCAAATCGCCGGCAACCCAATCCACACCGGGCGTGAATCCGTAAGTTTCGACGGGACAGAACGCTTTCTGCACGGCGCCGCGAACGGTTTCGCTCTCGCCCCAGGCCACGATGCGCCCGCTCCGGGGCACCAGATTCACCAGGCGGCGGAATTGCAGCTCGATTGCGGCGAGATTATCGTAGATGTCGGCGTGATCGAATTCCAGCGACGTGATAATGACCTCTTGCGGATGGTAGTGCAGAAATTTTGGCGCCTTGTCGAAAAATGAGGAATCGTACTCATCGCCCTCAAGCACAAATTCTTTCCCGCCGCCCAGGCCGAAGCTGCGTCCGAAGTTTTCGGCCACGCCGCCGATCAGGAAATTCGGGCCCCGCCCGGCGTGATGCAGAATCCAGGAAAGCATGGAAGTCGTGGTGGTTTTTCCGTGCGTGCCGGTGACCACGAGCGAATCATGGCCCGGCAGAAAAAATTCCTCGAGAGTTTGCGGGAGCGACCGGTACGGAATTTTATGGTCCAGCACCGCTTCGACTTCCGGATTGCCGCGCGACAGCGCGTTGCCGAGGACCACGATATCCGGAGCGGGATCGAGATTGGCGGCGTCGAACCCGTTGGTCCAGCGGATCCCCAGACTGTCGAGCAGCGTCGATGCCGGCGGATAGACACCCGCGTCCGACCCGGTCACACAGTGTCCGCTTTCGGCCAGCATTCCGGCGAGCGGCGCCATGGCCGCGCCGCCGATTCCCGAGAGATGAATATGAAGTGGCCTGCTCATGCGCGCACCGCCGGTTCGAGAATTTCGAGACGCCCTTCGCCCGAGGCGTGAAGTTCGGCGCGCACGCCCAGCGGCAAGGTCAGCATAGGCCGCGGCGTATGGCCCACAGGCGCGCCGTACACGATGGGGATGCGCAACGGGCCGAGCACGCGCCGGCAAACATCGGCGACCGTCGAGGCGCTGCCTTCGGGAGGCTCGGACTCGGGAAATTCACCGAGGACGATGCCGCGCACACCCTCAAATTTTCCCGCCTGCTTCAAGTGCAACAGCATGCGATCGAGCTGGTATGGTTTCACTCCCCGGTCCTCTAGCAATAAAATTGAGCCGCGGGTGTCGAGTTCCCACGGCGTGCCGATCGAAGTTTCGATCAGCGTGATGCAGCCGCCGAGCAGCGTGCCCTCGGCGTTTCCGCGCGTGAACGTTTCGCCTTCGAGCGGCGCGGTCCAGCCGCTGTTTGTCGCCGTCATGGCCCACATGAACGTGTCCGGATCGAAACCGCCCGTGGCGTTGGGGCCCGCGTCGAACCCGCCGGCCACCAGCGGCCCGTAAAATGTGACCCAGCGCAGCTTTTGCCACAAAAAAATCTGCACCGAAGTTAAATCGCTGAACGCGCAAAAAATCCTGGGCTGTTTCAGCCGCGCGGTTACCAGCCCGTCGAGTATCTCCGCGCTGCCATATCCGCCTCTGGAGCACAAGACCGCGCGAATATTAGGGCGCGTAAGAGCTTCTTGCAAGTATTTGCGGCGCTCCGCCAGCGGGGCCGAAAAATAACCGTCCGTTTCGCCTTTGGAAGTTGCTCGCCTCACCCGGTAATCAAGCCGCTCCAGGGTTTCACAGCCGCGCTGGATGCGTTCTTCCTTCGCGGAACTCGCCGGCGCAACCACGGCAATCGTGCTTCCGGGGACCAGCGCCAGCGGCTTGCGAAGTTTCGGCATGGGAGGGGGCGGCAAAAAGAAGTATACAACGCACCGGCCAAGGGTAAGCCCATTCACAACAACCATTGTTGCTCTGCCTGCAATGTGGCCTGAGCCCACCCGGATGCCATTACAGCGTGAACTGCGTCATTTTGTGAAAATGGCGGGCCCGGGCGGTAATTTCCGGCTTTTTCAATGCACGCAGGCGGTCGAGGCCGAATTTTTCGACGGCAAAACTGCCCATCACGGAACCGTAGACCATGGCGCGCCGCAACGCCGCGTCGTCCACTTTGCGGGCCGTGGCCAGATAGCCCATGAAGCCGCCGGCGAAGGAATCTCCGGCGCCGGTCGGGTCATGCACTACTTCCAGGGGGAAGGCGGGCACATTGAAGGTTCGATTCTGATGCACCAGCATGGCGCCGTATTCTCCGCGCTTGATGACCAGCGCTTTGGGGCCCAGGCTGAAAATGTGGCGCGCGGCGCGCATTAAATTGTGCTCATTTGAGAGCTGGCGGGTTTCCGAGTCGTTAATCACCAGGATGTCGGTATGCTTGAGCGTCTCGCGCAGTTCCTTTGGCGTACGCTCGATCCAGTAATTCATGGTGTCGAGCGCAACCACACGCGGACGGCGGCTCACCTGATGCAACACCGAGGCCTGCAGCGTCGGATCAATATTCGCAAGGAAAATATGCGTCGAGGACAGGTACGCCTCTGGCAACTTCGGCTTGAATTCCGCGAACACGTTTAATTCCGTTGCCAGGGTCGTGCGCTCGTTCATGTTTTCGCTGTATTTCCCGGCCCAGAAAAAGGTTTTGCCGTCCGCGCGTTCGAGGCCCTGGGTATCGACGCGGCGGCCTTTGAAAATGGACTCATCTTTCTCGTTGAAATCCGTGCCCACAATTCCGACCAGATTGACGTGAGTGAAGTAACTCGCGGCCACTGAAAAATACGTCGCGGCGCCGCCCAGCATGCGATCCACTTTCCCGTGAGGCGTTTCCACGGCATCGAACGCCACCGATCCAACGACGAGTAAGGACATTTTCAGCGGGCTCCGGGCGTCAGGTATTTTCCGGCGATTACGCTCAGGCGATTGCGCGCCGCGGCCGGAATCACGGCGGGGTCCGTAATGATGGCGTGTGCGAGGGCCCGCCCGCACTTGCAGGAGCGTTCGGCGGGCATGGAGCGCACCGCTTCGCGGATCACGTTTTGCGCGTTTTCGGCATTCTTGTTCAAATTGGAAATAATTTCCTCGAGTGTGACCGAGGCATGATCGGGATGCCAGCAATCATAATCGGTGATCATGGCCACGGTGGAATAGCAAATTTCCGCTTCCCGGGCCAGCTTGGCTTCGGTCAGATTGGTCATTCCGATCACGTCAAAGCGCAGCTGGCGGTACACATGCGATTCGGCCAATGTGGAAAATTGCGGCCCCTCCATGCAAACGTACGTCCCTCTCCTGTGAACGCGCACTTTCGCGGATTCACACGCCGCGCCGAGCACCGCGGCCAGCTGTGCGCAGACCGGGTTCCCAAACCCCACGTGCGCGACCACGCCATCGCCAAAAAACGTGGAAATCCTGTGGCGCGTGCGATCGTAAAACTGTTCGGGGATCAGAAAATCGAGCGGCTTCAATTCCTCCTGCAGCGAGCCGACGGCGCTCACGGAAATAATTCTCTCGACGCCCAGTTGCTTCATCGCATGAACGTTGGCGCGATAGTTTATTTCGGTCGGCAGAAAGCGATGCCCGCGCGCGTGCCGGGCGAGGAAGGCGACGCGCTTTCCTTCCAGCGTTCCCACGACGAGGGCGTCGGATGGATCGCCAAAAGGCGTTTTGACGCGCAGCTCGCGCGGCTTCTCCAGTCCCGGCATGTTGTAGAGGCCGCTGCCGCCGATAATGCCGATTCGAACCGCCTCCGTGCTCGCGCCGCGCCGCTTTGCCACTTGCGTCTTCTTTGCCATTCCCTGTCCTCGCGCCGATCCGAATTTAGACGTCGATCATCACCGGTTCAAGATCGTATTTGCCTTGGCGTTCGCGCAAATAACCTGCCGGAGTTTTCGCCTCGTGCCCGAATATGACGAGCCACTCGCCGCGTGCCGCCAGGGAAATCCATTTCTTTTTGTTCTCCAGCGTCGTCAGCGGGTACAAATCGTACCCCATGATCCAGGGAAATGGGACATGAGCCGCCGTGGGAATCAAGTCCGCGGCGAAGAATACTGTTTTCCCGCCGCCGGTCAAGCGGAGGCACATCATGTCGGCGTTGTGGCCTGGCACACGAATCACTCCGACGCCCGGAACAATTTCCCCGTCCCGGTCCAGCAATAGCCATTGGCTCGATTTTTCGATTGGCATGAAGTTTTCAGGAAAATAGCTGGCGCGGTCGCGATCCGTGGGCGATTTGGCGTGCTCGAATTCGCCGCGCTGCACAATGTATCGGGCGTTCGGGAATACTGGAACCGCTTCCCCGTTCACGAGGCGAGTGTTCCAGCCGCAATGATCGAAATGCAGATGCGTGTTGATGACGATGTCGATTTTTTCGGGCGGTACGCCGTGGGTCATTAGTTTTTCTGGAAGGCGGGGCGGGCCATCGAAAGAATAAATTTCGGTGCGCTTGGCGTCCCACTTGTCCCCCGCGCCAGTCTCCACCAGAATCCACTTCCCAGCCGCGTAGATCAGCAACGAATTCATGGCCATCAGGATCCGGTTGCGCGCGTCGGGCGGCGCAACTTTCTCCCACATGGGCTTGGGGATGACGCCGAACATCGCACCGCCGTCCAGCCGGAAGGTGCCGTCCGTGAGCAGCCAGAACTCCAGGTCCCCAAGTTTCATGCGCTTTTCCGTGCGGCGTCCGCGCGCGCAAGCAATTCGCGAACGGCCGCGAAAGGATCCTTTCCGCGGCCGGCGACTTCACGCGCCAGCCGGTCAAGCGCGGCTTCCCCGTCCGCGCCGGAAACCGCGCGTTTCAAAACAGCTTCTCCGGCCAGGGCCAGCAGACGCCATTTCCAGTGTTCGATTTTACGTTGGTGGCGCTCCGGACTGTCGCTGAAGCGCTCGCGGTACCGGGCAATCGCGGAGGCCAGTTCGCCCACGCCCTTATTTTCCGTGGCCACGGTGCGAATGATGGTTGGCTTCCAGCCCTCGCGTTCGGGAGCCAGATGCAGCATCGCTTCCAGCTCCGCCTCGAGGCGTTCCACGCCGTCGCGGTCCGATTTATTCAGCACAAAAATGTCTGCAATCTCCATCAGGCCGGCCTTCATATTTTGCACATCGTCGCCCATGCCGGGAACGAGCAGCACAAGGGTGCAGTCCGCGAGCCGCACGATGTCCACTTCGTCCTGGCCCACTCCGACCGTTTCGACCAGCACATATTCTTTTCCCGCGGCGTCGAGAACCAGCGCAACATCGCCCGTAGTGCGCGCCAGGCCGCCGAGAAAACCGCGTGTGGCCATCGAACGGATGAAAATGCCTGGGTCGCTCGCGTGGCCTTGCATCCGAATGCGATCGCCGAGAATTGCGCCGCCCGTGTAGGGGCTTGTCGGATCGACGGCGATGATTCCGACGCGATGGCCCTCAGCTCGGTAATGTGCAGCCAGACGGTCGACCAGCGTGCTCTTCCCGGTACCCGGCGCGCCCGTCACTCCAATCAGAAACGACCGCCCGGTATTGGGGAAAATCGTTTGCAAAAGTTCTTCCGCCTGAGGGTCGTGGTCCTCAATCGCTGTGATCGCCCGGGAAACGGCGCGGACGTCTCCGGCGCGAATTTGCCCGGCCCAAGAGTCGATAGATGCGGACATAGATTTTCGTGGCGCCGGCGTCCCGCCGGCGATTTTCCCGGTCACCACTCCACGCAAAAAACGCCGGCGAGACGCCGGCGCCACAACACCCCGCGCTCCCTATTTCCTGCAAGGCATGGCTGCGTAATTCAGAACCCCTGGTGAAAAATCCGGACTGCAGCGAAGCAAAGAAGTTATCACAATCGAGGGATTGCCCGCACACGAAAACCGAATCAGCGCGCGTCCAGAATCTGGCGCGCGATCACCATGCGCTGAATTTCGCTGGTGCCTTCTCCGATGGTGCAGAGCTTGGAGTCCCGGTAGAATTTTTCCACGGGATAGTCCTTCACAAATCCGTAGCCGCCGAAAATTTGCACGGCTTCATTGGCCACGCGCACGCCCACTTCGCTGGCGTACAATTTGGCCATGCTGGATTCTTTCGTGAAGCGCGGTCCTTTCTGGTCCGCGAGCCACGCCGCGCGGTAAACCAGCCAGCGCGCGGCGTCAATCTCGGTGGCCATGTCGGCGAGCTTGAACTGAATGGCTTGGAATTCGCTGATGGTTTTTCCAAACTGTTTTCTTTGCTTGGCGTACGCGGCCGCTGCTTCGTAAGCGCCTTGCGCCATTCCGAGCGCCAGCGCGGCGATGGAAATTCGTCCCCCATCCAGCACCTGCAAAGTATTCACGAATCCGAGCCCTTCCTTGCCGAGCAGATTCGATCCCGAAACGAAGCAATCGCTGAAAATCACTTCGGAAGTGTCGCTCGCGCGCATGCCCAGCTTATTTTCTTTTTTGCCGGCGCGAAAACCGGGGTTGCCCTTCTCCACGATAAACGCGGAAATTCCTTTTGTCCCCTTGGGTTTGTCGGTCACGGCCATGGCCACGCAAATGTCCGCATAGTGGCCGTTGGTGATGAATGTTTTTGAGCCGTTGAGAATCCAGCCGCCGTCCTTGCGCACCGCGGCGGTCCGCGCGCCCCCGGCGTCGGAGCCCGCCTGTGGCTCGGTCAGCGACCAGCAGCCGAGTTTTTTCCCCTGCGCCAGCGGCGTGACATAATTTTTGCGCTGCTCGGGCGTGCCGAATTTATAGATGTGATTGGTGCACAGCGAATTGTGCGCCGCAACGATCAGTCCGATCGAGCCGTCGACTCGCGCCAGCTCCTCGATGACCGTCACGTACTCGATGTAGCCAAGGCCCGCGCCGCCGTACTCCTCCGGAAAAATCACGCCCATCAGGCCCATCTCCGCGAGTTTCGGTATCAGCTCGCACGGAAACTGGGACGCTTCATCCCACTCCATGACGTGCGGGGCGATTTCCGAGGCGGCGAATTCCCGCACGCTGCGCCGGAGTTGCTGCTGTTCGTCGGTGAAGGAAAAGTCCACAGGGCCTCTATGGAATAGCGCATATATCAGCGCTCATTTCATTTATACCACATGCATGAGGATGGATTTTCAGCCAACGCGCGAGAATTTTCGAAGAGACAGTGGCGCATGCTTTAGCTTGCGGGGGTTGGCTCTGGCAACGTTGCTCATGCTTGCAACTAAAACCCGCAAGCTAAAGCATGCGCCACTCAATTCCACCCCACATGATGACCCGCATTTTGCTCATCGAGCCACTTCTTCAGCGGGGCGAAATAATCGAGCATGGCGGTCGCGTCCATTTGCCGCTGCCCCGTCAGGGCTTCGAGCGCGTCCGGCCACGGACGGCTCTGGCCCATGGCCAGCATCTTCGCCAGCTTCGCTCCCGCGGCTTTATTACCGTAAATCGAGCAGCGGTGCAGCGGGCCCGTGTACCCCGCTTCCTTGCACAACGCGCGATGAAATTGAAATTGCAATATCGTAGCCAGAAAATAACGCGAGTATGGAACATTGTCAGCCACATGATATTTTGCGCCAGGATCGAAATCAGCCTCGCTGCGAGCGACGGGCGGCGCGATGCCCTGATATTTCCGCCGCAGTTCCCACCACGTTTTGTTGTAATCGGCGGGCTTGATTTCGCCGGAGAACACTTTCCAGCGCCACTGGTCCACAAGCAGGCCGAACGGCAGAAATGCCACTTTGTCCAGGGAGCGCTCCAGCAGCAGGCCGATGTCCGCCGACGGCGGCGATACCGTCTCGATCAGGCCAATCTGTTTCAAATATTCCGGAGTAACGGACAGAGCGATGGTGTCGCCAATCGCTTCGTGGAAACCATCGTTCGCGCCGCTCTGAAATAGCGGCGGCAGGGTGTTGTACGCGCGTTGGTAAAAGTTGTGGCCCAGCTCATGATGAACCGTGGTGAAATCGTCCGCCGTCGGCTCGATGCAGACCTTGATCCTCAAATCGTCCTTGAAGTCGATGCTCCAGGCGCTGGCGTGGCAAACGACGTCTCGGTCGCGCGGCTTGGTGAAGAGCGAACGGTCCCAGAAGGTTGACGGCAGTGGCTCGAAGCCCAGCGACTTGAAAAACCCTTCGGCATAGCGGACCATGCCCCTGGCATCCACGTTCTTCGCGCGTAATGCGGCGGAAACGTCCGGGCCGGATTCGGTTTTTTGCGGAGCCAGCAGCGGATAAATGTTGTTCCATTCCTGCGACCACATGTTCCCCAACAAATGCGCGGGAATCGGTTCGTCCTCCCGCACCGCGTCCTTGCCGTATTTCTCCGCCAGCTTCCAGCGAGTGTAGGCGTGCAGGGACACATAAAGTGGGCGGACTTGTTCCCACAGGCGGTCCAACTCTTTGGCGAAATCCGCGGGCGGCATGTCGTAGCCCGAGCGCCACATCGCCCCCACATCCGCAAAACCCATTTCGCGCGCGCCCTGATTGGACAATTCCACCATGCGCGCATAGCGCTTTCGCATCGGCGGAGAGATTGCATGCCAGCCTTCCCACGCGGCCAGGAGTTCCTTCGGATCGCGGCTGTCCGCCAGGATTTTCTCAATGTCCGGCAACTGCTTGCAGTTCTCTTTCTTGTCGTCAGGGCACCACGTTCCCTTCCCGTAATCGGCGTCCAGAGAGACATCAATCTTGGAAAGCTCGGCTTGCGCGGCCGGATCGCGTGGCGCGGGAATATCCACCGATAATTTCAGAAGCTTGAACTTGCGGGCCACGTCCGGCGGGAGCTGGAGTTTTTCATAACGCTTGGCTTCCGTTGCCAGCTGTGAAGTAGCCGCCTTGACCGCCTGTTCGGCATCGGCGGCGATGGATTCGGTATCGTCCGTGATGAAATTTTCGGAGACCCAGGAAGCGCGGCCGCTCTTGATCCACAGGTCCAGCAAGCGAGTCTCCGCTTGCGAAATGAAGCGCTCCGCTTCGGCCACAGTGGGGGCCGCGCCGGCAGCTTTTGACCTGGGAGATGTTGTCTCCTTCGATGCCGGCGTCTGTCCATTCGCGTAAGGAGCGATCGCGGCAATCGCCGACAAAAGCAAACCAAACATCCGTGCGCGCGATGCGATCGGAATGACAGGAGTTAAATTCATGCGGGTCACCTTTTTTTCCTAGTCCAGGAGATGCACGAACACTTCGTTCGAAACGGCCAGGCGCTCCGGCGCAAGACGCAAGCGCGGGCCATCCCATTCGACCAGGCCTTGCGCCACCAGTTCCTGCACGCGCGGCCGCAGGCTCGCTCCATATTTCGTCTCGATGCCGCCCAAATCGATCCCGGCAAGCTGGCGCAGCCCCAGGAAGAGCTCTTCTTCGAGGGCTTGCCCGCGCGTCACGCTTTCCAGTTGTTCAACCGGAAAACGTCCCTGCAGCACAGAATCCGCGTACGAGGCGGGGTCGTGGGCGTTGGCCCAGCGCTGCGAGCCATTGAAGGAGTGCGCGCCCGCGCCAAATCCAAAATAAGGTTCGCGCCGCCAATATTTGAGGTTGTGGCGCGATTCGAAGCCGGGCCGTCCCCAATTCGAAATCTCATAGTGCAAATATCCCGCGGCGGCGAGCTGCCGGCAGCCGTGCTCGTAGTAATCCGCCATCGAATCGTCGGATGGCAACGCCTTCGCGGAATAGCGCTCGCCGCCTTGCAGAACTTCCAGTCCCAGGCGGCTGGCTTCGTCAATTTCCATCATGTAGATCGAAACGTGTTCGGGCCGCAGTTGCACCAACTGCTCGACCGACGCCTCCCAGCTGCGATCGGTCTGGTGTGGGAGTCCGGCAATCAAATCGAAGCTGAGATTCGAAAATCCCGCGGCGCGTAAAATGTTGGAGGCCTGAAATACATCGGCGCGGCGGTGCATCCGGCCCGCGGCACGCAACTCGGCGTCGTCGAAGGATTGGACGCCCATGCTGATGCGGTCGAATCCCGCCTCCCGCCACGCAGCCGCTTTTTCGGGGGTGATGGTTTCGGGATCTGCTTCGAGCGTTACTTCCTCGAAGTGTGACGGGAACGAAACACGAATCGCCTCGATAATTTCCGCGAGGTTTGCCGGTTCGAGAAGGCTGGGCGTTCCGCCGCCGAAATAGACGGTGTCAACCATGGCGTCCGCAACGTCCGCGATTCTATTTTCACGCAGCAGGCGCGGGAATTCGGCGATCTCGCGGCAAACCGCGCGGACATATGGCGCATACAATTCCTTTGAAAATACGCCCGTGTGGAAGTTGCAGTATGTGCACTTCGTCTGGCAGAACGGAACCTGCACGTAAATGCCGAGCCGCGTCATCAGCCGTAGAATTTAGCATAGAAGGAACTGGCGGCGCTTGCCGGAGCGGATCGATAGTGCGAATCGTTACGAGGCAGGATCAGGTACGATTTTCACCAGAACTTCGCGATTTCGCGGGCCGTCGAATTCACAAAAGAAAATCGACTGCCAGCGTCCGAGGCGCAGACGGCAGTTCTCGATCCAGACGGTTTGCGAGCTGCCCAAGAGTGTCGCCTTGATGTGCGAGTCCGAATTTCCTTCGTAGTGTTTGTAGCCCGCTTCGCGCGGGACCATGCGGTCAAAGGCCGCCTCCATGTCGCGCGCAACATCGGGATCGTCTCCCTCGTTGATGGTGACTCCCGCGGTGGTGTGGGGGACGTACAAGTGGCAGACGCCTGCGGAAACACCCGACGCTGCTACACAGCGATTTACTTCTGAGGTGATGTTTACCCATTCGGTCCGGCGGGACGTTTTTAAGCGCAATGTCTCTGTGCGCAGTCCCTGTGACGGTTTGCTGGCGAAGTTCATAAAAGGAAAAATTACGTTCACGGCGATTTGAGTAGCACAGGCACTCTTGCCTGTGCTGTGACGACCGCTACACGAGCGCCGAAACCGAAGTCACGCCATAGAACGAAAACCACGGCTTTGCGGCCGCCAAGCGGCCATTGACGTTCTTGATGTTTTTCACGCCCTGATCATTCAGCCAGTCTTCCAGAGCTTTTACGCCCTGTTTGCCGTAGACGGGAATGGCATCCTTCCAGGTGGCGCGCCCACAGAGGACGCCGGAGAAATTCACGCCCGTTTCGGAAGCCAAATCCAGCGTTTCGCTGAAGGTATCGTTACTCACTCCGGCCGAAAGATAGATGAACGGTTTCTTGGCGACGGCCGCGGCCTTGCGGAAGTGATCCTTCGCTTCGTCACGCGTGTACGCGAATTCGCCCTTGCAGGATCGCGTCCCTTTGACAAAAGCCATGGTTACCGGAACTTCGACTTTCAATACGTCAACCGCATACTGCGGCTTGCTGAATTCGGCCATGCTGCGCGTAACCACTTCGGGTTTCTTTTTCGCGAATTCCAGGCCTTTTTCGTCCACACCCTCTTCGTATCCCACGAATTCGAGGAAGAACGGGACGTCGGCAGCCGTGCATTCGGCGCCAATGCGCTCGACCCAGGCGTGCTTCACATCGTTGATTTCCGGTGGATCAAAGGGGGTGTAGTAGAGAAGAATCTTGATGCAATCGGCGCCGTCGGCTACCAGGCGGCGAACGGAATAATGATCCAACAAGTCGGGGAGGCGCCCGGGTTGCGTGTTGTCGTAACCGCTGTTTTCATAGGCCAGCAGCAGGCCGGCATTCTTGGACCGCTCCTTCGCAGCGGATAGGCCGTATTCCGGATCGAGCAAAATGGCCGTGGCATGCGGCGTCAAAACGCGGGAAACCGCTTCCTTGAATTCCGCCATCATCTGGTTGGTGACGGCTTTCTTGTCGATGCCTTTGTCCTTGGCGATGGCGCTCTTCAGCGAGCCGCGCTGGTCCATGGCCGCCGCGGCAATCACGCCGCGCGAATCCGAAACGGCTTCGAGTCCTTTGCGCTTTCCTGGAGTGAGTTTCATGCGAGATTCCTCCGCTCATCACAAACAACATTCGGCAATCCAACGCAAAATCTTACCACGCCGGCTGCTTCAGACACTCTTTGTCCGAACGCCATTCTAGTGATGTTGCCGCGAAAAATACATAGGGGGTAAGTAGCGCAGGCTTCAGCCTGTGGGGTTTGGTCGTTGCAAGCACTAACCCCCACAGGCTGAAGCCTGCGCTACTTTTACTTCGCCGCTGGCTGCAGGAAAAGAAAACAGTGCTCGCCCGTCCCTGTTTTGATGTGCCGGTCGAGGTGATCGAGAAGCTCCGGTCCTTCCGCAGAGAGAAAAGTGAGCAATCCAAATGACCGCTCCTGCAACGCGTTGTTCGGGAACAGCCAGGCGGCAATCTCGTTTTCATGCGTATTCACGACGCCGGTGCGAAAACCTTCCGCGCGCCCGGCCTTTGCACGCAGTCCATTCCACTGAAAAAGCATTTTCTCGGTTGTCGTGTCGAGCGCGCCCAGCAGCGTCTGATCCAGTTTGGTGAGCGGTTCCCGCAGGGCATCGGCCAGGGCCTTGATCGCCTGTTGGCCGTCATCGAAACGCGCGGTGAGCGTTTGCGGCAGCGCCTCGGCCTCCAGACGGCCGCGAAGTTTGTGACGGCCCTGAAGAATTTCCCGCGCATCGAGATTATATTTCTTGAGCAAATTGGAAACGTGCGATGGCACCAGAGTGAAGCCGGCGCGCGGCAAGATAGCGGGCGCCCGGCCGAGAAGTTTTTTGTAAATCAACGAAGTTTGAGCCTGGTAGGCCGTTTCCGCCCCGCCTGCAATGAAAGCCACCGTTGGCAGCAAGGTGTCCTGAATTACCGGTCGAAGCAGCGCGCTGGGGCTGAAATCTTCCGGGCGTTCTTCGAGCGCACGCACCGTTTCTTCGAGAGATTGCGTTTTGTTCCCTGCCGCCAGGCTGCCATTCGCCGGCCGGAGGGCTAGCCGCTGCCCTTCCACTATGCGGAAAACGAGAGTGCTTTGTTCCGTAACTTTCACTTGCGCGTGGAAGCCGGCTTTTTCCAGCGCTTCGGAGCGCGCGACCAGTTCAGCGCCGAGTGCTTTGTGTTCTTGCACCGCGCGCAGCATGTTCGGCAGTGACAAACGGTGCAGCGCCGGCGACATGGGATCGAGAAAGATCAGCCCGCGCCCGGCGAAAATGCGGGTCATCAGCTTCCCGAAGGAAGAACCGAAGGATTCTTCCGGCGCATAACATTCGGTGATCCACCGGCCAACCTCTTCGGCACGTGATCCCTCAAGTAGAGACGCCAGTCGCGCCGAAAGCTCCCGGCTGGCCTCGCCCAGTTGAATGTCGCCGACGCGCCGGTCGGCGGGCCCGGAGGGCGCAAGATCCAGGCGCTCGAAACCGCCGCGCTTGGGCACAAAACAATGATCCACTTCCGCGAGATCGTGGTCCTCAGTCGCCAGCCAAAAAACCGGCACGGCGTTCACGCCGCGCTCGGACAATTCGCGCGCCACGTGAATGGCGGTCAGCGCTTTGTAAATGCTGTAGGCGGGGCCGCCAAACAATCCAACTTGCTGCCCTGTGACCACGGCGAATGCGCCGTCCCGCAGCCGGTCCAGATTTCGCGTGGTGGCATCGTCTCCGCCAAAAAGTCGATTCTGGTTCCTCAGAACCTCGACAACGGCGCGGCGTACGGAATCCTCGAGGAGCATCTCACGCGCCGCATCGTCGATGCCTTTTGTCGTGGGAGGGTGACTATAGAAATCAGAAACACCTGAAAAATCGGATAGGAAAGTGGAATAGAGGCGCGTGGTTCCTGGCAACTCGGCCGGTGAAATCCAACTACACTGCATCAGGCGTTCCATCCTTGTGTCGCACAGCCAGCCGACTTGGCGTGATCATGAATCGCAAAATAGATTGGATGACGCGGAAATCGTTCGGATTCAAACCGTAACGGTCGAGGACATGAGCGCCGGAATGATCCCCTTGAGTTATGGTTTGAGTTCCATATTGAATTCCTTTTCGTTTCTCTGCACAAATATCCCGTAGATTCTTTGCGCCCTGCAACGAATTCAGAATTGCTTTGTAGGGCAGGGCTTTAGCCCGGCCGCAAAGACTCGTCTTAGATGAGGCTTTAGCCGCCGAAGCTTAGTTTAAATGCCGACTCGCCCGGCAGTGAACTTTATTACGATTGCCTCGCGGCAGACTCAATCCCCCGCGGAAGGCAGTTGCGGCGCGGCCGCTTTCTTGGAATGCAGCGACTGCAGCGGGGAAACTTCCAGCGATTGCTCGACAAGTGCGCGGATCCCGCGCGCGGCGGCATTCGCGGCTGACAGTGTTGTTATGCAGGGAATATTGTAGCGAATCGCCGCGCGTCGGATGGATTTCTCGTCGTAAAAGGATTCGCGGCCGAGCGGGGTGTTGATGATCATGTCCACTTTGCCGGTCTTCACCAGGTCCACGATATTCGGCCGGCCTTCATTCACTTTGTACACGGGCTCCGCCGGAACCCCCGCCGCTTCCAGCGCCGCGGCAGTGCCGCGTGTGGCAATCAGCCGGAATCCGAGGGAATGCAATTCCTTGGCGAGAGGCGCGCAGTGGCGCTTATCATGGTCGCTCACGCTCAAAAAGATCGAGCCCTTGCGCGGCAGGCGCTGCCCCGCGGCCAGTTGCGCCTTGGCAAACGCCTGGCCATAACTCTTGGCCACGCCCATGACTTCGCCGGTCGAGCGCATCTCGGGACCCAGAATGGTATCCACGCCGCGGAATTTATTGAACGGGAAAACGGGGGATTTCACGGAGTAATAATCGCGTACCACAATCTCCGCCACGCCGTCGGTCACGGTCACGGGAAGATTCATTTCGCGCAGTTTGCGTCCCGCCATCAGCCTCGCGGCGATTTTCGCGAGGGGTACTCCCGTCGCTTTGCTGACGAATGGAACCGTGCGCGACGCGCGCGGGTTCACTTCCAGCACGTAAACCGTCTCGCGCTGGATTGCGTACTGCACGTTCATGAGCCCGACTACTTGCAACGCTTTAGCCAGACGTTTCGTGTAGTCGCGAATTTTTGCAAGCACAGCTGGCGACAGGCTGACCGGAGGCAGCACGCACGAAGAATCTCCCGAGTGCACGCCCGCCTCTTCAATGTGCTCCATCACGCCGCCGATGATCAGGTCGTCGCCGTCGGCCAGCGCGTCTACATCCACTTCCGTCGCTTCTTCGAGAAATTGGTCGATCAGCACCGGCCGCGCCGGGCCCATCAGCGCGGCCTGGGCTACGTACTCCTGCACCGTATTCAAATCGTAGGCGATCACCATGGCGCGCCCGCCCAGAACATAGCTCGGCCGCACCAGCACCGGAAAACCGATCTCGCTGGCGACGCGCGCCGCTTCTTCGGGCACTAGCGCCGTGCCGTTCTTGGGCTGCGGAATTTTCAACTCATCGAGCAGCCGGCCAAACCTCCTGCGGTCCTCGGCAAGGTCAATCGATTCGGGCGCGGTGCCGATGATGGGCACGCCGTTGCGCTTTAATTCCAGCGCCAGGTTGAGCGGCGTCTGCCCGCCGAACTGCACGATCACTCCCTGCGGTTTTTCGCGATCGACAACGGAAAGGACGTCTTCGAGCGTGAGCGGCTCAAAATAGAGGCGGTCGGAAGTGTCGTAGTCGGTAGAGACCGTCTCCGGATTGCAATTGATCATGATGGTTTCGTAGCCGTCCTCGCGCAGCGCGAAGGAAGCGTGGCAACAGCAGTAATCGAATTCAATGCCCTGCCCGATACGGTTCGGGCCGCTGCCGAGGATGGCGATCTTGGGACGATCCGTCGGAGCGGATTCATCTTCATCCTCGTAGGTCGAATACATGTAAGGCGTGAAGGACTCGAATTCCGCCGCGCAGGTATCGACGCGCTTGAATACGGGGGAAATGTGCGCCTTGGCGCGGCGATGGCGCACGGCCGCGGGAGTGGTCTTCCACATTTGCGCGAGTTGTTCGTCGCTCGTGCCGATGCGTTTGCCCTCGCGCAGCAAATCTTCTGACACCGTTTCCACGGTCACCGAAGCGAGCCTCTTGTTCACCGCGATGATTTCCTGCAACTGCTCGATGAACCACGAATCGATTTTGGTCAGCTCGATCGCTTCCTTCGCGGAAATTCCCCGTTCGAGAGCGACAAACAGCCAGTGAATGCGGTCCGGGCGCGGCGTGGCGATTTTTTCGCGCAGCAGCGATACCGGCGTGTCCGTCGGCGCGCGCCATGGCGAGCTTGGCTCGAGCGAGCGAATGCCCTTTTGCAGCGCTTCCTTGAACGTGCGGCCAATGGCCATGACTTCGCCGACGGATTTCATTTGCGTGCCCAGCGTGGGATCCGCGCCGTGAAATTTCTCGAACTGCCATTTCGGAATTTTTACGACCACGTAATCGATGGTCGGCTCGAAACACGAGGGCGTTCTCTTGGTAATATCGTTGGGAATCTCGTCGAGCGACATTCCCGCCGCGAGCAGGGCGGCGATTTTCGCAATCGGAAAACCGGTGGCCTTGGAAGCCAGCGCCGAACTGCGTGACACGCGCGGGTTCATCTCGATCACGATCATGCGCCCCGTCGCGGGATCGACAGCGAACTGGATGTTGGACCCGCCGGTTTCGACGCCCACTTCGCGAATGATCGCTGCCGCCGCGTCCCTCATGCGCTGGTATTCCTTGTCGGTCAGCGTCTGCGCGGGGGCCACGGTGATGGAATCGCCCGTGTGCACGCCCATGGGATCAAAGTTTTCGATCGAGCAGATGACCACGAAGTTGTCGCGATAGTCGCGCATCACTTCGAGTTCGTATTCTTTCCATCCAAGAACCGATTCCTCGACAAGCGCTTCGTGAACAGGGCTCGAATCCAGCGCGTGAGCGATAGCTTCCGAAAATTCCTCGCGGTTGTAGGCGATCGATCCGCCAGTCCCGCCCAGAGTGAACGAAGGCCGGATCACGACGGGATAGCCAAGCTGGTCGGCGAGCTTCAGCCCGTCCTGCACATTGTTCACGAGGGCCGATGCCGGAACATCCAGCCCCACCTTGCGAATCGCGTCCTTAAACCACAGCCGGTCCTCGGCGACCTTGATCGCGCGCAGCGACGCGCCAATTAACTCGACGTTATATTTTTCGAGGACCCCGCCCTCCGCAAGTTCCACGGCAAGATTCAAGCCAGTTTGTCCGCCGACGGTCGGCAACAGCGCTTGCGGTCTTTCCACGGCGATAATCTTTTCGAGATATTCTTTGGTGAGCGGCTCGATGTAAGTGCGGTCGGCGATTTCCGGATCGGTCATAATCGTCGCCGGATTGGAGTTCACCAGGACGACCTCATACCCTTCGCTGCGCAGCGCTTTGCATGCTTGGGTGCCCGAATAGTCGAACTCGCACGCTTGCCCGATCACAATTGGACCGGAGCCGATGATCATAATTTTTTTGATGTCCGTGCGTTTGGGCATCGTCAGTTCTCTGGCATCAACTTCCTGACGGAAAGAGTAAATTGGCCCCCGTCATCGATATTCCAAACATTTTCGTAGCAGCGCTGGTCTGAAGTCCTGCTCGGTACGTACCGAACAAGCAGCGCATGGCTTTGCCCGTCGGGCCTAACCTCCAACCAGTAGAGACCTTCTTGCAATCTTTTCGTTTTTAGGTTAAACGAGCCCCAACGGTCAGTTATCCCATTGGCAGACGCCATAGCATCTTTACAGCACTGAGCGTTTTCCACCGCCGGATACAGTTTCACGACGACATGCGGGAGGTTCCACACGCTCTTTACATCGAACGCAAAGGCTGTGCCACGAAGGACGGCGTCCGGCGCATGCTGCAGCCTTCCACACAATTGATCCAAAATCGGTGGCAACGGAGCAGTCCGAGGTGCTTGTGCGAAAGCACCCAATGCCAGCGTATATACGACCAGAACTGGGACTAATTTCATCTCCCGGGACTCCCGCGCCGCAACGCGCTGGAAAGTTTCCAGTTCTTCATCATGTCCGTGAATTGCCGGAACAGATAGTGCGAATCGTGGGGCCCGGGCGACGCCTCGGGATGGTATTGCACGGAAAACAGCGGCAAGGTACGGTGCCGCAACCCTTCATTCGTGTGATCATTCAAATTCACGTGAGTTGCTTCGACTTCGCTCGACGGCAGCGAATCCGGATCCACGCAAAATCCGTGATTCTGTGCCGTGATCTCGACCTGCTCGGTCAAAAGATTTTTCACCGGATGATTCGACCCGTGGTGCCCGAAGCGCAACTTGAACGTCTTGCCGCCGAGAGCCAGGCCGCAGAGCTGGTGCCCCAGGCAAATTCCGAACACCGGCACACGCCCGAGCAAATCGCGAATCGTTTCGATCGCGTAGGTGGCGGGTTCCGGATCGCCCGGGCCATTCGACAGGAAAATTCCCTCGGGTTTCAGCGCCAGTGCATCTTCCGCCGAGGTTTTCGCGGGGACCACCGTCACTTCGCAATTGTGATCGACGAGCAGGCGGAGAATATTCTGCTTGATGCCGTAATCGTAGGCCACCACCCGAAATTTCCGCGCTTCCACGGCAGACTGCGCTTCGCCCATCGCTTCCTGCCACGGAGAAGCCGTCAATTCGATGGAACCCACGTCCCAGCCGTATTGCTTGTCGCAGGTAACGCGGCTGGCCAGCTCGAGTCCCGCCATCGAAGGCAGTGCCCGCGCTTCCGCGAGCAGAACTTCGGCGGGCGCGCCATCGGTCGACACCACCCCGCGCAACGCGCCCATCTTCCGAATGTGCAGCACCAGCGCGCGCGTATCCACATCCCACAGAACCGGAATGTTGTGCCGCACCAGATAATTCTGCGCGGATTCGCCCGAACGCCAGTTAGAGGCGATGGCGGAAAATTCCTTCACAATGAGCGATTCGATGTGCGGGCGCGCGGACTCCTCATCATCGGCGTTGGTCCCGACGTTTCCTATGTGAGGGTAAGTCAAGCAGACAATCTGGCCCGCGTAACTTGGATCGGTAAAAACTTCCTGATATCCCGTGAGGCTGGTGTTGAAAACGACTTCCCCGCCCCGCCGGGTGATCGCTCCCGCGGCGCGCCCATGAAAAATGCGCCCATCTTCGAGCGCAAGTATTCCCTTCCGAGCTTCAGTTTCCGACAGTGTACCCTCTTTCTGGCAGGGACTCAGTCCCGACGAAGTCGGGGCGGCGCGCTATTTCACGGATTCGGCAAACACTGGGATCGATCCGAAGTGATCCACCGGCCAATACGCGAACACAGCCTTGCCGTAAATAAACCTTCGCGGCACCGGACCGAAAATCCGCGAGTCGTTCGAGCTGGTGCGGTGATCCCCCATTACAAAATATTCGCCCTGCGGAATCAGCGTGGGCGGGTACGTCCCGTAATCGTCCGACTCCGGCGGAATATACGGCTCCGTCAGGAGTTTGCTGTTTACGTAGACTTGCCCGTCGCGAATCTCGACCGTGTCTTCCGGCAATCCTACGACGCGCTTGATGAACGACTTCGAGCGGTCCAGAGGATACCAGAAAACGACCACATCGCCGCGCTCAATGGGCTCGAACCGGTAAACAAATTTGTTGATGAAGATTCTCTCCTGATCGGAGATCAGGGGAGTCATGCTGGTGCCTTCCACTTTCACCGGCTGGTAGAAAAAAATAATGATAACGATGGCGAGAGTGAGCGCAATCACGAGATCGCGCCCCCAACTTCGAAGCTCGCGCCGCAGGGGTTGCGCCGCTCCGGGCGCGAGGGTCGTGCTGATTTCGGCGTTCGGCTCCATGTTCTTACGTGAGATCGACTAAATTTATACCACGCTCCTGCATCTCGCGCCAGTCCCACGAAAACGATCTTGATCTGAAAGTGTATCCACTGTCTCGAGGGGCCCGGTTTCCGGTTGACGCCGCTGGAAAGTCCGGCATATCGTTTGCCGAGAAAATAGCGGGACTCCTTTCCAGAGCGGCGCAATGCAGGGCGCAACATTTCGATGAAACGAAATCCACAAGTCAGGGAGGTTCACATGCGTTGGATGCGCGGAGTTATGCTCTTCACGGCCGGAACCGTTGTCGGGATTTTCGCGACGCAACCCGGCGCTTCGCCGCAAGAAAAAGCGACCGGGCTCAGACTGAATCACTTCGGAATTTACGCGAAGGATTTCGACGCGTCCATGGAGTTCTACACCAAGACCATGGGCTTTCGCGAAGCCTTCTCCCTCAAAAACAAAGACGGCAAGCCCACTCTCGCTTATCTTCAAATCAATCGCGACACGTTCCTGGAACTGGCGCCCGCCACCGCGGATCGCCCCGTCGGATTTTCGCACGCCGGCCTGTGGGCCGACGATCTGAATAAAACTGTCACACTCCTGCGGGAACGCGGCCTGAAGATGGATGACCCTCACGCGGCAGCGACCAAGGCCCCGTTGACCAATATCACGGATCCCAACGGCGTGCGCCTGGAGTTGCTCGAGTATCCTCCCGACTCACTGCAGAAAAAAGCGATAGACGCCTGGAAATAAACGTGGCGCGGGCTTCAGCCTGCGGGTTTTGGTCAGTGCAATGACTAACCCCCGCAGGCTGAAGCCCGCGCTACCAAGTCTCAGCCCGCAGTTGAATACAAAGTGATCAGACTTCTTTGTAAGCCACCAGCCGCAGCCTTCGGTAATCAGCCCACCACTGCCCATCGCGAAATAATTTGGGGCGGAGAATCTCTTCGACTCGGCCAAGGAATCGTTCGCGCCTGGCTTCCCCCGCTTTTGCCAGATAATCTCCGCCAAACATGGCGATCCAATTCCTCATACCCGCCGCGCCATCCGCGAGGCCTGTCGGCCGGTCAAACAGCCTGGCGAATCGCACCTCGAAGCCGTTCCTTTCCGCAAGCGTCGAGTATTCGCCCACGCTCGGGTAATACCACGGATTCACTTCCCCGGCCTTTGCGGCGCCAAGTTCCGCCAGTGCGAGGTCGAACGCCTCCTGCATTGCCCGAATATTCCTCCGGCCGCCAAATTCCGCGACAAATCTTCCGCCCGGACGCAGCGCTCTCCACACGCCACGGAGCACGAGTTCAGGTTCATGAATCCAGTGCAGCGTGGCATTCGAGAATACCGCGTCGAATTCCTCTTGAAACGAAAGATTCGTGGCATCTGAAATTTCAAATTTTAATTTTGGATATGCCAGTCGCGCCGCAGCCACCATCTCCGCCGAACGATCCACGCCCGTAACTTCCGCACCGGACTCCGCAATCTGCGCGGTCAAATGGCCCGTGCCACATCCCAGGTCCAGGATGCGCTCGCCCGCCCGCGGATCAAGCAACGAAACCACGTCGGCCCCATATTTCCAAACAAAGTCGTGTTTTGCGTCATACAGGTTCGCGTTCCACTCCTTTTCGTTCACAAGTTCTCCTGGGTTCAAGTAGCGCAGACTTCAGTCTGTGGGGGTTAGTCCTTTCAAGGGCTGACGAAAAGCTCCAAACGCGTATTGCACCGCAGCTAGCGCCGCGCACACCGCCGTCTCCGTGCGAAGAATGTTAGTCCCCAGTGCCGTCTCCACAAAGCCGCAAACCCCCGCTTGCTCAAATTCCGCGTCGGTCCATCCGCCCTCGGGTCCGATCGCGACGGCCACACGAGCGGCAACATCGTTGCCACGCAGTCCCGCAACAGGCTCGAGCACTTCGCGCATCGGCCTCGCGCCTGGCCGTTCGGAGAGCAACAGTTTCACCTGCGCAACTGAGGCCCGGAAAGCGTCGCGCGGTTTCGCGGCGCCCTTCAGTTCCGGGATGCGCAAACGCCGTGCCTGCTGTGCCGATTCAAGGAGGACCCGCTTCCACCGTTCCGCGCGCTTCCCTGCCGCTGCGATCAGGCCCTTCTCGCTTCGCTCCGCCGCGAGCGGTACGATTTCCTCCGCGCCGAGTTCGGTCGCCTTTTCCAGCGCCCACTCGAACCGGTCAAACTTTACGATGGCGAGCAACAGATCAATCCGCACGGCCGCAACCGGGGCCGCCAACGCCTCGACCAGCGAGAATCGAATTTCATCCCGCCCCACGCTTTCCGTTCGCGCCAGCCACACGCGTTGCCCGTCGCTCAGTTCATAATATTGCCCGGTCTCCGCGCGAAGCACCCGCCCCAGGTGCTGCGCCGTCTCACCCCGCAGAAATGCGGATCCGCCCTCAAACGCCTGCACAAAGAATCGCCGTCGCATGCGCCGCTATGTTATATCAATCGGATGGCATCGCGCGCCCGCCCAGCCTGCGCCTCGCTGTTCACGGCCCTTTCCCTGTTTCTCCCGGGAATTCTTGCCATTTTGCTTCCGGCTCGGCTCGCTGCGCAATCGCCGCCCCGGCCGTACCCGCTCCGTCGCGCCGTCATTATCGACACGGATGCGGGCGCAGACGATTTGATAGCCATCGCTTTCCTGTTGTCCCGCCCCGACATTCATGTGGAGGCCATCACCATAGAAAATGGCATGGCCCATGTGCCCGCGGGAGGGAGAAATGTCCTGCGCCTGCTTGCGCTCGCGGGCCGGAACGACATTCCCGTTTTCCTTGGAAGGGAAAACCCGCTCGCTGGAGATCAGGAATTTCCTGCCGAGTGGCGCCTCGCTTCCGATGAGCTTCCTGGTATCGCACTTCCCGAGCCCGCACATTCGGCCGAGCCGCGCAGCGCGGCGGACTATCTGCTCAAGCGTTTGTTGGATGCCGCTCACCCGGTGCAAGTGCTGGCCCTCGGTCCCCTGACCAATCTTGCGGAAGTTTTCTCTCACACGCCGCGGTCGGCCCGCACCGGACGGCAACTCGTCATCCTGGGTGGCGCCGTCCGCGTTTCCGGAAATTTGGGGGACGGCGGTTTCTTCCAGACGAACAATGTGACCGCCGAATGGAACATGTTTGTCGATCCGGATGCGGCAAAAATTGTATTCACCTCCGGCGCGCCGATTCGCCTCGTGCCCCTCGACGCCACGCAGCGCGTTCCCATCGACATGGCTTTGTTCGAGCAATTCAAGTCGCGCGCCAGCACGCCGCTGGCGAGCTTCGTCGCGCAAGTGCTCGCCACAAAAGAAGAACAGATTCGCCAGGGATTCTACTTTGCGCGCGATCCACTTGCGGCCGCCGCCCTGGCCAATCCTGCGATCGTGACGTTCCGCCCTCTCGCGCTCGAAATCAGCGACAAGCTCGAAGAGTTGGGCCGGACTGTGGAAGTGAAGAATCGCCGCGCGAATGCCCAGGTGGCCATCGACGCCGATCCGTTAAGATTTCGAGATGTTTTTATGACCGCGCTAGGCGTCAAGTAGGGCAGGCCTCAGCCTGTCGCTTTAGGGTTTGCGAGCAAAGCAAAAGTGCGGCAGGCTGAAGCCCGTCCTACCCAAAAATGTCTTTTACTTTTTCAAACAAAGAAGAATCGCGATGCGCGGGCCGATTTTCAACATGCAGCGTGGCCCCCAGCTGTTCGAACAGCCGCCGCTGCTCCCGCGTCATTTTCGTGGGTACTTCGACGTGAATGTTCACGTACAGGTCGCCCTTGCCCCCTCCGTGCGGATCGGGCATGCCCTTCCCTTTCAGGCGGATGATTTCTCCGGTCTGCGTTCCTTCGGGAATTTTGACCGTCTCTTCGCCGTTGAGACCGGGCACCACGATTTCGGTCCCCAGCGCCGCTTGAACGATGGAAACCGGCACCGTGCAATATAGGTCCGCGTCCCGCCGCTCGAAGTAGGGGTGCGGTTTCACATCCAGCACGACGTACAGGTCCCCGGCCGGCCCGTTGTTGCCACCGGGCTCGCCCTCGCCGGGAACGCGCAGGCGCGTATTCGAATCAACCCCCGGCGGAATCCTCAGATCGATGGTGCGGTTGCGTTCCACGCGGCCTTTCCCGCGGCAATCCGGGCAGGATTCGCGCACGATTTGTCCCGCGCCGCGGCAATCCGGGCAGGTCCGCGAAATCGTAAAAAATCCCTGCTGGTAATGGATTTGTCCGCGACCGCCGCAGGTGACGCAAGCCACCACGCCCGTTCCAGCCTTGGCTCCCGTGCCGTTGCAAACTTCGCAAAATTCCAGCCGCGGTATGCGGATTTTGGTGTTCACTCCCGAAGCGGCTTCCTCAAAACTCAATTTCATATCGTAACGAAGATCCGCGCCGCGTTGCGCCCGGTTGCGGCCCCGCCGGCCGCCGAAAATATCCTCGAATCCAAAAAAGTCTCCGAAAATATCCTGAAATTCATCGAAGATGGTCTGGTTGACTCCGCCGTCGAATCCGCCGCGGGAGAGGCCCGCATAGCCAAAGCGGTCATAGGTGGCGCGTTTTTGCGGATCGCTGAGAATCGAATACGCTTCCGTCGCTTCGCGGAATTTCGCCTCCGCCTCCTGCTTGCCGTGCGGGTTGCGGTCTGGGTGCCACTTCAACGCCGCTTTGCGGTAGGCGGACTTCACTTCGTCCGCGCCGGCGCCGCGCTCCACTCCCAGAATTTCGTAGCAATCTCGCCTTTCGCTCATCGATTCTATTGCCTCGCTGGCCTAATTTTCATTGGTGGTGGAACTCTCGCCTGCTCCGGAATGCACGGCTACGCGCACAATCGCCGGCCGCAGAACGCGTCCGTGAAACAGGTAGCCGTCCTGAAACACGGTGACGATAAATCCGTCCGGGAAATCCTGGGTTTCCAGCCGCTCAATCGCCTGATGCTGGCGGGGGTCAAAAATTTTCCCCGCCGCTTCGATTCGCTGTACGCCGTGCTTGGCAATCGCATCCCAGAGTTGCTTGCGGATCATCGTGATCCCCTTGCGATATTCCTCGTATGCCGGATCGTCGTGCGCCTGCAGCCCGCGATCGAACGCATCTAGAACGGGAATCAGATCAATGATCAGCCGCTCGACGCCGCGACGGCCTTCTTCCTGACGGTCGCGCTCAATTCTCTTCCGGTAATTCTCGAAATCCGCCTGACGGCGGATCATCGTCTGCAATAATTCTTCCTTCTCGCCTTTGAGCCTCTCGATTTGGGACGCCAGAGAAGTTTCGCCGTCTGGCTGAGGGTCGGGAGATGGATCATCGTTAACATGCGACATATCCGCCTCTCGCTCGACGGGGCTGCCGTCGATGGACACTACTTTTTCTTCTTCGCGCCTTGCTTCCGCCACTTTCGCTAGCTCCGATCCAGTGTTTCGCTGAAGGCCCGCGCGACGAAGGCCACGGCCGTAATCGCGCGCTCATACTGCATGCGCATGGGACCCAGCACGCCCACCGTTCCCTGCGACTGATCCTGAAACGAATACGGCGCGCTGATCAACGCCAGGTGTTCGCCCGCGCGATCCATTCCCTTCACACCAATTTGCACGTGCACCGGATCCGGCGTATCAATGCAATTCGCCAGCAAGGCGATGATCCTGTGCTTTTCCTCGATCGCTGCGAGCACGTCCCGCAACTGCGATTGATCGGTGAATTCCGGAGCGGCGGCCATTTGCGCCGCGCCTTCAATGTAGATACGCTGCGTCGAGCCTTGCCCGAGCATCCCCGGATCGCACAGCACCAGCGCGTTGCGCGCGAGCGACGCGTATTGCTCCTCTTCCTTGGCCAGCCGAAGGAGAAGGTCGGCCCGAATTGCCTCCAGCACGCATCCCGCATAGTGATGGTTCAAATATTCCGCAGTGTGGTCGAGATCCTGCTGGCTGAACGTCTGCTCGGGGCGAATCACTTTGTCACGCGTATTGCCGCCCGTCGAAACCAAAACAACAACGATGCGCCCATCCGGCAAGAGGACGAAACGAATGTGCTCTAGAACGGTCTTGGAGATGGGGGGCGAGACCACAATCCCCAGCCCCTTCGAGATTTCCGCCAGCACGTGCCCGGCGCGTTCTGCAATTTCCTCGCCCGACCCCGCAGCCGCGAACTCGCCGCGGATACGGTCCTCATCTTCCGGGCTCAACGTGGCTCGGGCCACAATCTGCTGAGCGAAAAACCGGTACGCCGCCGCCGTCGGAACCCTGCCTGCCGACGTATGTGGCTGATACAAAAAGCCTTGATCTTCCAGGTCAGACATTATGTTGCGAATCGTCGCGGGACTGAGCGCTTCCGCGTTGCGCCGCGAAATCGAGCGCGAAGAGACCGGCTCCCCCGTCTCAATATAGGCCCGGACGATTGCAGATAAAATCTGCTGGTTGCGTTCGTTACTGGGTGCGGAATCAGGCATTGGCCACACGACTCACAAATCTAACACGGCTGTACTGATTTTAAGCGCTGCAGCCCCCTTCGTCAAATTCCGCAGAGATAGCGAGTGCCAGGCGGGAGAGTGCAAAAGTAGCGCAGGCTTCAGCCTGTGGGTTTTGGTCAGAGTACAGTTGCCCTTGCCGAAGTCAGAATCCGCAGGCTGAAGCCCGCGCTACTCTGATCCTGATGCTACGCCGTATCAATCTGCGCGCGCTGCAGCCGGTCGGAATAATCCACGTACAACGTTTTCCATTCCGAATAAAAATCAATCGCCGCGGTCCCGGCTTCACGATGCCCGTTGCCCGTCCCTTTGGTTCCACCAAACGGAAGCTGAATTTCCGCCCCGATGGTCGGCGCGTTCACGTAGACAATTCCAGTTTCGAGATCACGCATGGCGCGGTACGCTTGATTCACATTGCGCGTGTAGATGGAAGCTGACAACCCGTATTTCACATTGTTGGCGATCTCGATGGCCTCATCCATCGAAGAAAATGGAATCGTGGCCACCACCGGGCCGAAGATTTCCTCTTGCGCGATGGTCATCTTCGCATCCGTGTCCGCAAAAATTGTAGGTTCGTGAAACCAGCCGCGCGCCAATTCGCCGGATTCCGCACGATGCCCTCCGGCAACCAGGCGCGCGCCCTCTTTTTTCCCGATCTCCACGTACTTCATCACCGTTTGCAATTGCGTCTCATTCACTACCGGTCCCACATCCGTATCCGGATCGAGTCCATCGCCCAGCTTGAGCGCTTTGGTCCGCTCCATAAATTGATTGAGAAATTCCTTGTAAATTTTCGAGTGTACAGCCACTCGGCTGGCCGCCGTGCAGCGCTGCCCGCTGGTCCCAAAGCCGCCCCACACCGCGCCTTCCACGGCCAGCTCCAGGTTGGCATCGTCCATGACGATCATGATGTTCTTGCCGCCCATTTCGAGGTGGCACGGTTTGAACAAAGGCGCGCACGCCTGGCTCACAATGCGCCCCGTTTCCGTCGAGCCCGTAAAGCTCACGGCCGCGACGCCGGGATGTGTAACGAGCGGCGCTCCCGCGTCCGGTCCCATTCCCGTTACGATGTTCAAAACTCCCGCCGGCAAGCCCGATTCAATCAGGATTTGCACCAGATTGTACGTGGACAACGGCGTGTCCTCAGCCGGCTTGATGACCACCGTGTTCCCGCAAATCAGCGCGGGCATGATTTTCCAGGAAGGAATGGCCATCGGAAAATTCCACGGCGTAATCATCCCCACGACGCCCAGCGGATCGCGCACCGACATCGCAAATTTATTGGGCAGCTCCGACGGAACGGTCTGGCCGAAGAGCCTGCGCCCCTCCCCGGCCATGTAGTAGGTCATGTCAATGGCTTCCTGCACGTCGCCGCGCGTCTCCGAAAGCGGCTTGCCCATTTCGCGGGTCATATCGCGCGCCAGGTCTTCCTTGCGCTTCACCAGGGTTTCCGCGGCGCGGTACAAAATTTCCGCCCGGCGCGGCGCGGGAAACAGCCGCCATTTTTTAAACGTGGTCTTGGCTGCGTCCACCGCGTCATTTACATCTTCCTGGGTCGAGGACGGAAAAATTCCCACGAGTTCGCCCGTGTTGGCCGGATTGCGATTCTCAAACGTGCTCCCCCGGCGCGCTCCCACCCACTCCCCGTTGATGAAATTTTTGTGGCTCCTCGAAACGGCGCTGGTTGTCATATTGCCTCCTGCGGAGGATTGAGGGGTTTCAGAGAACAAGGCCGGCAAATCGCATGAACCGCATCGCGGCAGAAATTAACCGCCTGAAATTTCAATGTAGCAGAGGGTCAGGAACCCGTCAAACCTGTGCACTGGCTGTTGTTGGACCGGTTTCCAAATTTGGGGATATAATCGGCCAAACTTAGGCCTCTCGGTTCGATCTCAAGGCGAAGAGTGGAGCAGATTATGGGAACGCAGTTCCCGGGCGCAGGCCCCAAACGAAAACTCGTTCCGAAATCAATCTTGGCGCTGGCACTAGCGGGAGTGGTGTGGGTGCCGTTGTGCCCGGCACAGTCGCCGACTCCGGATTGGCAGGCAGCGGCAGGCGGCAAGATGACCTTCGATGTGGCATCCGTTAGCCAGAACAGGACCGCGCCATCTCCTCGCGCATGGAGTTCCAACTTCCCTTTGGGGCCAGGCGATGTCTATGTCCCCAACGGAGGGCTGTTCCGAGCGACGAATTTTCCGCTGGTCGCGTACATAGACTTCGCATACAAGATTACTGAGAATCAGGAGAAATTCCTTCGCCCTCAACTCCCCAACTGGGCAACCACTGCGCGTTTCGATATTCAGGCGAGGGCGCAAGGAAATCCTACCAAGGACCAGATGCGCCTGATGATGCAATCATTGCTCGCGGATCGTTTCAAGCTGTCTGTTCACTTTGAAATTCGGCAGGTTCCTGTGTTTGTGTTGCTCGTGGATCTTCCTGGAAAGCTGGGCCCCTTGCTACAGCCACACAGGGACGATTCACCATGCGCAACGACACCTTGGATCCCCAGCCCGCCGCCAGGGGGTCTGCCAGAGACAATCGACACCCGGTTTCCGGCCACCTGTGGCGGTATCCTAAGTATGGCTCCGAGCGCACCGGGTCGCGTGCGGGCGGGAGCGCGCAATGTGTCTATGGAACTAATCGCGAGTTCCATGACGGGTGGATCGAGCGGCTTGGACCGCCCCGTATTGGATAAGACGGGACTCAACGGAATGTTTGATATCGCCATCGAGTTTACACCTCAGATCGATGGTCCCTCAGCCCCTGGCGCAAATTTCCAGCCCGATCCCACAGGACCAACCTTTGTGGAGGCTCTCAAGGAACAACTGGGCCTCAAGGTGGAAGCTCAAACGGGTCCAGTCGATGTCCTTGTCGTGGACTATGTCGAGGAGCCCTCGGCAAACTGACCGCTTGAGTTCCGGCTTCTGTACTGAGAGAAACCTTTTGCATCGACCGGTCGAGCTCGCAGGGCCTATCGAAATGCCGAAATAAGCACCTTTGGGCGTAAAGAGCCACGCTCCGAGAATAGGACCTTCCCTCCCAGCGATCCTCACCCACCAACTGCCGAAGTCAGAAAAGGTAAGGAACGATCGCCTTGGTCGCCTGGGCGTATGCGGCGTATTGGGGATAACGATCGCGAAGAAAGCGCTCTTCGAAGGCAACGCGAAGTGTGGTGATGATTGTAACAACTGCGCCAATTGTCGTGGTCCATAATGACAGATGAGAGAGGACCGCTGCCCAAATGAACAGCAATGCAGCTGAATACATCGGATGTCGAATCAACCGATATGGACCGCGGCGAATGACAGTCTCGGCGGATGGTATCGCATCCACGCGGAAGGTTTTCGTTGGAAACGAGCGGCGCGCCCATATGGCGATGACTGCCGCAAGGAGTTGCGCGGCTATGACGATAACTGACGAAGAGAAAAGATTGCCGGTGGCGGCGAGAAGAATGACCGCGCCAATCACAAAGAAAAGTGCGTAGCGCGTGACGACTGTCAACTTGAGTTCCTTTCTTTCATGGGGGCACTCGCTCTCATATTTTCCGCGATTCATCCCCGTAACATTAACAGCTACTCGTTACCAAGTCGCGATGAATGGGCATTATCGGAGACTGGCCCAACGCCAAACGCCCAGTAATTTGTCGGGCTGCCCCTATCACAATAACTCTTCGAGCGCGATGATGCATCGCTGCGGTAAGCGCGGCCGAGGCTAGTGCGGGGCCGTCTGCCAACGTTGCAAGCGATCGAGTTGTTGCCTGCCACGGCACCGATGCCCTTGATGGTGTTATTCGCGACTCGGGAAAGTCTGTATTCTGTATGTACCCAAGAGTCGAGCCCCTCCTGCCGCAGTGCTCGGCCACCAAGCGGGACAAGGAAAGTTATGCATGACAACCTCTATCACCGTTCCGGAGCTTAATCACGAGCGCGGTTTTCTTCCCCTGCAAGATCCGCTGACGCGTCTTCCCAGGGCTTTCGACGCCTGGGAGGAACTGGCCCAGCGTTTGCCGAAACTTCTCGCCTCGGATCAACTTCGCGTCACCATCGTGGATCTTCCTCCCTTCCCGGTGGCGGCCATCAACGATTCTCGCGAGCGCGAGCGAGCCATGCTGCTCCTGAGTTATCTGGGACACGCTTACGTCTGGGGAGGGCCGCGGCCCGCATTGATCTTGCCCGCCGTGCTTGCCGCGCCCTGGCACAAAGTTGCCGAGAGCCTGGGTCGCCCGCCGGTACTCAGCTACAGCAGTTACGCGCTGCACAACTATTTCCGTTTCGATCCTTCGCGCGAAATCGAATGCGGCAACCTCGCTCTCATCCAAAATTTTCTGGGCGGCATTGACGAGGAATGGTTCATCCTGATTCACGTGGAGATCGAGCGCAAAGCCGGTCCGGCCATGGCCGCGCTGAGCGCCTGTCTCGACGCCGCGGAAGAAGCCGACGCGGAGCGCCTCGAAGCCCTGCTCATGCAAGTGGAATCATCGCTGCGCGCCATGTACGCCGCGCTCCGCAGAATGCCGGAATGGTGCGAGCCATTCATCTATTATCACCGCGTCCGCCCTTATATTCACGGCTGGAAAAATCATCCCGATCTCCCGGAAGGCGTGATCTACGAAGGCGTCGAAGCCTACGGTGGGCGTCCCCAGCAATTCCGCGGTGAAACCGGAGCTCAGAGCTCGATTGTCCCGGCGCTCGATGCCATGCTCGGCGTGGGACACAAGGAAGATGTGCTCAGCACCTATCTTCGGGAGATGCGCTACTATATGCCTCCGGCGCATCGCGCCTTCATCGAAGCACTGGAGAAACGAGAGTCGGTGCGGCCGTTTGCGCAGCGAGCGGGCCGGCGGGCTTTGACCTCCGCCTACAATGCGTGTGTCGAAGCTCTCGAAAACTTTCGGTCCCTGCACTTCGAATACGCCGCGACCTATATATTCCAACAAGCCCAGACCGATGCGAAGAATCCCCATGCCGTCGGCACCGGCGGGACGCCATTCATGGAGTATCTGAAGAAGCACCGCGACGAGACGGGCCGGAATCGTCTGGAGTAACCGGCAGTTGTCACGCAGGAGCATCGAATGCTGGGTATTCGCCAAAACGCGATTCGCATCTTCCGCTTCAACGGAATTGATTTGTTTTTGCACTGGTCGTGGTTTTTGGTTGCGGCGTACGAAATCAGTGACCGGCAGAGAGCGTATTCCTCGATCACCTGGAATATCCTGGAATACCTGGCCTTGTTTGTGATCGTGATGCTGCACGAATTCGGCCATGCGCTGGCCTGCCGGCAGGTCGGCGGAATCGCGAATCAAATCGTGCTCTGGCCTCTCGGCGGCGTCGCCTACGTGAACCCGCCTCAACGCCCGGGAGCCACTCTTTGGAGCATCGCCGCGGGCCCTCTTGTGAATGTGGGCCTGGTTCCGATTCTGTTGGCCGCCGGACGCCTGATGCGTTCACAAGGGCTGGCGCAAACGATGCCCAACGCCTTCCTCCTTCTGCGCGCAGTGGCATTGATTAACATGGGCTTGCTGCTCTTCAATATGCTTCCCATCTATCCGCTGGATGGCGGCCAGATTCTCAGGTCTCTGCTCTGGTTTGTGATGGGCCGCGCGCGCAGCTTGATGGCGGCCACGGTCCTCGGTTTTATTGGAGTGGTGGGACTCATTATTCTCGCTCTGCGAATTCAATCCGTCTGGTTTGGAATTTTGGCCGCGTTTATTTTGATGAATTGCTGGAAGGGACTGCAACAAGCGCGGGCGTTGCTTCGACTCGCTAAATTGCCGCGTCACCGCGGATTCTTTTGTCCTTCCTGCAAGACCTCGCCCCCGTTGGGTGAATTCTGGCATTGCCCGAATTGCCAGAAATCGTTCGACACTTTCCAATCGCAGGCAGTCTGCCCGCATTGCTCGACCCAGTTCACTACGACCGGATGCCTGGACTGTGGCCGAAAGTATCCGATGAGCGAGTGGACCGCTTCCCCTATGGCTCCGCCGGCTTTGTAACTTAGGAATCCTCTCGCCCTGAACGATGGTGAATTTAAAAAGTGGAAGATAGCGGGGAGACGATCTACTTCGCAGGCGGATCGGCAGGTTCTACCGCAGATGACGCAGCGGGCACAGGGGCGCCCTTGCCCGCGGTACCGGAACCCAACCCCAGCTTGTTGAGCGAGGCAGCGTCGATCTTCCCTGTCGGCGAGATGCCGTTCTTGTCCTGAAACTTCTTCATCGCATCCATGGTTGCGGCGTCCCATTTTCCCGTGGGCTCGCCTTGGTAGGAGCCGTCTTTTTGCAGGGCGGTCTGAATATCGCGGATGCGATCGGGAGTGGGGGCCGCCTGCCCTTTGACCTTCGCTTTTTTCTTGGATTTTGAGGAAGACTTTTTCTTTTTGGTGGTCGTGGTGGACGTTTGCGTCGCGCCGGGATTGCTTGCCCCGGACACAATGGAGGCCGCGCCCACCAGAAGCACGGCCCCAAAGATGTAAAGCAAAGTTCGTTTGCTCATCGTTTAATCCATCGGGCCGAGTTACTGCTCGGGAGCGGGAACGACGCCGGCCAGATAAACCGTGTCGAACTGGTCGCTGCCCGATCGCCGCTGGACCTTGAACAAGACGTCTTCTCCTTGCTTCAGACCCGAAACGGCTCGACGGTACTCGGCGACGGAATTAACCGCCTTGTGGTTGACTTCCGAAATGACGTCGCCGCGGGCAAAGCCGATGTCTTCGGCAAAGCTCGCGGGGTCAACCGAAGTGACCAGTGCGCCCTTCATGTTCTCGTATCCGGCGCGTCGTGCGCGGTCAGTCCCCAGGTCTTCCAGGCGCAGGCCGAACTCCGCCGGCGTCGGCCCGTTGTCATTGCCGCCGCCGTTCACGGTGCGATCCGGGAAAATCTTGGTGCGATCCGCGACAGTGATGGAAGTTTCGTGTTCCTTCTTGTCGCGCAAGTAAGTGACGCGCACGGAATTGCCGATGGGCGTCGAGGCAATCGGATTCACGAGATCGTTTCCATTGTGAACCGGCTTACCGTTCACGCTGGTAATGACGTCGCCGGACTGCAGGCCCGCCTTTTCCGCGGGGCTGCCGGCCTCAACGCGCTGCAAAACGATGCCGTACGTTGCGCCGAGTTCCTTCAGGACGATCGGATTACTGCCCTGCGTTTCCGTAAAGCTCACGCCGATCGAGCCGCGGGTTACTTTGCCATTGCTGATGATCTGGTTGTAGACGCCGATGGCGGTGTTGGAGGGCAGCGCGAATCCCACGCCTTCATTGCCGTGCCCGCCGGTAATGATGGCGGTGTTAATGCCGATCACTTGCCCGGCCATATCCACGAGAGGCCCGCCGGAATTGCCGGGATTGATGGCTGCGTCGGTTTGCAGGAATCTCTGAAACTGCTGGCCCACGTTGCCGCGATCTTTAGCGCTGATGATGCCCGCGGTGACGCTGCCCTGCAGGAACCCAAACGGATTGCCGATCGCCAGGGCCCAGTCACCCACTTGCACCGAATCGGAATTGCCAAGCTTGGCGAAGGGCAGATCGTGTCCCACTTCGATTTTCAAGATGGCCAGATCGGTCTCCTCGTCGATCCCTATGACTTTGGCGGTGTACGGCGTCTGCTCCCCTTGCAGCGTGACTTGCACCTTGGTGGCCTGATCCACGACGTGATTGTTCGTCAGGATGAAGCCCTTCTTATCGACGATCACGCCCGAGCCCAGGCTGCGCTCGGCCGTCGGCCCCTGATCCGGGAAATCGAAAAAGCGGTTGAAAAAATCCTGAAACGGCTGCTGGTCCTGTTCCTGGTCGTCTGGCGGGCCTAACTCACCGCCACGATTGCGTTGCCCCGGCGCTCCGCGCCCTTTTCCGCGCTGTTCGATCACCTGCGTGGTCGAAATATTCACCACCGCCGGTTGCACCTGTTTCACGATCGTGGCAAAGGCGCTCGACAGCTGCACGGGATCGGGGATCGCCAGTGGCGTCCCGCCCACAGCCGCAAAGGGATGCGCCGCCCCGACATGGCCGGAGATCACCGTCCCGATTACCATGCCAATGGCCAGCGTCACGGTCACCAGCAAGGTCGCCAGAATTTTTCGATTCCGCGCCCAGGTGGCCAATTCGCGTATTTGTATGCCCATAATCTTCACTCCTCTTCAACCATTTCTCTTCTCCCGTTCGCACCGATCGATTCGGGGGAGATTATACCACCCACTCCGCCGCTCCGCGCACTCTCCGAAATGCGTGGGGTACTCCGCAGAGCAACCCCACAATGACAGCTTGCACGAAAATAAAAGAATTGTCATTCCGAGCGAAGCGAGGAATCTCCCTTTTGTTGAGTCTAAATCCTAGGAGGGATTCCTCGCTTCGCTCGGAATGACAACGCAAGACGTTTTTACGCGAAAAATTCAAACGTGCCTGCTCCTCCGGTTGCAAATTTCCACTATAATTAGTGTTTATGGCTTTCACAATCATTATAAATTTGATCCGCCCACCTTTTCCGGGTCAAATAGACCTGATTCGAAACCGCCATGACACTGGACGTGGCGCCGGCGTCCCGCCGGCGATTTTTCCACCCTCAACTCGCACAAAAGAGCCGCCGAGACGCCGGCGCCACGAAAAATCCCGCGCGCCACGCCAAGGCCTGCTAGATTAGGATGCACAAATATGAACCCGCGCACCATGTATCGCAAAATTTGGGAATCGCACCTCGTCCGCCAGGCGCCCGGCGAACCCGCGCTGATCTACATCGACCGTCATCTTATTCATGAAGTGACCTCGCCTCAGGCATTTGCCGGCCTGAAGGCCGCCGGCCGCCCCGTGCGACGCCCCGACCTGACCTTCGCCGTCATGGACCACTCAGTCCCGACCAAGGACCGCAACCTGCCAATCCTGGACACCGCCGCGGCCGGACAATTTGACGCCCTCGCACGCAGCTGCAAAGAATCGGGCATCACGCTGTTTGACATGTTCAGCCACAACCAGGGCATCGTGCACGTGATTGGCCCGGAATTGGGTCTCACCCAGCCCGGTCAAACCATCGTTTGCGGCGATAGCCACACCTCCACGCATGGCGCCTTCGGCACACTTTCTTTCGGCATCGGCACCAGCGAGGTCGAACACGTGCTGGCCACTCAATGCATGCAGCAATATGAATCCAAGACCATGCACATTGTGGTCGACGGAAAGCGCGGCAAAGGCGTTTCCGCCAAGGACCTGATTCTCGCCATCATCGGCCAAATCGGAATCGGAGGCGGCGCGGGCCACGTTTTCGAATACGCCGGCGAAGCGATTCGCGCGCTCTCCATGGACGGTCGCATGACCGTGTGCAACATGTCCATCGAAGGCGGCGCGCGAGCCGGCATGATCGCGCCGGACGAAACCACGTTCGCTTTTTTGGAAGGGCGCCCCTACGTTCCGCGCGGCAAAGAGTTCAAAGAGGCCGTGCAAGCGTGGAAATCACTGCCCAGCGATCCCGGAGCGCAGTTTGACGCCACCGTGGAACTGCACGCGTCCGCCATTGCGCCGCAAGTCACCTGGGGGACCAATCCCGGAATGGTCGCGGGTGTAACCGGCAGGGTCCCCGATCCTGCTTCGTTCCGCGATCCCGACGACCAGAAGGCGGTCATGCGTGCCTTGGCCTACATGGGGCTGAAACCCGGCACGGCGCTCGTGGACGTTCCTGTGGACCGCGTGTTCATCGGGTCCTGCACCAATTCGCGCATGAACGATCTGCGCGCCGCCGCACGCGTCGTTGCCGGCAAGCACGTCGCCAAAAATCTGAAGGGCGCGCTCGTCGTGCCCGGTTCGATGACCGTCAAGTCGGAGGCGGAGGCCGAAGGCCTCGACAAAATTTTCAAGGACGCCGGTTTCGAGTGGCGCGATGCGGGATGCAGCATGTGCCTGGGCATGAATCCGGATATTCTGCTCCCCGGAGAACGCGCCGCCAGCACTTCAAATCGCAATTTCGAAGGCCGCCAGGGCAAGGACAGCCGCACGCACCTGGTCAGCCCGATCATGGCCGCAGCCGCCGCAATTGCCGGCCATTTTGTAGACGTCCGCGACTGGAACATAGAAGCGCCGGAGTAAGTTACACATGCTTCAGCCTGTGGGGTTTGGGGCATCGACATACAAAACCCCACAGGCTGAAGCCTGCGCTACTAGAAACGGAGAAAATATGAAGCCTTTTACCAAGCATACTGGCCTGGTCCTCCCCCTGGACCGCCTAAACGTCGACACCGACCAAATGGTCCCCAAGCAATTCTTGAAGCTCCAGACCAAGCAGGGATACGGCAGAGTCCTGTTCTACGATTGGCGCTACCTGCCGGGAGAAAAACCCAATCCCGATTTCGTTCTGAACAGGCCGCGATACAAAGGCGCATCCGTCCTGCTGGCGCGCGCAGGATTTGGCTGCGGTTCCAGCCGCGAGCATGCCCCTTGGGCTATCGCTGATTACGGGTTTCGAGTAGTCGTCGCGCCGAGTTACGCCGATATTTTTTACAGCAACTGTTTCATGAGCGGAATTCTTCCCGTGATTCTTCCCGAGGCCCAGATCGACCAACTTTTCCGGCAAACCGAGCGGCAAGAGGGCTATTCCCTGACGGTCGATCTGCCCGCGCAAACGGTCAGCGACGCGAGCGGGCTAAACTGCCATTTTGAGATCGATGAATTCCGCAAACACATCCTGCTGGAAGGACTCGATGAGATAGGCCTGACGCTAAAGTACGAACCAAAGATCTCCGCGTACGAGAAGGCGCACCGCCCGGGCGCCAACATGTACAAGCCTGTGGACGCAAAATACGCGGCCCAGAAATAAACACCAGCCCGTCAAGCCCGGCTCACGGTCCCGCCGAAGGAATCGTCCCCTTCCATTCCGCGATGCAAATCCCGGCCAAAATCAGCACGGCTCCGGCCAGCGGCCTGGCACCCAAGCGCTCATGGACGACCAAGTAGGAAGTGATCGCCGCGAAGACAGGTTCCGCGGTAAGAATCAGCGCCGTGTTCGTCGCCGTGGTGTGGCGTTGACCCCACACCAGAAGAGGATACGCCAGTGCCGTCGTGAAAATTGCCGTGACGATCACGCCAAATTCCATCTGAAAGGTGTAGCGCACGAAGAACGGCTCGACGCGCGTCACGTTGAATATGGGCACGGCAATCGTGAACAGCGCTCCCGCGAGAATCACTTGCAGGCAGCTCAACGCTCCCAGCGAATACTTTCCCGTGTAGCGGGCGATAAAAATAATTTGCAGCGCGTAAAGAACCGCGCAGCCCATGACCAGCAAGTCGCCGCGATTGAGATCGGCAATTCCCTGCTCCGGCACTGTCAGAAAATAAAGTCCCGCGAAAGAAGCCGCCGCGCCTCCCCAGGCCCACGCGCCAATCCTGTTTCGCCAGAACGCAGCCAGAAAAACGGGAACCAGCACGACGCTCACTCCGGTAATGAAGGCAGCCTTCGAGGGAGTGGTGCGGGCAATCCCCGCGGTTTGAAACGCGTAGCCCCCGGCCATGAAAATTCCGACATGAACGCCCGCCCAAACCTCGTCGCGCGTGAGTTTGCGGAGATCCTCACGATAGATCCAGATCATCGGCAGCGCGCCCAGCACGAAACGCGCCGACAAATAGGCAAACACGGAGATGTCGGCCAGGGCGTCCTTCACCACGACGAAGGTCACTCCCCATAAAAACGAGCAGAGGAGCAGCGCCAAGTGGGCTTTGAAGCGCAGGCTCACCGGATGCGCGTTGCCCGATTGAGGAATGGAAATCGCAAGGGAGCACCCATTTTTCCAGGCGCGAATCTCCTGGAGTGTTTGAGTTTATTGATCTGGCGCGCCAAAGGCAACCTGCCCGGCGGCGATGGAATCGCACCATACATGATTCCGGCGCTCCCGGAACGCTTGTCTGCTAAACTGTTGGGGATAGGACTCGTTGCCGTTAAGAATGATCGTGCCACTCCGCTATTCCATTCGGGCAATCGCCATGCTGGGGGCCTCATTTTTCCTCGCGGCCCTTCTCTGCCTCTCTGCGCAAGGCGCGGACAAGGACAAGGAGAAAAAGCCGGAAAAGGAAAAGAAGGAAAAGATCGAGCCCTGGGTCGAAGTCCGCACACCCCATTTTATCGTGGCCGCTGATGGCGGAGAAAAAACGGCCCGCCGGATCGCCGAGGAATTTGAATCGCTGGTCCGCGTGATCCAGGCGACCATGCCGAATTCGCGAGTAAGCGGCGGCATTCCGGTGCGGATCGTCGCCCCGAGGGACGCGAAATCTTTTGGCCGCGCGTTTCCCGAATTTCCTTACGACAAAAACCACGAACAGCCGCCGGGACTTTTCTTTTCCGGCCCGGAGAAAACCTATATCGGCGTTCGCACCAACGCTTCCGGCCGTTTTCCGTACATGGAAATTTTCCAGAATTACGGGCGCGAAATCCTGAAGCGTAGTTACCGCAACTTGCCTCCCTGGCTCGAGGAAGGATACTCGACGGTGTACGGCGACGTGACCTTCGGCGATCGCGGCCCGCGACTGGAGAGGCCCGACCCGGAGGATCTAAGTGTGTTGTACGAGAGTCCGCTGCTGCCGCTCGATCTGGTCCTGCACGTGGACCGCTCTTCGCCCTACTACAGCCCGGGTAACAAACAGTCCGTGTACTTCGCCGAATCGCGCGTGCTGGTCCACTTCCTGATCAGCGATCCGCAGTTCGCAGGCGCCAAGTCCCTGGAGCGTTACATCACCGCCCTGCAGAATGGAGGCGACTCGCTGCAAGCGGCGCGCGAGGCTTTCGGCGATCTAAACCAGCTTCAATCCAAACTCGATGCCTACGTCAAGCAAGTGAATGGGCAACCAGCCGAGCTTCCCGTCAGCGGCGGCAGCGATCCCGCCGGATCTGCCCGCACCCTCACCCCTGCGGAAATCGAGGCGCGCACGGCGGATTTCCTGGCGCTGCGCGGAAGGAACGAGGACGCTCAGGACAAGCTTGAGGAAGCCATCATGGCCGAACCCGGGCTGGCCGAGGCGGAGCAGAGCCTGGGATTCATCCTGCTGAAAAAAAACGATCTGGATGAGGCGCAAAAGCACTTCGACCGCGCCGTGCAGCTCGATCCGAAGGATGCGCTCAACTTTTACGGCCAGGGACTCGTTGCTGTGGCCAATGCCGGCAAAGCGCCTGTTCCGCCTGGAGCGGTTGAGGCATTCGAGAAGGCTGTGTCCTTGAACGCGGATTTTGCTCCCGGTTGGGAAAACCTGGCGATGCTCTACTCTCAACGGAATGAGATGCTTGCCAAGGCGCTGGCCGACGCCAAGCGCGCCGCCACGCTCGCGCCCGGAGAGTCCCGCTACCAAACAGCGGTAACCGCTCTTCAGGACCGCCTCGCCAATCCCGACGACGCGCGCAGGGCGTCCACTTCCGGTCCGCAATCCGCAAACGATCGAGCCGCGGCAGATAAGCCGGGCGACCTCGCGGCGCGGATTTCCCCGCGCCAGCCTCCCGCCGCTCCGCCACCGCCGAGCAATCCTCCGGCAAAACCGTCCACGTCCGATCCCGGCCTGCGCATCGAGCGAAAGACGGAACCGGAAGCGAAGCCATCCACGGCATCGACGGTTTCCGCCACACCGAAAACTGAGCCGGCCCCTGCGCCCGCGGTGCCGCTCTTCTCCGCCACCAAAGTGTATTCGATGATGGGCACCATCACGGAAGTGAACTGCTCAAACGCGCCGCAAATTTTTCTCACCATGAAATCGCTGACCATCGTCATGAAATTGCACGCCGCCGAGCTGGCCAAATTGTCGTTCAAGTCCGCCGGCTCGGAGGCCGCATTGAAAGAAGCCTCCTGCTCCACCTTGCGCGGACGCAGCGCGCGCGTCTCCTACACACTGGTGTTAAACCAACCCTGGGACGGAGAAATGCAGGAAGTAGAATTCCGCAGCCAGCCGTGACCGTTCACCGCCCCGCTTCAAGACTCCAAAACGGCCCGTTAACTAAATGTGAGCTAAAATTTCGCGCAAGAAGATTTCGCGGGTGCCGCACCCTTTGTGACTTTCAAAGGGTGCGGGTTTAGATTTCTGAATTAGCGGAAAATGATGATTGGAAAGGCGGTGCGGGGCGGGTGCCCCGGCCTTTGAATCAGAGAAAATTTCTTATGGCTCCAGGCCCGCGACTCCGAGCACGGTCAGTGCGACGCGCTGCAGGCCGAGTTCCCTGCCCGCAGGGTCATACCATTCCTCCGGCGTGTGCGCGCCGCCGCTGCGTCCGCCGGCGCCCAGCGAAATGGCCGGTATTCCGAGCGAGAGCGGAATATTGGCGTCGGTGGAGGACCGCTCGCGGCGCGAGCGGTTGCCCAGCTGGTTGTCGGCCGCCAGCAAAGCCGCGAGGAGCGGCGAATTCTCGGGAAGTTCTCCGGCCGGCCTCACTCCCAAAACGCTGATTTTCAGATTCAACAGGTTTCCGCTCCCGCCCATGCCGCGCTCTCGCGCCGCGGACATTTCTTCGTCAATGCCGGCCTTGATGGCGTCGCGCAAAAGAGTTTCGAGCGTGGCGAGTTCGGTCTCCGATTCGGAGCGCAAATCCACTTTCATGTGCGCGCTCGACGGAATGGAATTCACCGATGTGCCGCCCTCGATCTCGCCGACGTTGAAACTGGTGCGCGGCGATTCCGGAACGCGCACAGTGACAAACCGCCCGATTCCCCGCCCCAGCGCATGAATCGGATTGGGCGCTCCAAAATCCGTCCAGCTGTGTCCGCCCGGTCCGCTGATGGTGACTTCCACGCGCCGGGAAGCCAGCGCGGCCGTGGTTACGTATTCCGTGGACGCCCCATCCAGAGCGAGGACATATTTCAGGCGTTTCTTGTAGGACTCGGCAAGAGCGCGCATCCCGCGAAGATTTCCCTCGCCTTCTTCCCCCACGTCCGCCACGAATAAAATCGTTTTTGTGGTTTTGATTTTGGCTTCACGGAAGGCCCTGGCAATCGCCGCGAGCGACGCCAGTCCCGTACCGTTGTCCGAAATGCCCGGGGCCAGCAGCCTTCCGCCTTCCTGCTTGACGCGCACATCGGTGTTCGGGGGAAACACGGTGTCCAGATGGGCCGTCAGCATAACGATGTCGGGTGACGTGCCGGCCCATTCCCCGATCACATTTCCGGTGTCGTCCGTCTCCACGCGCAGGCCCGCGGAAGCCAGCAGCTTTTTCATGTACGCGGCGCGAACGCTTTCCTGGAACGGCGGCGCGGGAATTTCCGTGATCCGGATTTGTTCTTCGGTCGTGGCCTTGCCGCTGGCGCGGAGAATTTCCAGCACGCGCGCTACGCGCGGATCGTTTGGCACATCCGACGCGGCGGTCCTGTGAGAAAAATTTTGAATAAACGAAGTCACTGCCACTCCCAGCGTAAGTAGGGTGAGGAATCTTCTCACGGCTTACCCGGCCGCGCAGGCATCAGCCCTCATCCTGGCGGGGTGACGCGTACTTGCCCGACGATCGCTACAGGTAATCAAAACGGGACCTCTCGGGGGAGTGTGGCCGGCAGTCCCGCCGTCTGCCCATTGTGGATCAGGCCCCCTTCATATATGCGCGCCCAGCAATTCTGTCATTCCGGGCGAAGCGAGGAATCTCGCTTTCTTTTCCTGGCGCCAAATCGAAGAGAGATTCCTCGCTTCGCTCGGAATGACAAAATAAACTGCTTTATAAACTACTTTTTTCGCAGCTTTTAAAAATAAACTACTTTTCCGCGGCCTGCAAAGTAAAGACCCACAATCCCAATTCTGAGAAGCCGCAACTAATATCGCAGCGTAAAGCTGTGAGGCATCTGCTTCGGGTCAGGCTTGTAAAGCGTTTTGCAAAATTCGCAGCGGTAAATTTCCGCGTCCTTCCCGATCTTGGCCTGCACTTCCTTGGGATAGTCGTACCAGCGCTTCAGATGCCCGGCGCAAAGTTTTCCCTTGGCATCCTTCTCATCGCAGGAGCGCTGCCTGGGCTTGCGCACCTTGATTTTCTGTTCCGGGGGCGCAGCCTCAACCGCGGGAGCAGGAGTCGCAGCCGCAGCAGGCGGACTTGCGGGAGGCGCCGGGGTCGGTGCCGCCGGTGATGCGCCTTGCGGTGTGCTCTCCTCGGCCATTCGTCAGTTCCCCTCTCCGGTCAGAATGCGTGTTCAGGATCGATTCTTGTTCTCTCGACTGTATCTTACTCGAACCCTTCCCGAGAAACCAAGCGCGTCTTTAAGTAGCGCAGGCTTCAGCCTGTGGGTTTTATATTCGGTCAAAGATCGAAATTTGAAAAGCTGAGGTCCATGCAACTCAATGTCGACCGCTAGACCCCAGCGAATTCGCCGGATCCGGATATTCCACCGATTCGAGGCAAAGCCCTTGAGGCGGCATGGTAGGCCCGGATCTGGAGCGGTCGCGCACCTCCAGCAGTTCCGGCAAATGCCCCGGAACAAGTTTCCCGCGGCCGACCTCCACCAGCGTCCCAACCAGTTTCCTCACCATATGCCGCAAAAACGATTTTCCGCGCACGACGAAGACCCATTCCTCCGCGGAAGGATGAAAATTGGCGGAGACGCTGCGCTGCAACTCAAAACTATAGATCGTCCGAACCGTCATTCGCTCGCGGTCGTCTTCTTCCGAACCGGCCGAGGCTGCGAACGTTGTGAAGTCATGCTCACCGATATAATGGCGAGCCGCTTCGGCCATGGCGTCAAAGTTCAGCTCATGAAAATCTTGCAGCACGTATTTCCACAGAAATGGCGGGACGACGCGGCCGCGAAAAATTCTGTAGCGGTAAGTCTTCGCCAGCGCGTCCCAGCGCGAGTGAAAGTCCGGGCCAACCTCCTCCCCATCATTCACCCGGATGGACGGCGGCAGCAGGGCGTTGAAGGCGTGCTGAAACTCTTCCACGGACAGCAGCGACTGCGTTTTGAAATTCACCACTTGTCCCGCGGCGTGCACGCCCGCGTCGGTGCGTCCTGCGGCGTAGATCGTCAGGCGCCGCTGGGTCAATTTTTCAAGAACATCGGCCAGCGCGCCTTGAACCGTGGATTGCCCGGGCTGCGCCTGCCAGCCACTGAAATCGGTTCCGTCATAGGCGATGGTGAGTTTGATATTTCGCATGGAATCAGGGGCTTATGGAACCACAGATGCACACAGATGAACACGGATAAAATAAAGATACCGGGAGAAATGAATTCTGGGTCGGCTGTCTTCAACCGGGATATGCGGCACTTGGCGTTGGGAACCTGATCCTGGGTACTCTGTGCAGAGTACTCTGTACAGAGTATTGCTGTTTCCTGCCTTTTATGATGATTTTCTCTTTCCTCTATTTGTGGTTATCTGTGCTTATCTGTGGATCCACTCAAACGCCTAATTTCGCATAGCGGCTGCCGGGC
>Ga0210401_10000195_pt1 | contig 74523 bp, 71 predicted proteins | sample IncBWH32MmetaG_FD_150866 | JGI IMG/M metagenome (GOLD analysis project Ga0210401, IMG submission 150866) | Forest soil microbial communities from Barre Woods Harvard Forest LTER site, Petersham, Massachusetts, United States - Inc-BW-H-32-M | ecosystem: Environmental > Terrestrial > Soil >...
TCGGCGACACCGTGAATTTTGCCTCGCGGCTGGAGGCGCTGAACAAGGAGTTCAATTCGCACCTCCTGGTCTCCGCCGCGGTACGCGAGGCGCTGGGCGAGAGCGGTGACGACGCGAAGTCGCTCGGCGACGTTCCGATCAGGGGCTACGAGCACCCCTTTGCGGTCTGGCAGCTGGCGTAGATCGAGCGTTCAGCCTGCCCTGCCGCCGCACCGGTACCAAAGCTGCTCGACCATGCCATTCGTGTCGTGCTCGATCGCGACGCATTGCCGGATCCAGAACTCGGCGTGTCCGATCCCGCGTTTGCGGCGATCCTGAAACCTGGTGCTTCGCGCAATGTCTGGATCAGGATTTCGGCGCCATAGCGCTATGGCGCCGATGGCGAGTAATTTGCCAGACAGGCCTGTCCGCTGCTGCGCGACGCCCACGGTCTCGATCAGCTGTTGTGGGGCAGCGACTGCCGCACATGAGGCGGCTTACACCTGCCGCGCCACCAGATTTTCCACCTTCACGCCGTCGCGTTCCTCGATGATCTCGGCGATCCATTGCCGGTGGCAATGGCGGTGGTCGCGCTCGTAGCAAAGGATGCAGATCGGACCTGCCTTCTTCACCAGCGTCGACAATTCGTCGAGCTCTTCCCTGGCCTGCGGCGTCTTCAGATGCGCGGAATAGATCTTGTGCAGCAGGTCGTATTGGCCGCTGCGCGCGGCCTCGCGGCCCACTTTCGGCGTGCCGAGGCCGCGCAGATGCAAATATGAAATGCCGCGTTCGTCGAGCCCGGCGGCAAGCTGGGTCTTGGAAAAGCCCGGCCGGCGTGAGGATGCGATCGCGCGGACATCGACCAGAAGCTTGACGCCGGCCTGCTCCAGCTCGTCAAGAACCGCCTTTGATGGCGTCTGCTCGTAGCCGATGGTGAAGAGTCTTTTCGCCTTTGCCATTGCAGGCTCTGCGTGTGCCGATCATTTCACCCGTTCGATCAGCTCCATCGCGCCGGCGGGCGCGCGGACCTTGCCCTCGTGGATCACGTAGGCGAATACGTCGCGCGGTGTTTTCTTGGCGCTTGGTGGGGCGGCGCGCGGCAGGTCGTCCGGCTCGCCGCCTTCGGCCCAGAGCGTGAGGCGCTTCGCCCAGGCATCGAGCTGTTTTGGTGGATAACAGGTCTTCAGTTCGTCGTTGCCCTTCTGCAGCCGCGCATAGACGAAATCGCCGACCACGTCGGAGATCGCCGGATAGGTCTCGTGCTCGGCGAAGACGACCGGCGTCTCGAACTGCTTCAACAGTGCGATGAAGGCGGGTACCGAAAAGCTCGGATGGCGGACCTCGACCACATGGCGCAAGGTGCGGCCGTCGATCTTGCGGGGCAGCAGCTCCAGAAACTTGCCGAAATCGGCCTCGTCGAATTTCTTGGTCGGCGCAAACTGCCAGAGCACCGGACCCAAGCGGTCGCCGAGCTCGAGCACGCCGGTGTTGTAGAAATGCTTGATCGAGTCGCCCGCCTCCGCGAGCACCCGCCGGTTGGTGGTGAAGCGCGAACCCTTGACCGAGAACACAAAACCATCCGGGACTTCGCTGGCCCATTTGCGAAAGCTCTCCGGCTTCTGCGAGCCGTAATAGGTCCCGTTGATCTCGATCGAGGTGAGCTTGGAGGCCGCGTATTGCAGCTCCTTCGATTGCGTCAGCTTCTCCGGATAAAATACCCCGCGCCAGGGCGCGAAGGTCCAGCCGCCGACGCCGATAAAAATATTGCCGGATTTGTCGCGGGCGCGTTCAGGGGCTTTGGCCACGTCATCGCCTTTCTTATTTTCACAACATCGTTCATTCTGGCCGGGAACGGCCGCACCGTTTTAACCGCGCGGCCGCGAAAGTAAAAGCTTGCCGGTCGTCGCACCGCGGGGATGCAACAAGGGAGAACAACAGGATGCGGGTGATGATTGCAGTGCTGCTGGCGCTGACCGCCTCGCAGGCGCTCGCCGACGAGGTCGACGACGCGCACCGCCAGGCGTTGCGGGGACGGGACGATTACTGGAATTGCCTGGCGCGGGAATATCAGCGCAATGACGCCAAGGCCGTGTCGGCGCAGGACTTCAGGGCCGATATCGCCGGCGCCTGTCCCTCCGAGCGCCAGAATTTCAGGGTCGCGCTGCTCGATTATCTGGATCAGAAATTCCCTGACGCCGCCGACGGCGAGCATCTGACGACGGCCAACAGGGCGATCGAGCTCGCGCAGCAGGACATCATCACCGCCTTCGTTCGGCACAAGGCGGCGAATTAGCCCGCTGCTGATTTCGCAGCCGCGGGTTCCATGCTATCAAAGGCCGGGGCCAGCAGGGAAAAGAGTATGACGTCGCAGTCCTTCGCGGGTGTTTTGGGTGCGCTGGTCGCGGCCGTGGTGCTGGTCGCAGCCTTCGTCTATGGGCCGCTCGGGCAGTTCGGCAAGCCGGTGAAGCCGGCTGTGGTGCAGCAACCAGACGCACAGCCGGCCCCCGCAGTTCCGGCCCGAAGAGGCCCGGTGATCCGGGACGTGCCGAACTAGGCAATCGGGAGGCCGCGCCCCCTTGCGGAACTGCCTGAGCTAACCTATATGGCGAGTAACGGCGACGTTGATGCTTGAAAGCTCCGGCGCTGGGACGACCACGGCATGGGTCGGTTGCGCCGGATGTACGCGCACCTCCCTTGTTTGTGGTCGTTGGCATTTTTGGCCCTCTTTTGACGACTTTGCCCAGAGGGCGGTGCGTCGGGAGCGGCCTTGAGGCGGTCGCCGCCGGGCGCGGCGACCTTGGCATGGCTTGACGGCGCGGCTATAGGCTTGCCGGATGAATCAAGCCATCAGACCGGGTCCCGATATCGCGCAGCAGAGTAGCGGACAGCTGCAGCTTTCGGTCGTCGTTCCCACCTTCAACGAGTGCGGCAACGTCACGGCGCTGTTTCGGAAGCTGGAGACGGCGCTCGCCGGGGTCGCCTGGGAGGTCATTTTCGTCGACGACAATTCCCCTGACGGCACCTGGCAGGAGGTGCGGGATCTTGCGCGCAACGACGGCCGCGTCCGCTGTATCAGGCGGATCGGACGGCGCGGCCTGTCGGGCGCCTGCATCGAGGGCATCTTGGCTTCCAGCGCGCCCTGCGCGGCGGTGATGGACGCCGACCTGCAGCATGACGAGACCCAGCTTGCCAAGATGCTCGCGCTGATCGAGGAGGGCGCGGCGGAACTCGTGGTCGGCAGCCGCTACGTTGAAGGCGGCAATGCCGACAGTTTCAACCGGGCGCGTGCCGGCGCCAGCGCCTTTGCCACCGAGATCGCCAAGCGTGTCCTCGGCGTGCGCATCGCCGACCCGATGAGCGGCTTCTTCATGATCCGCCGCGACCGTTTTGAGCAGCTCGCGCCGAAACTCTCGACCCAAGGCTTCAAGATCCTGCTCGACATCGTCGCATCAGCCCATGGCGAGCTGAAGACCATGGAGGTCCCCTACAGCTTCGGCGCCAGGCTGCATGGCGAGAGCAAGCTCGACTCCATGGTCGCGCTGGATTTTTTGGGGCTGGTGCTCGCAAAATTCACCCGTGACGTGGTCTCGCTGCGCTTCCTCCTGTTCGCCATGGTCGGCGGCAGCGGGTTGTTCATCCATTTGGGGACCCTGTTCGTCGCGCTGAACCTGTTCGAGCTGCCATTTCCGGAGGCGCAGGCGGCCGGCGCCCTGGTCGCCATGACCACGAACTTCATCTTCAACAATTTCCTCACCTATCGCGACCAGCGCCTGAAAGGCCTTACTATCCTGTGGGGGCTGCTCTCGTTCTATCTGGTCTGCAGCGTCGGCCTGTTGGCCAATGTCGGCGTGGCCTTCTCGATCTACGATCAGGAGCCGATCTGGTGGCTCGCCGGAGCTGCCGGCGCGCTGATGGGCGTGGTGTGGAATTACGCGATGTCCGGACTGTTCGTCTGGCGCAAGCGATGATTGTCCAATGATCGCGGCCACAAGCGACGCGCGGCTGGTCCGCAACACGTCGCTGGTCGTTCTGGCGCTGGTCATATTGCGGCTGGTGGCCGCCGCCGTGACGCCGCTGACCTTCGACGAAGCCTATTACTGGATGTGGTCGAAGCATCTGGCCTTCGGCTACTACGATCATCCGCCGATGGTCGCACTGGTGATCCGGCTCGGTACGATGATCTTAGGCGACACCGAGCTTGGCGTACGGCTGGTGTCGATCCTCTCGGCGTTGCCGATGAGCTATGCGGTGTTTCGCGCCTCGTCCATCCTGTTCGGCGGCGCGCGGGTGGCCGCGAGTGCCGTGATCCTGCTCAACGTGACGCTGATGGCCGCGGTCGGCACGCTGATCGTCACGCCGGATTCGCCCTTGCTCGTGGCCTCGAGCTTCGTGCTGGTCGGTCTCGCCAAGGTGCTGGAGACGGGGCGGGGGGTGTGGTGGCTCGCGGTCGGCGCCGCGGTCGGCGTGGCGCTGCTGTCGAAATATACCGCGCTGTTCTTTGGCCCTGCGATCCTGCTCTGGCTCCTCAGCGTCCCGAAACTGCGGCACTGGCTGATCTCGTTTTGGCTCTATCTCGGCGGCCTGGTCGCGCTCGCGTTGTTTTCCCCGGTCATCCTGTGGAACGCGAACCACCACTGGGTCTCCTTCATCAAGCAGATCGGCCGCGCCAGGATCGAGGATTTCCGCCCCACCTTCATCGGTGAGCTGGTGCCGACCCAGATCGCCTTCGCAACCCCGCTGGTCTTCATCCTCGGGGCGATGGGCCTCCATGCGCTGGCCTGGCGCAAGGCCGGAGCACTTCCGGCACGGATGCTGGTCGAGGCCATGTTCTGGACCATCGTCGCCTATTTCGCCTGGCATTCGCTGCATGCCCGGGTCGAGGCGAACTGGTTCGCTCCGGTCTATCCGGCCTTTGCGATCGCTGCTGCCGTCGCTGCGCATCTCGCCAAATGGAATGGGCGCGCAGCCCGCGTCACCGAATTCTGCATGCGCTGGGCGGCGCCGTCAGGCGTTGTGATGTTCGTCGCTTTGGTGGTGCAGGCCGACACCGGCCTGCTTTCGGGCTACCGGCGGGATGCAACGGTGCGCAGCGTCGGTGTCGGCTGGCGTGAGCTGGCTGGCAGCATTGAGAAGCAGCGCGTCCGTGCCGGCGCCACCTGTGTGCTCGCGCAGGATTACGGCACCACCGGCTGGCTTGCCTTCTATCTGCCGCCGGGGACCTGCGTCACCCAGCAGACTCAGCGCATCCGTTGGGTGAACTTTCCGGAGCCGACCTCCGCCGAGCTTCAGGGTCCGTTGCTCTATGTCGACGAGGTCAGCCCCAATGGCCTGCCGCCATCGCTGACCAAGCTGTTCACGCGGACGGAGCGGGTCGCCGAACTGCCGCGCAAGCGCGGTCCGCTCAGCTTCGAGACCTACGCGCTCGACCTTCTCGTCGGGCCGAAAGGCGATGTGCTGGATCGCACGCCGCCACCGGAATTCCTGCCCTGACGTCCGATCGCGGGCGCGTGCAGCGCAGCGCCTATTCACACCAAGGTTGTCCGCATTACTCCGTACAACTCGCCACGGCTGGGGCTTTCGCCCTTGTTTCGCCATGATTCAGTCCTGTTTAGTTTAGAACCAGACCAAACTAATCTGCATGCCTCAGATCCGCCCCGACTTAATCCGCATTTAACTAAAAGTCGCCTTAATGACGCTCCGCCCCTCTGCGAAATGCTGCCCGGGGTCCGAGCAGTAACGAATCGCGAGGAACACCGTGGAACCGTGCTGGGCGCAGGTGGATGAATACGAGTAGCGTTGCGTATGCGGGGGGCTCCCGCAGGTATCACTCCCGGAAAGCGCTTCCTTCCAAACTGTTTGGCGGCGCCGCGCTCGCATGCCTTCTGCTTGGTTCGTCCTACGCCGTCTACACCAACATTCTCGCCGCGAACGTCTATCCGACGCTTGGCAGCGCAGGTTTTGACGAGCCGGTGATAAGGCCCAGTGCCGACCAGGCGCCGCGGGCGAACGCGACCGAGCTGGTCAAGGACGCCTTCGCAGCGCTGCCCCCACAGCCTCCCGTGATCGAAAAGCCCGAGACCATGGCGGCCGTGGCGTCTCCCTCGCTGTCGTTCACCGACCGCTTCGCCGCAGCCAAGCCGCAGAGCGTGGAGTCGCACGCGGCGGAAGGCGCCCCGCCACCGGCACCAAAACTCGCCGAGGCACCGAAGCCCAAGGAGACGCAGGTTGCGCTGAACGTGCCAAAACCCGCGCCGTCGCCGCGCGCCGAGGCCAAGCCGACCGAAGCGAAATCGAGCGACACCAAGGCGCCGGATGCGAAGCCCGCGAGACTGGGGCCGGGCGAGTCGCTGAGGGACATGGCCGAGCGCGCCAAGGCGGCGGTGATGTCGATCGCCTCCAACGAGCGGCACTCCATCGTCGACAAGCTGTGGGGCAAGCCCGGCGATCAGCACGGTTCGCTGCTGTCCTATGCCTCCGCCGATGCCGGCAGCATCACGGCGAGCATCGCGCAGGACCAGAGCCCCGCGCATGGCGGCTCGCCGCCCTATGACCGCTCGACCGCCGTCTACGACATCTCCGCAAAAATGGTCTATCTGCCCGACGGCACCACACTGGAGGCGCATTCCGGCCTGGGCTCCGAGCTCGACGATCCCGGTTCCGCCAAGATCAGGATGCGCGGCGTGACCCCGCCGCATATCTACGAATTGAAGCCGCGCGAGACGCTGTTCCACGGCGTGCCGGCGCTGCGCCTCAATCCGATCGGCGGCGAGGACGCGATCTACGGCCGCAGCGGGCTGCTCGCGCACAGCTACATGCTCGGGCCCAATGGCGATTCCAACGGCTGCGTCTCGTTCAAGGACTATTACGCGTTCCTCGATGCCTACAAGTCCAAGGGCATCCGCAAGCTCGCCGTGCTCGCGCGGATCGATTGAAGCGGCGGCACTACAGCGCTTTCCGCTCATTTTGATCCATTCGTCGATTCGTCTGCCCGGGAAGCGCCGTAGATTCTCGTATTGGCGCATGTCCTTATCGGCGAACCGGATTCCACTTCGCCGGAACATGCGCTGGGCGCGGCCGCTTTTGACTTGTCACCCGAGCGTATTGGAGTAATGGGGGGCTTCCCAAACCGGTGCCACCCATGACCCTGCCTGACTTTCAGCCGACGCTCGTCGGTCCCACCGTCACCATCCGGCCGATTGCAGCCGACGACTGGACCGAGCTGTTTGCCGCGGGCTCCGACCCCAAAATCTGGGAGGTGCATCCCGTTCCCGACCGCTACACCGAGCCCGAGTTCCAAAAATTCTTCGACGGCGCGCTGAAGTCGAAGATGGCCTTCGTCTTCGTCGATCGCGACAGCGGCGCACTGGTCGGATCGAGCCGCTATTACGGCTATGAGCCCGCGTTCGGCGAGATCGAGATCGGCTGGACCTTTCTGGTCCGCAACCGCTGGGGCGGGCCGACCAACCGCGAGGTCAAGCGGCTGATGCTCGACCATGCCTTCACCTTCGCCGAAACCGTGGCGTTCTGGGTCGGCGAGACCAACTGGCGCTCGCAGGGCGCGATGACCAAGATCGGCGGGATCAGGCGCGCGGGGCTGTTCAGCCGCGAACTGACCGGCGACAAGCCGTATCTCATCTTCGAGATCACCAAGAGCGGCTATGAGAACGGTGGCCGCGCGCTGCTGGCGTGACGCCGTCATCGCGAGCGTCCGCGAAGCAATGGCACGACGGGCAGCTTGCGCGTGGCGTGCATGCGCGCGCTGCCCCTCGTGCAGCGGTCCTTTGACGCCAATTTTCGCAAACGTGCTCCCCAGATGGGATGCGAATGTTGGCGTCGCACCACTAGCTCGTTACGGTCTTGCGCAACCCCACCTCGTGGTCGATCGCGGCCTTCACCTCAGGCCTCGTCCGCATGCGTTCGAGATAAGCCACCAGCGATGGCCATCGGGCGACGTCGACGCCGCCGCGGCCGAGCAGCAGGAGCGACCAGGTGAGATAGGCGTCCGCGACCGTGAAACGGTCGCCGACCAGAAACTCCCGGCCTTCGAGATGGTCGGCTGCGACCGATACGCTCTTGCCGATCCGCTCGCGCGCGCTCGCTTTCGCCGCATCGTCCTTGTACCAGAAGGTCGGAAACAGAAACGCCTTGTGGATTTCGCAACCGACGAAACTCAGCCATTCCTGCAGGCGGTAGCGGTCGGCGTGGCCCGCCGGCGGCGCGAGGCCGAGCTCCGGCTTGAGGTCGGCGATATATTGTAGCACCGCGGCATTCTCGGTCAGCCGTTCGCCGTTCTCCAGCACCAGCACCGGCACCGCGCCCTTGGGCGAGACGGCGAAGAAATCGCCGTCGTCGTCCATCACCCGCTTCTTCCAGAGATCGGTGCGATGGTAGCGCGCTTCGATGTGGGCCTCCATCAGCGCGATCCGGCTGGCGAGCGAGCAGGCCATCGGCGAGAAATAGAGCTGCAGCATGATTGTCTCCGTGTCCGAAAATCGTGCCGAGGATAGCGGAGCGAGGGGCGGCCTTTGCGCAGGACTATCGCAGGGGATGGCTGCATGATTGCAGGCCGGACCGTATCCGTGATACCGCTCTTCTCCCATGAACTGGGACGATCTGCGCATCATTGCCGCGGTGCGGGACGCCGGCAGCTACGCGGGAGCTTCCCGGCGCCTGCGCATCGACGAGACCACGGTCGGGCGGCGCCTGCAGCGTGTCGAGCGTGCGCTCGGCGCAAAACTGTTCGAGGCCGTCGACGGGGTTCGCAGGCCGACGGCGCAATGCGACATGGTGCTGTCGCATGTCGAGACGGTCGCGGGCCATGTTGCTGAGATCGAAAAGATCGGCGTGAGTTCGGCCGGCATCGCCGGCCGCTTCCGGATCGCGAGTACGAACGCGGTGGCGGAAGAAATTCTGGCGCCGCGCGCGGCCGCCTTGCTCGCGGCGCATCCGCGCCTCGCGCTGCGGTTCCTGACCTCGAGCGAGAACGTGAAATTCTCCCGCTGGCAGGCCGATTTCGCCGTGCGCCTGCGCAAGCCGGACAAGGGTGACTTCACCATCTCAAAACTCGGCGAGCTCCGCCTCTATCTGTTCGAGCCGGCCATCGAGATCGGAGCAGGGCCCGTGATCTGCGCCTATCCGGACGAGCTCGGTTCCATGCCGGAAACGCTCGTCCTGAAGGCGAGGGGAATGCAGGAGCGCGCGCGGCTCGTCACCGACAATGTCCGCGTCATCCGCGCTCTGATCGCGACGCATCAGGCCGCGGGCATCCTGCCAGACTGCATCTCGGCCGAACTGCTCGCCGACCGGCGTCTGCGCGCCACCCTGCTGCCACGGCGGCGCGACGTCTGGCTTCTGGTGCAGAACCATTTGAGGCGCGATCCGGCAGCGCGCGTCGTGATCGACTGGCTGCGCGGCTGCTTTGCCGAACAGGCAAAGGTGTAGACGCAAAGCAAGCACTGTCATTCCGGGGCGCTTGCAGCGTGCCGGCCTTGAGCCGACGCGATGCGAGCGAGCCCGGAATGACGAGAGAAGGAAGCAGCCCTTTGCCCGGCTGTGACGATGCAGACACACGACGCTTGCGATTGCGAAAAATTCAGACGCCGCCCTTGCAACTGAAGGCTGCTTGCTTTATGAGCCCGGTCCTTCGCTTTGGCTTTGGTTCGGGCTCGCTGAGATCCCGACTGGCGCGGGCCGGTTTCCGGTTTCGTGTTCCGCTTAAGGCGAACACGCAGGATGTGGCTCATGGAGAGCGTCGGGGTAAAGCCCGAAGGCATCGGTTCGATTCCGATCTCTTGTTCACGAAGGATAGCTCAGATGGGTAGAGCAGGTGACTTTTAATCATCGGGTCGCGGGTTCAAATCCCGCTCCAGCGCTCCGCGTTAGCTTGAAACGCTAATTGCCTCTGACGAGGACCGGACGCGCGCTTCAGTCGCGGTCCGGCCGTCTTGCCGCAAGGCTCTTCGTCCGAACCCTTGACACTGCAGAGCCGGCTCTGCGCCGCGGTGGATACCGCTTGCGCGTGCGCCGGGCGGCTGCGCTCGATCGCTCCGCCTTTGGCGGCAGCGAATGTGCGCGTGCGCCCGCGCTCTCGCGCAAGCTCAAACCCCGGCCCGCTGTTTCAGGCAGGAAGCGTCGTTCGCGTCCTCACGTCCTTGCCGTAACGAAACCCGCTTTCCGACCTCGGGCCGGAAACAAATGAAGGAGTGTGCCATGGCCTGGCATCTTGTCAGTGCAACAGTGACTGTGAAGGACGGCGAGAGGGCGCTGGTGAGCCGCAACGGGCAGCTCGAGCGCGTGCTTGCGCCCGGTCGTCATCGGCTGTTCGATCCGCTGAACCGGATGACGGTCGAGCTGTGCACTGTCGTCCGCACCGAATTTCCGGCCGAGCGCTACGCGGTCGTGAAGGCGGCGCGGCCCGATCTCGCCGGAGAGCTGTTCGAGGCGATCGAGACGGGCGCGAACGAGATCGCGATCGTCAGCCTCGACGGCCGTCCGGTGCACCTGATGACGCCGTGGCAGGCCCGCGTCTACTGGAAGGTCGCAACGCGCGTCGATGTCGAGCGCATCGATGTCGCCGATGATCCGCGTGTCAGCCCGCGGCACCTCGCGATGATCGAGCGCAACCGCCCGACCATCGTCACGGAGGCCGTGGTCGAGAACCACGAGGCCGGCCTGCTCTTCGTCGAGGGCAGGCTCACCGAGCGGCTCGCGCCGGGCCGGCACGCGTTCTGGGTCGCCGGCCGCAAGATCGAGGTGAAGCGCCTCGACCTGCGGCCGCAGGCGGTGGAGATCACCGCGCAGGAGATGCTGACCAGGGATCGCATCGCGCTGCGGGTGACGCTCACTGCGTTCCGCCGGATCGTCGATCCGGAGCGGATGGTGGCGACCGTGCCCGACCTGGATGCGTGGCTGTACCGGCTGGTGCAGTTCGCGATCCGCGAGGCGGTCGCGGGCCGCACGCTCGATGAGGTGTTGCAGGCGAAGGCCACGCTCGATGCGGAGCTTCGCACCTACGTCCGCGACCGCGTCGCGGACTCGGGTGTCGAGGTGACGGAGCTCGGCGTGAAGGACGTGATCCTTCCCGGCGAGATTCGCGAGCTGGTGAACAAGGTGGTGGAGGCGGAAAGGGTCGCGAAGGCGAACCTGATCCGCCGGCAGGAAGAGACCGCGGCGACGCGCTCGCTCCTGAACACCGCCCGCCTGATGGAGGAGAACCCGCTGCTGCTGCGGCTCAAGGAGCTGGAGTCGCTGGAGCGGCTGGTCGAGAAGGTCGGCCGTATCGACCTCCACGCGGGCGACGGGCAGGGCCTCGATGCGCTGCTCACGCGGCTGGTCCGCCTGAAGCCGGCGGAGGCGACGTGAAAAAGGGAGGGGCCGCCTGCGGGCGGCCCCTCCTCCGAAACACTCGATGTGTCAGGAGGCCATCATGGGCGAGATCTATTGGAGTGCGAAAAACACCGGCACGATTGCACGTTTCTTTTCCGCCGCCGAATGCGAGGACTATATCCGGCTGGGCGAAGCGACCGGCTTCGAAGAGGCGCCGATCACCACGTCACGGGGCATGATCGTGATGAAGGACGTGCGCAACAACGACCGCGTCATGATCGATGATGCGGCGCGGGCCGAGGGGCTTTATCAGCGGTTCTCGGGCTATCTGACGCCCCGTTTCCAGAAGAAGTGGACGCCGGTCGGGCTGAACGAGCGACTGCGCCTCTGCCGCTACGATGTCGGGCAGCAGTTCGACTGGCATCGCGACGGCTGTTTCGAGCGGACGAACGGAGAGCGCAGCTTCTTCACCTTCATGGTCTATCTGAACGACGACTTCGACGGTGGCGCGACATCGTTCAGCGACGATGGATTCTGCTTTTCGACCGGGCGCATGTTTCGCATCACGCCTGCAAAGGGGATGGCGCTGTTGTTCCATCACCCGATCCTGCATCGCGGCGATTCCGTCGTGCGGGGACGGAAATACGTGCTGCGGACGGACGTGATGTATCGCCGTACGACAACGTGACGGCAAAAGGGCCGTCCACGCCGCGGGCGGTCCCTTTGCCGAATGAACGGAAACGCTGCCAGGCGCTACAAACATACCGATCGAAAGTGCACGGGAGTTTGCCACATGATCGACGGCACGACGCTGATCGCCTGGGGTTTCAGGCCGGGGCGCTGGTTCCACGATGGATTGAAGACTGCCAACGCCATGCGTGCCGGCGGCGCGGATGATGATGCGATCTTCACAGCCTTGCAGGCGATGCAGCCGGTCGAAGCGCTGATGCGAACCAATGGCGTTCCGTTCGCGATGCTGATCGAGGCTGCGAGCGAGCTGGAGCGTGCCAACATCGCGGCCGTCACCCAGCACATGGACGCCTTGATGCGCGTTCCGACGATCGTTGCCGGCGCCGTGATGCCCGATGCCTGCCCGTCCGGGGTGACGGCCGGGACCGTCCCGGTCGGCGGCGTCGTCGCGTGCGAGGACGCGCTTCATCCGGGATTTCATTCCTCGGACATCTGCTGCTCGGTGGCCATGACCGTGTTTGCGCGCAAGGATGACCCAGGGCGCGTTCTCGACGCGGTTCATGACGTCACCCATTTCGGTCCGGGCGGCCGCGACGGAATTTTGATGCCGCCTGATGACGTGATGTCGCAGTTTGCGCGAAATCCGTTCCTGAAGGGGTTGGAGCGATTCGCGATCGGCCACTTCGCCACCCAGGGCGACGGCAACCATTTTGCCTATGTCGGTCATCTCAGATCGACCGGACAGGTGGCATTGGTGACGCATCATGGCTCGCGCGGTCTCGGCGCACAGCTCTACAAGCGCGGCATGGCGGTGGCCCGACGACACACCGCGATTCACGCGCCAAAAGTCCCCGGCCACAATGCCTGGATCAAGGCGTCGAGCGACGACGGCCGGGCCTATTGGGAGGCGTTGCAGGTGGTGCGGCTGTGGACCAAGGCCAACCACATTACGATCCACGATCTCACCGCCGCGAAAATCGGGAACGCCATCGCCGATCGCTTCTGGAACGAGCACAACTTCGTCTTTCGGAAGACGGACGGCCTGTTCTATCACGGCAAGGGCGCGACCCCGAACTGGTCGGGCTTCTCCGCTGACGATGACGGGCGCACCCTCGTTCCGCTCAACATGGCGGAGCCCGTGCTGGTGCTGAAGCACAAGAACAACAAGGACGCGCTCGGCTTCGCTCCACACGGGGCCGGCCGCAACATCGGACGCAAGGCGTTTTTGCGCGAGAACCGGCCCGAGCTGCCGGCCGGCATCGATGCGCGCTTCTATTGCGGCAAAGCCGACCTGTCGGAACTGCCGCAGGCCTACAAGAATGCGGCCTCGGTGCGGTCGCAGATTGTGACCTACGGCCTCGGCGAGGTGATCGACGAAGTGATTCCCTACGGCTCGATCATGGCCGGCGATTGGGAATCCGATGCGCCGTGGCGGAGGACCAAATGAGGGCCGGTCGCGGCGAGGATGTACACCCCACCCGGCGCACGTCATTTCGGCGCTCCCATCGGGCCGGCGATGCCGGCGACCCCGGAGGCCATGGCCTCGATCGCAGCTTTTGCGAACGAGTTGCGTCCGACGTCGGCGCAACCTATCCTTGATCAATTCCAGGGCGCTTGCATCGCGCCGGCCGGGGCGATGCGAGCGAGCTCGGAAGCCATATCCACGGCTGACGGCGATTTGTTTCCTTTCGGCCCACGTCGCGTTCGCTCTTCCAATCGAGATCCCGCATGGCATTCTTTCTGATCCCGATGCTGGTCCTGGCTCTTGCAATCAGGACGTTCCTGTTCCAGCCGTTCTCGATTCCGTCGGGATCGATGCTGCCGACATTGCACATCGGCGACCAGTTCTTCGTCGCAAAGTACCCCTATGGCTACAGCCGTTTTTCGTTGCCAGGATCGCCGGCGCTGTTCTCGGGGCGTATCTTCGCCACCGCGCCGCAGCCGGGCGATATCGTGGTCTTTCGCCTGCCGAAAGATCCGTCGGTCGATTACGTCAAGCGGGTGGTGGGGCTTCCGGGCGACCGCATCCAGATGAAGGATGGACAGCTCTACATCAACGACAAGCCCGTGGCACGACAGCGGCTGCCGGATTTTGCGGGGCGAGACGCTTGCGGTTCAGACCCGAACGCGCGGGTGAAGCGCTGGCGCGAGACGCTGCCGAACGGCGCGAGCTACGAGACGCTCGACTGCGTCGACAACGGATTCTATGACAACACCAATGTCTACACGGTCCCATCAGGCCATTTTTTCGTGGTCGGCGACAACAGGGACAATTCGACTGACAGCCGCGTGCTGTCGGCGGTGGGCTATGTGCCGCTGGACAACGTGGTCGGCCGTCTCAGCGTGATCTTCGCGCATGGGGACAAGGGCGGGTAGTCGCGATCAAGCGACGCGCGAGATCGCACTGTCTGCGATGCCGGCCGCCGCCCGGGAGCGGAGCCGATCCGACAGTTGACTGTTGTCCTCAACTTTCAGTAGAACCGGCCCGAGGCAGACGGTGATCGAAGGATGGGGTATGCGCGCTGAAGGTCAAAACCCTGTCTCCCCGCAAGACCCGTGTCCCTTCCTGCGCGCGCTCGTGTCCGAAGGTCGGTTGAACGATTCGTACGAGCCGCTGGCCCGGCTCACCAGCACCATCCAGAAGGTGGCACGGACGGGTGATGGAAAGCCTGAATTATCCTCCGCGCCCATTGTCCTGATCGCACTGATTGCCAATGGCTTGAATCCGCTGCAGCTGGTGCGGACTGCGATCGCGGGCGTGCATCTATCGGCGCTGCGCGGCGGCCCGCTGGACAAGAAGGGGGCGGGGTCCGGCATTCTGGATCAGACGGGATCTTTCGATCCAGGCCAGCTCGAACACATGGCCTTGTTCGCGAGCGAGAAAGTCGATGCGGACGGCAACGCGGAACGCGGCCTCAATCTGGCGGAGATCACCAGATTCATGGATGCCAATTTCGCACGCGCCGAGGGCCGGCGCCGGAAGATCGATCGACGCCTGATGGACGGCGAGTTCCCGATCCTGTTGCGTGTCATGGGCAAGCAGGGCCGCGATGAGCGCTATCTCAGCATCGCCGAGGTGAAAACCCTGTTTGCCGAGCGCCGATTGCCGGAACGGATGACGCGGCAGCTGGCATCCAGCCCGGAATGACGGGCTGAGAAAGTCTGCGCCCATGGGGGAGCGCGGATGAGCGACCCGCCATCGCAGACTTAGCCCAACTTGCGCAGAATCGGGGGTCGGCTTTAGGTAAATCAAAGGCTTAGCCGAAAAGTCGGCACTACATTTTTTGTCGAGCAGCTGGCGATCAGTTGTCACCGGAGGATTTGCTGCCTTCTATGCGCTCAGCCAGTTTGAAGCCATCTTTGTGGATGGAGAGACCATCGCAAAGTGGGAATGCACCGATTGGAGTTGGTACGACGCAACATTCGAAGATCAGGCCTTCGCGTGGCTCGTCCTGGTGCCGCTGCTGTTCTTGTTTGCCCTCACCGGCCTGTTCGGACTCTGGCTCGCGTTCGCAATTCGGATCAGGGGGAGCGAACATCCCGCTCGTCCACATCCGGTGGAGTGGGCGGGCTCTGCATAAACTCGCTCGCCTGATCGACGGGCGGTCGTGAGATCAGATCCGGCACAGCGAAGCCAATGTCTTGGCTGGAGCGATGACGCGCCTCGGAATGATGCAGAAAGTTCCTTGCCAAACAAAAAGGGCGCGGTTTGCACCGCGCCCTTCATGTTGAATCTGAGAGATTGGACCCTTAGAAGTCCATGCCGCCCATGCCGCCGCCGGGAGGCATGCCGCCGCCGGCCGGAGCGTTCTTCTTCGGCAACTCGGCGACCATCGCTTCCGTCGTGATCAGCAGCGCGGCGACCGAGGCTGCGTTCTGGATCGCGGCGCGCACCACCTTGGTCGGGTCGATGATGCCCTTGGAGACCAGGTTGACGTATTCGCCGGTCTGGCTGTCGAAGCCGTAGCCGTACGTGTCCTTCTCGAGGATCTTCCCGACGATGACGGAGCCGTCCTCGCCCGCGTTGATCGCGATCTGGCGGGCCGGCGAGGAGAGCGCCTTGCGCACGATCTCGACACCGGTCTTCTGGTCGTCGTTCTTGGTGCGCAGACCCTTGAGCGCGTCGATGGCCCGGAGCAGGGCGACGCCGCCGCCCGGCAAAATGCCTTCCTCGACCGCGGCCCGGGTCGCATGCATCGCGTCATCAACGCGATCCTTGCGCTCCTTGACCTCGACCTCGGTCGCGCCGCCGACGCGGATCACCGCGACGCCGCCGGCGAGCTTGGCCAGACGCTCCTGCAGCTTCTCGCGGTCGTAGTCCGAGGTGGTCTCCTCGATCTGCGCCTTGATCTGCGCCACGCGCGCCTCGATGTCGGCCTTCTTGCCGGCGCCGTTGACGATCGTGGTGTTCTCCTTGTCGATCATCACCTTCTTGGCGCGACCCAGCATCGTGAGGTTGACGTTCTCGAGCTTGATGCCGAGGTCTTCCGAGATCGCCTGGCCACCGGTCAGGATCGCGATGTCCTGCAGCATGGCCTTGCGGCGATCGCCGAAGCCCGGCGCCTTGACGGCGGCGACCTTCAGTCCACCGCGGAGACGGTTCACGACCAGCGTGGCCAAAGCCTCGCCCTCGACGTCCTCGGCGACGATGACCAGCGGCTTGCCGGTCTGCACCACGGCTTCGAGCAGCGGCAGCAGTTCGTTCAGCGAGGAGAGTTTCTTCTCGTTGATCAGGATGTAGGCGTCATCCATCTCGACGCGCATCTTGTCGGCGTTGGTGACGAAGTAGGGCGAGATGTAGCCACGGTCGAACTGCATGCCCTCGACGACATCGAGTTCGGTCTCGAGCGACTTGGCTTCCTCGACGGTGATGACGCCCTCGTTGCCGACCTTCTTCATGGCATCCGCCAGGAACTTGCCGATCTCGGCGTCGCCATTGGCCGAGATGGTGCCGACCTGGGCGATCTCCTCGTTCGAAGTGACCTTCTTGGAGTTCTTGACGAGGTCGGCGACCACGGCTTCCACCGCGAGGTCGATGCCACGCTTGAGGTCCATCGGGTTCATGCCGGCGGCAACCGCCTTGGCGCCCTCGCGCACGATCGCGGCCGCGAGCACGGTCGCGGTGGTGGTGCCGTCGCCGGCGGCATCGGCCGACTTGGAGGCGACTTCGCGCACCATCTGGGCGCCCATGTTTTCGAACTTGTCGTCAAGCTCGATTTCCTTGGCAACGGTCACGCCGTCCTTGGTGATGCGGGGGGCCCCGAACGACTTGTCGAGGACGACGTTGCGGCCCTTCGGACCGAGCGTCACCTTGACGGCGTTGTTGAGGATGTCCACGCCGCGCAGCATGCGGTCGCGGGCATCGACGCCGAATTTGACTTCTTTGGCTGACATTGATGATTTTTCCCTGAGTTGATCTGAACTCCTCGCGCCTCGAGGAGCTCGCCGCTCGTGCGGGCGTCTCGAAGGAGGAGATTTCTTGGCTCATCCTTCGAGACGCCGGCTCCGCCGGCTCCCTGGGGATGAGAGCGAGCGATGCGGTTAGGCGGCCTTCTTCTTGGCCGAGACGTCGGTCAACACGCCCATGATGTCGCTTTCCTTCATGATCAACAGCTCCTGGCCGTCGATCTTGACCTCGGTGCCCGACCATTTGCCAAACAGCACGCGGTCGCCGACCTGGATGTCGATCGGGATCAGCTTGCCGCTCTCGTCGCGGCCACCGGGGCCAACGGCGATGACTTCGCCCTGGGAGGGCTTTTCCTTGGCCGTGTCGGGAATAATGATGCCGCCGGCGGTCTTCTCTTCTGCGTCGATGCGCTTGACCACGACGCGATCGTGAAGCGGACGGAATTTCATGCAGTCCTCCTAAGCTATTGAAAGTGTTGTCGAGTTTTTGAGTGGGTGGGGAGATTGGCAATCCCAGCCAGCGAGTGCCAGCTCAAGCGAAGTGCATTTAAGGGAGACTGCAACGTCCGGCAAGGCCTTTTAGCAGAAAAATTAGCAATCAAATGAGGCGTCTGCCAGAATCATTCATCATCATTAATTCGCATCCGGTGGCGCGAACGAAGCGCGAAACACCGTATTAGCACGTGAGCTAAGCTGCTGCTAATGCTGAATTTTTCAACAACCGGTTAAACATTTAAGCTTGTGATGGATTGGTTAATTGCGTCACATTTCTCTCATGTGAGCGCATCTTCTGGCCGGGGTGGCTCCGGCAGGACGCCGCCTTTGACGAATGCGCTCCTTCAAGGAGGTTGGCATGGTCTCGCGGGTTGGGGTTGTTTCCGAGGACTTCCGGAAGCAGGTAAAGGGCTACGGTCTGACGACGGCGCAGATTCTCTATCGGATGCCGGATCACCGCTCGTTGCTGCAGACCTATGTCTGGCAGAACTACGATCTGTTTCCGAAATTTCCGGCGCTTTCGGATTTCCTGCGCTTCTGGCAGGAAAAGCTCGAAGGGCCGTTGTACTCGGTCACCGTCGCGCACTCCAAGCTGATCAAGCCCGCCGAGCTGCGCGCCGTCGACGGCGTGTTTCGGCTGCATTGAGCGGCGCGAAGGAATCGCAGGGTGGGCTGAGCAATTGCGAAGCCCACCGAGCAGTCTCGATAAGGATCCCGGCACGGGGCAAGGGCGCCTTCGCCCACCCTACAAATCCTCTCTTGTGCTAGCCTCCGGACCACAAACGGAAGGAGGCATCCATGGCGAAAAAGAAGCCCACCACGCGCTCGGCCGCCAAGCGGTCTGCGCAGCAGAAATCCCCGACGCGCAAAGCGGCAGCCAAACCGAGCGCGCGGAAAAAGCTCAAGAGCGCGCGCGCGAGCGCTGCACCCGGGCCGGCGCGGCCAAAGCAGCGCGTCGCCGTCAGCCATCATCGCGACGAGGATTTCAAGGCGGATGGCCTGCGCACCTATGCCCATTACCGCGACCTCGGCATTGTGGATGCGACCTCCGGTCTGGCGCGGGCGCATGTGATCCGGCTCATCGGGCCGTGCAATCCCGAGGAGGTCGCCAAGCTGCACTATCACGACGTCGAGTTCCAGATGGTCTACGTGCTGAAGGGCTGGGTGAAGAGCTATATCGAGGGGGTTGGCGAGACGCTGATGCAACAGGGCAGCGCCTGGACCCAGCCGCCGCGCATCCGCCACATGATCCTGGATTATTCCGATGACGTTGAGCTCCTGGAAGTGATCCTGCCGGCGGACTTCAAGACCGTCGAGCTGACGGCGTGAGGCGATCGAGATTCGGTGGATGATCGTGGCTGCTTGCCCCTCCCCACACGGGGAGGGAACTGACGTATGAGGCTTGGCTATCGCGAGGACATCGACTGGCTGCGGGCGATCGCGGTGCTCTCGGTGGTCGCCTTCCATTTCGAGACGCCGGGCGTCTATGGCGGCTTCGTCGGCGTCGACATCTTCTTCGTGATCTCGGGCTATCTGATCACCGGCATCATCCAGGCCGAGGTGAAAGAGGGCGCGTTCTCGTTTGCGCGATTCTACGAGCGGCGGGTGCGGCGCCTTTTGCCCGCGCTCTATGCCATGGTGGCGCTCGCTGCGATCCCATCGTTCCATTATCTGCTGACCTCCAAGCGCGCGGAGTTTTTCCGCTCGGTCGCGGCGGTGGTCACCTTCACCTCGAATTTTCTCTTCTGGCTGCAGTCCGGCTATTTCGACCATGCGGCGGTGGAGAAGCCGCTCTTGCACACCTGGTCGCTGGCGGTCGAGGAGCAGTTTTATCTGGCGCTGCCGGTGTTGCTGTGGGGTCTGTTGCGCGCGGCCCCCAAAAAGCCGGCTTACGCTGCCGCTGACGCTCGCGGCACTGATGGCGGCCTCGTTCGCCCTGAGCGTCGTGCTGATGCGCACCGACCGCTCCGCGAGCGCCTTCTTCATGAGTCCGCCGCGGGTGTGGGAGTTTTTGATCGGAGGCCTGGTCGCGCTTCCCGGCGCCCCCGTGCTGGGCGACACGCGGACGCAACTTGGCGTGCGGGCCATCGCGCTGGTCATGATGGTGATCCCGATCCTGTCGCTGCGGGCGGGGCCGGGATTTCCCGGAGTCAACGCGCTGCTGCCCTGCATCGGCGCCGCCCTCTACATCTGGAGCGGGATCGGCGTGCCGACGAAACCGCGGCCGTGGTATTCGTATCGCCACGTCGCCAGGTTCTTTGGGCAGATCTCCTATTCGCTATATCTGTGGCACTGGCCGCTCTTCACCTTCGCGCGGTTCGCGAAGGCAAGCCTCGTCCTCGATGCGGCCGACCGGATCGCGCTGTTTGCGGTGACGGTTGCGATCTCGGCGCTGTCCTGGTGGTTCATCGAGCGGCCATTTCGCGGCCGCATCCTGGTGCCGTCACGACGCGCAGCATTTGCGCTCGCCGGCGCAAGCTCCGTCGTGCTGAGTGTGGCAGGCGTCATCGGCGTGCTCTCAAGCGGCGCATCATCGGAGACGGATCAGGCCGCGGTCCGGCTCGATGCCTACAATTCCTACGACTATGGGCCGATCTATCGCGCCGGCAGCTGCTTTGATCTGCCGGCCACATCGACGAGAGTTGTCTGCGGCTCGTCGCCAGCAAGACCAATGTGCTGCTGTGGGGCGACAGCTTTGCCGCGCACTACTATCATGGGCTCGCCGCCAGTGTCGATCCGCAGCGTGTGAACATCCTGCAGGCGACGCGGCCGGTCTGCATGCCGACCTTTGATGCCGTGGGGCAGGGCACTGTGGTGTGCCGCGACTTCGACGCGCGGATGCAGGCATTTTTGCGTGACCACAAGCCTGACGTCGTCATCCTGTCCGCCGACTGGCTCGAATATGCCCGGCCGCCGCGCTTCGCAGGCGTGATCGACGACCTCAGGATCGTCATCGCCTCGCTCACCGCGGCTGGCACACGCGTGGTCCTGCTCGGACCGTCCGTGCAGTTCACCTCAAGCCTGCCCTCGATGCTGTTGCGCGCGCATCTGCGCGGCGTCGTGCCGAAAGCGGGCGACGTCGTGCTGCCGGACATCTTTGCGCTGGATACGATGATGCGGACGGCGCTGCCGGCGGGCGACCGCTTCGCCTACGTGTCGGTGGTCGATGCAGTCTGCCCGGCGCGGCAATGCCCTGTTACCATCGATGACGGCGTGCCGCTGTCCTGGGATCACGCGCATCTGACCGCGGAAGGCTCTGTGTACGTGATGCAGCGGCTGCTGCCTCTGCTCGGACTGAAGCCCTCCGACGTCCTTCCGGGGCGCGACGCAGTCGCGAACCCGGGTGTGCAATTGCACACCGGGGAACCTCGAGACTCCGCGGCCGGTCCTTCGGACCGTCCCGGAATGATGCATGACTAAGTGAGCACGCCCACCATCGCGCCCATCAGGCAGGTCGTCAGCGTGCCCGAGACGATCGACTTCAGTCCGAGCGCATTGATCTCCTCGCGCCGCGTCGGCGCCATGGTGCCGAGCCCACCGATCATGATGCCGAGGCTGCCGAAATTGGCAAAGCCGCACATCGCGTAGAGCATGATCAGCCGCGAGCGCGGATCGAGCGCCTGGGTGTCGAGCTTCGACAAATCGACATAGGCGATCAGCTCGTTGAGCACGGTTTTTGTGCCCATCAGGCTGCCCGCGGTGACGGCCTGGCTCCACGGCAGCCCCATCAGCCAGCACACCGGCGCCATGACGATCCCGAGCATCCGCTGCAGCGAGATGCTGGCGCCGCCGACCTGCGGCAGCAGCCCGAGAATGGCGTTGGCGAGATAGACCAGTGCCACCAGCACGATCAGCATCGCGACGATGTTGAGCAGCAGTTCGAGGCCGGCGGCCGTGCCGGTGACGATCGCGTCCATGGTGGACGCGGCCTGCATCTTGGGATCCTCGCCGAGCCTGCCGCTGGTGAGCCGGTCGGAGGCCTCCGGCACCATGATCAGGCTGATCAGGATCGCGCCCGGCGCGCCCAGCACCGAGGCGATCACGAAATGCGCCGCCGCGTCTGGAATCAAGGGAGCGAGGAGCGTCGCATAGAGCACCAGCACCGTGCCCGCGATCCCGGCCATACCGCCGGTCATCACCAGAAACAGCTCGCTGCGCGTCATCTGCGCGAGGTAGGGGCGGATGAAGAGCGGCGCCTCCACCATGCCGAGAAAGATGTTGGCCGCGGTGGACAGGCCCACCGCGCCGCCGACCCCAAGTGTCCGCTCCAGCGCCCACGCCATGCCGCGCACGATCGGCGGCAACACCCGCCAGTAGAACAGCAGCGTGGTCAGCACGCTCATCACGAGCACGATCGGCAGCGCCTGGAACGCCAGCACGAAGTCAGCGCCGGGCGCCTTCAGGTCGAATGGCAGCGTTCCGCCGCCGACATAGCCGAACACGAAGGAGGTGCCGGCGCGGGTCGCCGCGGCGATGGCGCCGACCGCATCGTTGATGGCGCCGAAGGCGTTCGCGACGATCGGCAGCTTGATCAGGATGACGGCGGTTACGAACGTGACGACAAGGCCGATCGCCGCCTGCCTGAGCGAAACCGCGCGGCGGTTCTCGCCAAAAATCCACGCGATCGCAAGCAAGGCAAAGACGCCGAACAGAGATTGCAGCTGTAACATCGTCCCCCCGAAGCTCGGAAGACTATGACAGGGGGAGACCAGCCGGCGCAAGTCCAGGGGGCAAAATCGGGGCCGCCATTGACAAGCGGTAACGGGTCGGCCACGCAAGCCGCATGTCTTCCACGATACCGGTCGGTGCCGCGACTCTCCTCAAGCAAAGCTCGTTTCTGTTCTTCCTGGTGTCGCGGAGCTTGTCGCGATTCTCCAGCCAGATCGCCGGCGTTGCGATCGGCTGGCAGATCTACGATCTCACCGGCAGCGCCTTCGACCTCGGCATGGTCGGGCTGGTCCAGTTCCTGCCGACCGCGCTGCTGGTCTTTGTTGCCGGACAGGCCGCCGATCGTTTCGCGCGCAAGCGTGTGGTGGCGCTCTGCCAATTGACCGAGGCGCTGACCGCGCTATTCCTGGGCTGGGGCTCCTATGCCGGCTGGCTCACGGAGGTCCACATCTTCATCGCCAGCTTCGTGCTTGGGATCGGCGGAGCATTCGAAAGCCCGGCCCTCTCGGCGCTGCTGCCTGAAATCGCACCGCGGGGGTCGTTGCAGCGCGCCACCGCGATTTCGAGCGGCGTGGCGCAGGTCGCGACCATCACCGGGCCGTCATTGGGCGGGCTGGCCTATGCGTTCGCGCCGGGCTTGCCCTACGGCGTCATGGCCGTCTTCTGCCTGCTGGCCGCGGCATTCATGGGCGCGCTTCCGGCGATGGAGCCGGCCCCGGCCACGGATTCGGAGGGGACGACGACCAACGATCTGTTCGCCGGCATCCGCTTCATCCGCGGCAACCCGGCCATTCTCGGCACCATCTCGCTCGATCTGTTCGCCGTGCTGCTCGGCGGTGTCACCGCGCTGTTGCCGATCTACGCGCGTGACATCCTGGTGACCGGCCCGCTCGGGCTCGGCATTTTGCGCGCTGCGCCGGCCGTGGGGGCCCTGCTGATGACGGCCGTGCTCGCCCGCCATGCGATCAGCCGCCGGGTCGGATTGCGGATGTTCCAGGCGGTGATCGTGTTCGGCGTGGCGACGGCGGTCTTTGCATTGTCGAACTGGATGTGGCTCTCGGTGCTCGCGCTCGCGATCCTCGGCGCCGCCGATACCGTCAGCGTGGTGATCCGCTTCTCGCTGGTGCAGCTCGCGACGCCCAACGAGATGCGCGGTCGGGTCGGCGCGGTGAATTTCCTCTTCATCAACGCGTCGAACCAGCTCGGCCAGTTCGAGAGCGGCATCACCGCGGCCCTGTTCGGCGCGGTGCCGGCGGCCGTGCTCGGTGGCGTCGGCACGGTCGCCATTGCGCTGTTGTGGATGAAGCTGTTTCCGTCGCTGCGCGAGGTCGAGCGACTGGAATAGGGCGCGGCATTGCTCCGCTTCCACCTCCGCTCTCTGCGTGGCGGCGGACCAGCGTTCAGCCGCGCCCGACGAACGGCATCTTGCTCGCCATCACCGTCATGAACAGCACGTTGGCATCGAGCGGCAGGCCCGCCATGTAGGCCACCGCATCGCCGACCGCCGTCGCGTCCATGCGCGGCTCCTGCTTCATCGTGCCATCCGGCTGCATCACCCCGGGGCCGTTCACCATGCGGTCGGTCATCGGGGTTGCGGCATTGCCGATGTCGACCTGGCCGACCGCGATGTCGTAGGCGCGGCCGTCGAGATTGCTCGCTTTGGTCAAGCCTGTGATCGCGTGCTTGGTCGAGGTGTAGGCGGCCGAAAAGGGCCGCGGCGCGTGCGCCGAGATCGAGCCGTTGTTGATGATGCGGCCGCCGCGCGGCGTCTGGTCCTTCATGATGCGGAATGCGTGCTGGGTGCACAGGAACGGGCCGGTGAGGTTGGTGTTCACCACCGCCTGCCATTGCGCGAGGCTCAGATCCTCGAACGGGATCGCGGGCGCGCCCATGCCGGCATTGTTGAACAGCACGTCGAGTCGGCCATGAACGTCCATCACCTTGGCAAACAGCGCGGCGATCGAACCGGGGTCGGTCATGTCGGCCGTGACCGGAAGGCTCTTGCCGACGCTCTCGCCGAGCTTCTGGGTTTCTTCCAGCTTGTCCATGCGGCGGCCGGCGAGCACCACGGCGAAGCCAGCCTTCATCAGCGCCAGCGACGCCGCGCGCCCGACGCCGGTGCCGGCTCCCGTCACCAGCGCGATTTTTTCTTTTGCCTCGGCCATCGTTTCCTCGCTCTTCTTTCAGGTCTTGGTTTCGGTTTTTTCGGTCTGGGTCTTGTAGGGCGGTCGCGGGATGTTCTGATGCGCCGCGCGCAGCGCCGCCGACCAGCGCGACCGCAAATCGTGGAAATAGGGCTCGTCCACCTCGATGCGATGATTGAGGTCGGCGTCGCAGACATTGTTGCGCACCACCAGCACGTCGATCGGCAGGCCGACGCCGAGATTCGAGCGCATCGTCGAGTCCATCGAGATCAGGCTGGTTTTCAGCGCCTCATAGAGCTCGACGTCATAATGCATGGCGCGGTCGAGCACCGGCTTGCCGTATTTGTGCTCGCCGACCTGCAAATAGGGCGTGTCGGTGGTGCATTCGATGAAGTTGCCCTGGGTGTAGACCATGAACAGCCGCATCCGCGAGCCTTTGATCTGCCCGCCAAACAGGAACGACACGTCGAAGGAGACGTCGTCCGCCTTGAGCGCCTCGGCCTCGGTGATACGCACGGCGCGGATCGCCTTGCCGATGCGCTGCGCGGCCTGGAACATGGTCGGCGCGTTCATCAGCGTCTCGATGTCGCCGGTGTCCGGGTCCTCGACGCCCTCGGTCAGGGTGGACAGCACCGACTGGCTGATCGCGAGATTGCCGGCGCTCGCGACCGCCATGATCCGCTCGCCCGGCTTCTTGAAGATGTGCAGCTTGCGGAAGGTGGAGACATTGTCGAGCCCGGCATTGGTGCGGGTGTCGGCGATCATGACCAGGCCGTCCCGCACCAAAACTCCGCAGCAATAGGTCATTTTCCGTCCCCAAAACACGCCCGATCACACGAAAACTACTAGCCAATTTCATCTGGCGATCCAACCCCAATCGGTCGCATGGGGCCGGCTTCGGGACGCCGCACGAGACAGAACGGCCCGCGCGCACGGAGCGCTGATCGCTCACGCCGTCCGCAAGATCATCTCCACGCCGCCTTCTTCCAGAATGACCCGCGAATGCGGGAACGAGGCGCCCCAGATCGGATCATCGAGCGCCGGTTCGGGCGACAGCACCCGTACGATGCCCGACTGAACGATGGCGCGGGCACAGTCGATGCAGGGAAAGAACGTGGTGGCGAGAGTAGCACCAGACAGCGCGCGGCCTTCTCGTGCCGCCGCGAAGATCGCATTGCGCTCGGCATGCTCTATCCAGATCAGGCGTCCGTTGCCTTCATGGCGCGCCTCGAGGTCCGCGACCCCCGTGGGAAAGGTGTTGCAGGCCGCAATCGGCTCGCCGCCGTCGCAGACCAGAATCGCGGCGCCGACCTTCTTGAGCCGGTTCGGACTCTTCAACGCGGTCTGCGCCGCCAGATCAATCAGCGCGTTCTGCTCCATGTCGGTCTTCCTCTCATCGGTTGTCTCCGATCCGACCTTATCCTGATGCCGTGAAAGCGACTGCACCAGGGATCATCAGCGCCGCAAATATTATCACCTGTTCGAAAAATTCGAACGATTATCGCGAAAATTAGCGCTGGCGCGTACGGGGAGGAGCGTGGTTAGCTTCCTGCTGCGGCGTCCGGGCCGCGAGTCCAGGGTCCAGACAATGGGGTCGAGGCCATGACATCCTATCGCCGTCGCGACGTCATCAAGGGCGCGCTGACCGCCGCGACAGCGGCCGGCCTCGCGCCGATCCTGAGCTTTGAGGCGCGCTCCGCGACCACATCCGTGCTCAACATGCAACTCGGCTGGCTGCTCTCCGGCAACCAGCTTGGCGAGGTCTGCGCCAAGGCGCTCGGCTATTACGACGCCGAAGGCATCGAGCTGAAATTCCAGCCGGGCGGACCGAATATCGACGGCGTCGCCGTCGTGGCGGCCGGCCGGTTCGAAGTCGGCCAGGTGTCCTCGAGTCCGTCGCTGATGCTCGCGGTGTCGCAGGACATCCCGATCAAATGCTTTGCGACCGGGGCGCAGGTCCACCCCTACACGTTCTTCTCGCTGAAGAAGAACCCGGTACGTGAGCCGAAGGATCTGATCGGCAAGAAGGTCGGCATCCAATCCACCGGCGTCATCCTGCTGCGTGCGCTGCTTGCCAAGAACAAGATCGCGGAGAAGGACGTCACCATCATTCCGATCGGTGCGGACATGGCGCCATTGCTGACCGGGCAGGTCGATCTGGTCACCGGCTGGCTCACCAACACCACGGCGTTGAAGGTGCTCGGCGATCAACGCATCGAGATGCGGCTGTGGGACACCGGCGTGAAGCTGTATGCGCTGCCTTATTACGCCACCGTCGACACCCTGGTGAAAAAGCCGGAGCTTCTGGCGAAATTCCTGCAGGCGACCTCGAAGGGATGGGCCTTCGCGCGCGGCGAGCCCGAGAAGGCGGTCGATTTTCTGGTCAAGGAATTTCCGAATCTCGATCGCGCCGACGAACTCGATGCCGCGAAGGTCATGCTGCAATACGCGTTTTCGGACGCGACCAAAACCGAAGGCTGGGGCGCGATGGATCCGTCGGTCTGGCAGGATCAGATCTCACTTTATGCGGAGCTTGGGCAATTTTCGAAGCGTGTGCCCAAGGTCGAGGAGGTGATGACCCTCGACATCCTGAAGATGACCGCCGACACCCGTGCCAAGCTTGGCTGACGAGGACCGTCGTGACCGCGCCCGCCGTCGAATGCCGCGATATTTCGGTGCGCTTCATGAGCGAGCGTCGCGTCGTGACGGCGCTCGAGGATGTTTCGTTTTCGGTGCCGGTCGGCGGTTTCGTCAGCCTGCTCGGACCGTCCGGCTGCGGCAAGTCGACCTTGTTGCGGGTGGTCGCGGACCTGATTGCGCCGTCCGGGGGACAGGCGTCGGTGCTCGGCGCGACCCCCGCCGAGGCGCGCAAGGCCCGCGCGCTCGGCTTCGTGTTTCAGGATGCGGCGCTGCTGCCGTGGCGAACGGCGCTGGAGAATGTCGAGCTGCCGCTTGAGGTCGGCGGCCGGCGGGCGCTGGCTGCGGGCGCCGCCACGCCGCGCGAGCTTTTGGCACTGGTCGGGCTTGCGGGGTGGGAAAACAGCTATCCGCATGAACTGTCCGGCGGCATGCGCCAGCGCGTCTCGATCGCGCGCGCCCTGCTGGGCGGTCCGCGGCTGCTGTTGATGGATGAGCCATTTGGCGCACTCGACGAGATCACGCGTGACCGGTTGAACGCGGAGCTCCGGCGGATCTGGGCCGAGACCGGCACGACGATCCTGTTCGTGACCCACTCGGTCTATGAAGCGGTGTTTCTGGCCGAGCAGGTGCTGGTGCTCTCGGCCAATCCCGGCCGCGTCGCCGCGCTGGAAAGCGTCGAGCTGCCCCGAGACCGCGACCTTTCGATTCGTGATACCCCTGATTTCGTGGCGATCACGGCACGGCTGCGCGCCCATCTCGGGAGCGTGCATTGAGCGCCGTGGCCGACAGCACAATCGTGCCGGCCTCGCGCGAGGCCGGCATCAAGGCTGCGGAAGCCGCATTTCGCGCCGCCGAGAGGCGCGCGCGGATGCGGCGTCGCCTGTTGCCCGCCGCCGGTGTCGCCGCACTGATCGCCACGTGGGCGGGGCTGGTCTATCTCCTCAAGGTGCCACCCTTCGTGGCGCCGTCGCCGCAACTGGTGGCCACGACGCTCGTCGCCAAGTTCGGCATCCTGATGGCCAATCTGCTGCCGACCGCGATCGAGGCCGTCAGCGGTTTTCTCTTGGGCAACCTGACGGCGATCATCATCGCCACGGCGTTCGTGCACAAGAAATCGCTGGAGCAGGCGTTCTTCCCGGTGGTGGTGCTGATCAATTCGATCCCCGTGGTGGCGAAGGCGCCGATCCTGGTGCTGCTGCTCGGCAACGGCATGGAGCCGAAGATCGCGATCGCGGCCCTGATCTGCTTCTTTCCGACCCTGGTCAACATGGTGCGCGGGCTCGAATCGGTGAACCCGCAGTCGCTGGAATTGATGAAGGTGCTGTCCGCCTCGAAGGCCGAGATCTTCTTCAAGCTCCGGCTGTTCAACTCGGTGCCGTACCTGTTCTCGGCGCTCAAGATTGCCGCTTCGACGGCGGTGATCGGCGCCATCGTCGGCGAGTGGATCGGCTCGACCGTTGGCATCGGCGCCCTGATCATCCAGTCGACCTATAATTTCGACAGCGCCATGCTCTATGCCACCGTGATCGTGGGCTCGGCTTTCTCGGTGACGTTCTTCCTGACCATCACCCTGATCGAGCGGCTCGTGGTCCGCTGGCAGCCGCACGCCTCCATTTGAACGGAGAAGCCTGATGTCTCAACCCGAGATCTCCGAATCCGAGGCGACAGTCCCGGTCATTGGCCGATCAGACGTCGTGGTGGTCGGCGGCGGGCCGGCCGGTTTCGCCGCCGCCGTCGCGGCCCGCCGCGAGGGCTGCTCGGTCACCCTGATCGAGCGCTATCCCTATCTCGGCGGTCTCGCCTCGGGCGGGATGGTGCTGGTGCTGGACGACATGAACAACGGCCAGGAGGTCACGGTCACCGGCATCTGCATGGAAATGATCGAGCGCATGGCGAAAATCGGTGCCTGCGTCTATCCGCCGCCCGAGGATCGCCGGCAGGGCTGGGACACCTACAAGAAATGGGCGCACTGGGGCCTGTTCGATTTTCGCACTGGCTCTAAGCCGGCCGCGATCGTGATGGCCGCCGCGTTCGATCCGGACGGCTGGAAGCGTGTCTCCAACGAGATCATCATGGAAACGGGCGTCGACGTGCGCCTGCATTCGTGGTTTTCGAAGGCGATCGTGCGTGAGGGCCGGATCACGGGCGTGATCTGCGAGACCAAGGCCGGGCGGCAGGCGATCATGGGCGATGTCGTGATCGACACATCAGGGGATCTCGACGTCGCAGCCTCCGCGGGTGCGACATTCACCGATGGCGCCTACATGATCACGACGGTGTTTCGCCTCGGCGGCGTCGATACCGAGACCGCCGAGCGCTTCCGCTACGAGGAGCCGGAGGCCTTTGCCAGGCTCGACAAGCTCGCCAAGCGCAGCATCGGCGGCTCCTGGGATCGCTGGTGGCTCGCAACGCCGCTGCCCGGCGTGGTCTGGTGCAACTGCCCGCACATGACCGGATTCGATGCCATGAGGGTCGAGGACCAGACCCGCGCCGATTTCGAGGGCAGGCGGCGCATCTATGCGCTGGTCGATTTCGTCCGCGCCAACATGCCGGGCTTTGCCAATTGCCACGTCATCGATGTCGCGCCGCAGCTCGGCGTGCGTCAGACCCGGCTGCTCCTGGGCGAATATGTCGTCACCAAGGACGACGTCAACAACCGCGTTCATTTTGCCGACACCGTGGCGCGCGGGCGCGACTATTACACGCCGTATCGCGCCATGCTGCCGCGCGAGGTCGAGGGGCTGCTGGTCGCCGGCCGGCATTACTCCGCAACCGAATCGGCGCAAAAGCTGTCGCGGGAAATTCCGCCCTGCATGTCGATGGGGCAGTCGGCCGGCGTCGCGGCGTCGCTTGCGCTGTCGGGTCGCATTCAGCTGCGGCAGGTCGATCCCAGGGCGATCTGCGCGCGGGTGCGCGCCCAGGGCGGCGATCCCGGCGACATTCCTTCTGCCAATGCCAGTATCATGGAGACTGCGGCGTGACCGACATCAACACAATGCCGCTTTCGGGCGTGCGCGTGATCGACTTCACCCAGGTGATGATGGGACCGGTCGCGACGCAAATGCTGGCCGACTACGGCGCCGACGTGATCAAGATCGAGAAGCCCGGCAGCGGCGATCTGTCGCGCACGTCGCTTCCCGATGATCCGGCAGGCCTGCTCGGTCCGGTCTACTGCTCGCTCAACCGCAACAAGCGCTCGATCGCGCTGGACACACGCAGCGCGGAAGGCCGCGCCGTTGTGCTCAAGCTGATCGCAACCGCCGACGTCGTGGTCAACAATTTCCGCGCCGGCGTGATGGAGCGGCTCGGTTTCGGCTATGACGAATTGTCAAAGATCAATCCGCGGCTGATCTATGCCGTCGGCACCGGTTTTGGCCTGACCGGACCCTATTCCCACAAGGGCGGCCAGGACGTGCTGGCGCAGGCGATGAGTGGCACCATGCATCGCCGCTCCGATGCGGCGCTGCCGCTCTCGATCTATCCGACCACCTTTGCGGACTATTCGGCCGGAATGCATCTGGTGCAGGGCGTGCTGCTGGCGCTGCTGCAGAGGGACAAGACCGGCAGGGGGCAGCGCATCAGCGTGTCGCTGCTCGATTCCATGCTGGCGGCGCAGACCCAGGAAGCGGCCGCTCACATGATGCGCGGGCGCGAGGTGAACTGGGGCGCGATGCCGCTGTCCGGCGTGTTCGAGACCTCCGACGGCGCGGTCGTTCTGGTCGGTGCCTTCAAGGCCAACCCGCTGCGGGACATCTGTACGGCGCTCGAGATCGACGATCTGTCGCAGGACGGGCGCTTTGCCTCGCATGGGCAGCTGCTGAAAAACAAGGCGGCGCTGCACGCCATTTTCCGCACGCGATTCAAGGCTGGCACGACGGCGCATTGGCTGGCGCGGCTGGAAGAGCAGGACCTGCTCTGCGCCCCGGTGCGGTCGCTCGCCGAGGCGCTGGCCGACGAGCAGACCCTGATCAACGGCATGATCCTGGAGGCCGACGGCGAGGTCGAGCGCGTCAAGGTGGTGGGCTCGCCTGTTCACATGGAGGCGGCGCCGGTGACGATCCGGATTCCGCCGTCGCGGCTCGGCCAATATACCGACGCCGTGCTCGCCGAGCTCGGCCTCGCCAACGCGACGGCGGCGGAGTGATGCCGGTCCATTTCACCGTCGCGGACCACGTCGCGCGGGTCACGATCGACCGGCCCGAGGTGCTGAACGCGGTCGATGCGGCGACCGAGCGCGAGCTCGAGCAGGTCTGGCAAAGAATCGAAAATGATCGCGAGATCCGTGCCGTCGTCCTGACCGGCGGCGGCGAGCGCGCCTTCTGCACCGGCGCCGACATGAAGGGCGGCAGCGGTGCATCCGGTCTGGACTACTGGGCCATGGCGCGGCCCAACGGGTTCGGCGGCATCGCGCTGCGTAACACGCTCGACGTGCCCGTGATCGCCCGGGTCAACGGCCATGCCGCCGGCGGCGGTTTTGAGATGGTGCTCGGCTGCGACATCGTGCTGTCAGCCGAGGAGGCGACGTTCAGTCTGCCGGAGGCGCGCGTGGGCCGGCTGCCGCTCGACGGCGGCATGACGCTGCTGCAGCGCCAAATTCCCTTCCGTGCCGCGATGGGGATCATGCTGACGGGTCGGCGCGTACCGGCGTCCGAGGCGCTGGCGCTCGGCATTGTCAATGAGGTCATGCCGCGGGCTCATCTTGACGCGGCCGTCGACCGCTGGCTCAAGGACATTCTGGCCTGCGCGCCGCTGTCGGTCCGCGCCATCAAGCAGGTGGTACGGCGGACGGCGCACTTGAGCGCATCCGAAGCCCAGGCCACGCGGCTTCCGGCCCTGGTCGCGGCGCTGGTCTCGGAGGATTCCGACGAGGGGGTCAAGGCTTTCGTTGCAAAGCGCAAGCCGAACTGGAAGGGTCGCTGAACCGCGGGCGGGCTGCTGGCCGGCGTGTTGGGCCTGACGACAGATGCTGCACGGCGCCGCCCTTTTCTACTTCCGTGAAGTCGCCCGCGTCGGTTCGATCCGCAAGGCGGCCGCTTCCCTCAATGTCGCCGCAAGCGCGCTCAACCGGCAGATCATCAACCTCGAAGACCGGCTGGGGACGCCGCTGTTCGACCGGCTGCCGGGCGGCATGCGGCTCACCGTGGCCGGCGATCTCCTGCTGCGTCATGTGGTCGACACCCTGCATGATTTCGACCGGGTGCGCGTCGCCATCGACGACTTGAAGGCGGCCCGCTCGGGGCACGTCGCGATCGCAGCACTCGACTCGCTGCTGGTGGATTTCCTGCCGCGCACCGTCGACCGTTTTCGCGTCGATTTCCCGGCGGTGACCTATTCGGTGATGGCGGCGCAGCCGCCGGAGATGCCGGTCATGGTGGCGCGCGGCGACATCGACATGGGATTGACCTTCGTCGGACAGTTTCCGGGCTCGGTGCGCACCATCACCGAGATCGCAGCCCCGATCGGCGTCGTGATGCGGGCCGATCATCCCCTGGCGAACAAGCTCGCCGTCGATTTCGACGAGGTCAGCCGTTATCCGGTCCTGACCCAGTCGGGGCCGCTGCCGAAGGGCGCCGACGTCGACGCCGCTTTCGACAACTTCAAGGCCCAGATCAAGCCAAAGCTGCAGTCCAATTCGATCCAGATGCTCAAGGTCGCCATGATGCTGAACATGGGGGTGTCGTTCTTCACGCGGCTCGGCTTTCTCCAGGAAATCGAGAAAGGCGATCTGGCCTGGCGGCCGCTGAGCTCGCCCGGCATCAACACGTTGCGGATTGGGCTCGTCGTGTCCGCGCAGCGCGACCTGAGCCCGCCGGCCGAGCAGTTCGCCCGCTGTCTGGCGGATGATCTGCATCGGTTTGCCGCGGTCTGACTAAGATTGCGACTGGCTTTGCCACTGGCCGGGACGCCCCGCCTGCTCGACCGTGACCGCGACGGTAAGCGTTTCGGAGCCGCCGCCATAGCGGGTGCCGCGCACTGGCGCGGCGCCGAGATAGTCCAGCCCAACGGCGACGCGGACATGGGCGTCGGTGGCGCAGATGCAATTGGCCGCGTCGAATCCCACCCAGCCGAGATTGGGCACGAAGGCTTCCGCCCAGGCATGTCCGGCCGGCTGATTGACCCTGCCGTCGGAGCGTAAAAAATGCCCGGAGACGAAACGCGCGGGCACGCCGCCCGAGCGCGCGCAGGCGATGAAGATATGCGCATAGTCCTGGCAGACCCCGCGCTTCAGGCCAAAGGCCTCCACCGCCGACGTGCCGCTGGTGGTCGGGTCTTCGTCAAAGGTCATGTGCTCGCTGACCTGGGTCATCAGCGCATGCAGGAAGCCGAGCACGTCCTGTTCGGATTCCGAGCGCAGCTCGCGCGCAAACGTCGCCATGACGGGATTGACCGCGGTCAGCGGCGTCGAGCGCAGGAACAGGCTGGGCGGAAAGCGCTCATGGGTGCCCCTCAGCACGCCGCCGGTGTCATGAGTCTCGATCATGCCCTCGGCCGAGATCGCAAGTTCCTCGATCGGCCCGTGGGTGATGACATGGGTGACGTTGCCGAACGCGTCCTCGTGCATGTCGAGGCGGGCGTCGGTCGAGACGTCGATCTGCCACTGCGCGACATATTGTCCGTCGTGGCTTCCCGGCGTCAGCCGCAGGATCTGGATGACGCCGGTGGCCGCGGGTTCGTAGCGGTACGTGGTGGCGTGGGAAATTCGCAGGCGCATGGCGGACCAATGCAGAGCTGAAGAGTTGTGATCATCATGACCGGGCCCATCCCGGCCATCGCGCCGCTTGCTTCGTCATTCCGGGGCGATGCGAAGCATCGAACCCGCAATCTCGAGATTCCGGGTCTGGCGCTTGCGCGCCATCCCGGAATGACGGTGTAAGAAGGCAAGACGTGGATGCCCGGCACAAGGCCGGGCATGACGAAGTCTACCAGTGTTCATCCCAAAATCTCAAATCAGATACTGCTTTGTGATGATCTCGCCCAGCCGTGCATTGTCCGCGATGAACTCCTGGATGAATTCATGCACGCCGTGCTGGAAGATGTCATCCATGTTGCTGTGTTCCAGGCGGTTGCGGATGCCGCGGGCATGGCGTTGGGCCGCACCCTGCCTGCCATAGGCAACTCCAATCTGGTCGAGATTGCGGACCAGATTGCCATAGCAGCTTGCAAGCGATCGCGGCAGCGTGTCGTTGAGGATCAGCAGGTCCGCGATCAGCCACGGTTTCAGCGTTTCGCGATAGACCCAGTGATAGGCGGTCATCGCCGAGACCGAGCGCAGGATCGAGGTCCACTGATAATAGTCCAGCGGACCGCCGACATGCTCCTCCTCGGGCAGCAGAACGTGGTACTTCACGTCCAGGATGCGCGCGGTGTTGTCGGCCCGCTCGAGATGAAGGCCGAGGCGGGAGAACCAGTAGGCGTCGTTGCGCAGCATGGTCCGGTAGGCCGAGCCGTCAAAGCGGAGTGAGGTCTCCTGCACGAAGCGCAGGAACCGCGCCAGGTCCTCGCGCGAGCCGGTTCCCTTGCACCACGCCTCCTGCAACTCGATCCAGGCGCCGTTGATGGTGTCCCACATCTCGCTGGTCAGCGCTGTTCGTACCGAGCGCGCGTTCAGCCGCGCCGCCTCGATGCAGTTGCGGATCGAGGAGGGGTTGTTCGACCCAAACGACAGATATTCGACGACGTTCGCTTCGTTGGCCTCCTGATAGGCCTGATAGAAGCTCGCGCTGACACCGGCGGTGAGCAGCGCCGAATCCCACTCATTGGTCTTGCCGATATAGGCGGCGGGCAGCGCGGTGACGCGCAGGGTCGCATCGATGGTGCGGGCGAGATATTCTGCCCGTTCGACGTAGCGGGCGAGCCAGTAAAGATTTTCGGCGGTGCGCGACAGCATGAGGCGATGCTAGCAGTTTTCCCTCCCCCCTTGCGGGGGAGGGGCAGGGAGGGGGGCGAATAACGATGAATGCCCGTGCGGACCCCCACCCCCGAACCCTCCCAGCAAGGGGGAGGCGACGGAGAGAGCGGTGCGAGCGAACGACAGCGAAAAGATCTTCAAACGGCTATCTCACTCATCCAAAATCCTCACTCATGCAAAATCCAGGTGTCCTTGGTGCCGCCGCCCTGGCTGGAATTGACCACGAGCGAGCCTTCCTTCAGCGCCACGCGCGTCAGCCCGCCGGGCACGATGGTGGTGCGGTCGCGTCCCGTGAGCACGAACGGCCTGAGATCGACATGGCGTGGCGCAAGGCCTTTTTCGGTGCAGGTCGGGCAGGTCGAGAGCGCCAGCGTCGGTTGCGCGATGAAACCCTCGGGCTCGCGCTTCAGCTTGTCGCGGAACGCCTCGATGGTGGCCTTGGTGGCGGCCGGCCCGATCAGCATGCCGTAGCCGCCGGAGCCGTGCACTTCCTTCACCACGAGATCGCCGAGGTGATCCAGCACATAGGAGAGATCCTTCGGCTCGCGGCAGCGCCAGGTCTCGACGTTCTTCAGGATCGGCTCCTCGCCGAGATAGAACTTCACGATGTCCGGCATGTAGGAATAGATCGCCTTGTCGTCGGAGATGCCGGTGCCGACCGCGTTGGCGAGCGTGATGTTGCCCGCGGCATAGGCCGACATCAGTCCGGGAACGCCGAGCGCCGAGTCCGGGCGGAAGGTGAGGGGATCGAGGAAATCGTCGTCGACGCGCCGATAGATCACGTCGACGCGCTTCAGCCCTTCCGTGGTGCGCATGAAAACCTCGTCGTTCTTGACGACGAGGTCGCGGCCTTCGACGAGCTCGATGCCGAGCTTGTCGGCGAGGAAGGAGTGCTCGTAATAGGCGGAATTGTAGACGCCGGGCGTCATCAGCGCCACCGTCGGCTCCGAGGAGGCGGCATGCGGCGCCACCGAACGCAGCGCGGCCAACAGCTCGTCCGGATAGCGTTCGACGGGTGCGACGCGGTGCCGGGCGAACAGGTCCGGGAACAACCGCATCATGATCTCGCGGTTCTCCAGCATGTAGGACACGCCCGAGGGGGTGCGGGCATTGTCCTCCAGCACGATGAAGTTCTCCGCATCGACCCGGACGATGTCGATGCCGGCGATGTGGATGTAGATGTCGTGCGGCACGTCCTGGCCGTTCATCTCGGGCCGGAACACCGGGTTCTGGAAGATCAGATCGTCCGGGACGATCTCGGCGCGGAGGATGTCGCGGCCGTGATAGATGTCGCGCAGAAACATGTTGAGCGCGCGCACCCGCTGCCGGAGGCCCTTTTCCAGGATCGCCCATTCCCGGGTCGACAGGATGCGGGGAATCACGTCGAAGGGGATCAGCCGCTCCTGGGCCTCGGCCTCGCCATAGACGGCGAAGGTGATGCCGATCCGGCGAAACAGGAGCTCCGCTTCCTGGCGGCGATATTCCAGCGCATCCGGTGGCGTCTCCTCGAGCCAGCGGGAGAGCTCCTGGTAGGCCGGGCGGAGGTCGCCGCCGAGGCCGTTCATTTCGTCGAAAGCAAGGGCCATGCATCCCCAGTCTTTGCAGCCATGCTACACACTGCATGACTTTCCGGGGTGGTAGCAAGGGCCGGGCCAGCGCGATATGCATTGGCTCGGGGCGTTTGTGAGGGGATCGGGGGCGCCCTGCCTGAAAAAATGGCGCCAAGCCGCTCATTCCGGCGGCAAAGTCCGTGACTTCAGGATGCGGCCTCGGCGAGAATGAGGGACGGAGTGGGAGAGAGCATGAGCGAGATCGTCACCGCGGGGATTTTGGTCATCGGAGACGAGATCCTATCCGGCCGGACCAAGGACAAGAATATCGGCTTCATCGCCGAGTACCTGACCAATATCGGAATCGACCTGAAGGAGGTCCGGGTCGTGGCCGACGACGAGGCCGACATCATCGCGGCGCTCGACGCCCTGCGCGATCGCTATGCCTACGTCTTTACCACCGGCGGAATCGGCCCGACCCATGACGACATCACCGCCGACAGCGTGGCCAAGGCTTTTGGGGTCGGCATCGACCACCATCCCGAGGTGGTCGCCCGCTTCAAGGAGCGCTTCAAGAATCCCGGCGAGCTGAACGAGGCGCGGCTGCGCATGGCGCGGATTCCCGACGGCGCCGAACTGATCCAGAGCGCGACCATCCTGGCGCCGGGTTTCAAGATCGGCAATGTCATCGTGATGGCCGGCGTGCCCTCGATCATGCAGGCGATGATGGATATCGTGGCGCCGAAGCTGAAATCGGGTGTCAAGATGCTGTCCGAGTCGGTTCGCGCCAATTCGCGGGAGGGCGACATCGGCGGACCGCTGCGGGAGATTGCCAACGCCCATCCCGACACCATCATCGGCAGCTATCCGTTTCTGGACGAGAACCAGAAGCCGAACACCAATCTCGTGGTGCGCTCGCGCGACCCGGACAAGCTCAACGCGGCGATGAATGCGGTGAAGGAGATGCTGGCTGGATTGAACATCACCCGAAGCTAATTGAAGAGCGGATATTGAATGGCTGAGAAAGACACAGAACTAAGCGCGCAGGAACGGGCGGGAAAAGCCTTCCCGGTGTCCTGGGACCAGTTTCACAGGGATTGCCGGGCGTTGACCTGGCGGCTGAACGAGGTCGGCCCGTTCCATGCGGTGATCGCGATCACCCGTGGCGGGCTGGTGCCGGCGGCGATCGTCGCCCGCGAGCTCGGCGTTCGCATCATCGATACCGTGTGCATCGCGAGCTACGACCACACCAAGCAGGGCGAACTGAACGTCCTGAAAGGCGTCTCGGCCGAGGTGGCCAAGCTCGGCGGCGGGACCGGCAAGGGACTTCTGATCGTCGACGACCTCGTCGACACCGGCAAAACGGGACGCATGGTCCGCGAGATGCTGCCGGATGCGCATTTCGCCACCGTCTACGCCAAGCCGAAGGGCCGGCCGCTGGTCGATACCTTCATCACCGAGGTGTCGCAGGACACCTGGATTTTCTTCCCCTGGGACACCGCGTTGTCATTCCAGCCGCCGATCCGCGACGGCGCGGCTTAATGGGACCGTCATTGCGAGGCGCATCGCGCCGACGCAATCCAGACTGCGACCGCGGCGACAGTCTGGATTGCTTCGCTTCCGCCTTCGCGCTGTGCGCTTCGGCGGACTCCGACCCGGCGAAGCTCGCGCAGCGCGCGTAGACGGGTCGCTCGCAATAACGCTTGTGCCAATTGCTGAGCGCTTCAATGCCCCTGCAGAACCGCGTCACGCCCACGGGCGACATCATCGCGACCAGCCATCGCGGGATGTTCGTTGGCAATCGCGGCATCATCCATGATCCCGCGACGAAGACCCTGCTGAAGCGGCGCTGGTCGACGCCGGCCTGGCTGACCTGCGTGCTGGAATTCCGTGGCCGCCGCCGCGAGGTGATGGCGACGCGGAGCTGGACCGAGCTGTTCTTTCTCGACGAGGCGACCGCGCTCGCTGCCGGCCACCGGCCGTGCTTCTTCTGCCGCCGCGACGACGCCAACATGTTTCGCGCGGCGTGGGAAAAGGGCAACCGCGTGACGTCGGTGTATGCAACGGACATCGATCGCGTCCTGCATATCGAGCGGCTGGATCACGGCAGGAAGCGGTTGCATCGGCTGCGTCAGCCGCTGCGAGAATTGCCTGACGGCGCGATGGTGCAACGAGGAGCGGAGAGCTATCTGATCGCGCAGGGCAGGGCTTTGCGATGGTCATCTGCCGGCTACAGCGCAGCTGATATCGCCGACGACAACACGATGCTGCTTACGCCACCATCGACACTGCGCGCACTCGCCGCCGGCTATCGTCCGCTGCTGCATCCGAGTGCGGTTCGTCAGACCATATCGCCCGCTTGAGCGTCGCAAAGCCGCTGCTGCGACAACAGGGCGCTGCGGTCGGCGGGCAAATGTGAACAGCGTCACATCAGCTCGACCTGGGGTTGGGATAGCATTTCCTGCAACCCTGCAAGCTCGTTGAACCGGGCTGATGCAGGAAAATCAGGGAGGAACAGATGGCGATCGGCGCGCTCGATACGTCCCAGAACTCGACCAACAGGATCGGTTGCATGAGGGCGCAAGGGATCACGGCCATCGGCCGCTACTACACGAGAAATCGCTCAAATCCGAAGATCCTCAAGGCCGACGAAGCGCGCCGGCTATCGGATGCCGGCATCGCGATCTGGCCCGTCTATCAGAACCGGCATCGGCAGGCGGGCGATTTCAGCGCAATCAAGGGCAAGCAGGAAGCCGAAGATGCGCTGGACTACGCCAAGAACGTGATCAATCAGCCGGCTGGCTCCGGCATCTATTTCTCGGCGGATTTTGACGCTACCCAAGCCGTGTTCGACAATTCGATCCGTCCGCATTTTGAAGCCATTGTCGCCGCCTTTGCGGCGGACGGCAATCGCTATCGCATCGGCATCTACAGTTCAGGCGCGGTCTGCAAGGCCCTGCTCGCAGCCGGGCTGGTGCAGTTGACCTGGCTTTCGCAATCCAGCGGTTTTCGCGGCACCCCCGACTTCAAGGCCTCGCGCCGCTGGAACATTCTCCAGGCGCTGCCGCTCTCGGGCTTCTGCAATTTCGATGATGACGTCGACCCCGACACCATCAACACTGATATCAGCGACTTCGGTGGCTTCCTCGTTGGCCAGGTGGCCACACCGCAGCCGTTCGTGGTGGCTGAAGCCGCCGCCGCGCCGGCGGCTCCGGAGTTCGCCGCCATGCCGGCATTTCCCGGCCGGCCGCTGCAGCGGGGCGAGTTCGGATCGGACGACGTCAAGCGGGTGCAGGAGCGGTTGAACGACGTCGGCTTCGGGCCGGTCGCTCCCGACAAGGATTTCGGCCAGGTGACGCAGAACGCCGTTTTCCATTTCCAGGCGCGAAACTCCGCGCCCGATGGCAAGCCGCTGCCAATCGACGGCGTGGTTGACTCTTCGACTTGGGCCGCCTTGTTCGGACCCGGCGCGGTCTTCAGCACCGCGGCGTTCGATCCGAACAAGCCGATGCGTGACCTGGTGATCGACATTGCCGCATCCCAGATCGGCGTGGTCGAACAACCGCGAGGCTCCAATCGCGGTCCCGAGGTCGACGTTTTTATTCGAACCACGGGCCTCGATCCGAGCGAGGCCAGCTTTCCCTGGTGCGTCTGCTTCCTCTATTGGGTGTTCGCGCAGGCGGCCAAGATCAAGGGCAAGGAGAATCCACTCCCGAAGACGGCCGGCGTGATCGTGCTCTGGCAACTCGCCCGCCACACCGAAGCGCAGGTGGTGCACAAATCGGAAGTCAGCGACCAGACCGTGAAGCCGGGCATGATCTTCGCGCTCGATCTCGGCGGCGGCCACGGCCATGCCGGTCTCGTGATCGAGGTCCGCGGCGATCATGTCATCACGATCGAGGGCAATACCAATCCGGGCGGCTCCTCCGACGGCTTTGGCGTGTTCCGCCGCGACGCGCGTCCGCTCACCACGGGTGTGCTGTTGGGTTATCTGGATTTCTGCGAAATCTAGCGCGGGCCTCCGTTCCGATTTGAATTGGAACGGAGTCTCAAGCTTGGCGCCAAGAAAGCCCCAGCGCATCTACCGCAACGGCCGGCCGTCTTCGTCGACGCTCATCCGGGAGTCGCGCAGGGTCCATTCCCTGATGATCTGCCGGCAGCGCGCCAGCTCCGCGTCATTGGGCGCTGCATCTGGCGTTGCAGCCGCAGCTTGTTGTGCATGGGCCGCGCGCTCGACCATGGCCTGACAGGCGTTGAGCTGGTCACGTTCGCCGGCGTGTGACGCCGCGATCGCTGGGATGGCGATTGCAATCAGCGTGGCGCTTAGGGCAGAAACACGCCTCATCCAGGTATCTATCCCAGCCGCTCTCGCGCCAGTTTCGCGCCGGCGCCAAGCGCCGTCAGCTTGGCCTCGGCGATGTCGCGCCGCATCGGCGCCATGCCGCAATTGGTGGTCGCGACGATCTGGCTCTGGGGCACGAACTTTGCGACCGCCTCGATCACCTTGACCACATCCTCGGCCGTCTCGACCTCGTCGCTGGCGACATCAATCACGCCGGCCTGCACGATCTTGTTCGGCAGCAGCGCCAGCAGATCGAGAGGCACGTGCGAATTGCGGCATTCGATCGCGACCTGTTGGATGGTGCTGTTGTTGATGGTCGGAAACGTCTCCTCATATTGCCGCCACTCGCCGCCGAGCGTCTGCTTCCAGTCGGTGTTGGCCTTGATGCCGTAGCCGTAGCAGATGTGCACGGCGGTGCTGCAGGTCAGCCCCTCGGCCGCGCGTTCCAGCGCCTTGATGCCCCAGTCGCGGACCTGGTCCATGTAGACGTTGAAGGCGGGCTCGTCGAACTGAATGACGTCGACGCCGTCGGCCTGCAACGCCTTGGCCTCGTCGTTCAACAGTTCGGCAAACGCGAACGCCATCTTGATCCGGTCGCCGTAATACTGGTCCGCGATGGTGTCGATGATGGTCATCGGGCCGGGCAGGGTGAACTTCAACCGGCGCGTCGTATGCGTGCGCGCCGCGCGGGCCTCCTCGGCATGGACGCGGCCCTTCAGCCGCAGCGGCGCCACCACCTGCGGCACCATCGCCTTGTAGCGATCTTTTCGGATGCCCATCTCGACCTTGTGGGCGAAATCGATACCCTCGATCTGCTCCAGAAAGCCGTGCACGAAGTGCTGGCGCGCCTGCTCACCCTCGGTCGGGATATCGATGCCGGCGTCTTCCTGCAGCTTCACCGCCAGCAGCGTGGCGTCGCGCTTGGCGCGGAGGAGCTCATCGCCGCTTGCCTTCCAGGGCGCCCACAGCATGTTGGGCTCGGCCAGCCATTCCGGCTTGGGCAGTGATCCCGCGATCGTGGTTGGAAACAGCATGGACACCTCCCGGTCACGTCTCTTGAGCGCTTCTCTGCCATGCCTTGCGCGCAACGTACATAGCTCGTCGTGCCCGGGCTTGACCCGGGCATCCACGACTTTCGTCCAGCCTGGCGGACGTGGATGGCCGGGACGAAGCCCGGCCATGACGCGTTGAGGCTTCTATCGCACGAAACTCTGCTCTAGTGTGGCTGCACAGGAACCAAGGGCCCCCCATGATCGACCTGCATTACGCGCCGACGCCGAACGGCTGGAAGGTCTCGATCATGCTGGAGGAGCTCGGGCTTGCCTACAACGTCATCCCGGTCAACATCCGTGCCGGCGAGCAGTTCAAGCCGGAATTCTTGGCGATCAGCCCGAACAACCGGATTCCGGCGATCGTCGATCACGCGCCTGCCGACGGCGGCGCGCCGTTTTCGCTGTTCGAGACCGGCGCGATCCTGATCTATCTCGCCGACAAGGCCGGGCGTTTCCTGCCGCAGGAGATGCGCGCCCGCTCGCGCGTGATCCAGTGGGTGATGTGGCAGATGAGTGGGCTTGGCCCGATGCTCGGCCAGCACGGCCATTTCGCGCTCTATGCGCCCGAGAAGATTCCATACGCGATCGCGCGCTATCGCGACGAGGCGGCGCGGCTCTATCACGTGCTCGATGTGCAGCTCGGCAAGACCGGCGCCCATGTCGCGGGCGATGACTACACGATTGCCGACATCGCCTGCTTTCCCTGGACCATGACGCACAAGGCGCAGGGTTTTTCGCTCGACGATTATCCGAACGTCAAGCGCTGGTACGCGGAATTGCGCGCGCGACCGAAGCTGCAGGCGGGGCTTGCGGTCGGCAAATTCGTCAAGGAGCCGTTCGACGAGGAGGCGCGGCGCAACATGTTCGGCGACCGCGCCAGGGAGATGGCGGAGCGGAAATGAGCTCTATCCGTACGTCATTGCGAGGCGCGTAAGCGCCGAAGCAATCCAGACTGTGTCCGCACAAGGATTCTGGACTGCTTCGCTTCCGCCTTCGCGCTGTGCGCTTCGGCGGACTCCTACCCGGCGAAGCTCGCGCAGCGAGGTGGACGGGTCGCTCGCAATGAGGAACAACCAAACCAGCGCAACGGATACAACAACAGGAAACGCCCATGATCGAGTTCTTCTTCGACTGCTCCAGCCCCTGGACCTACCTCGCCTTCCACAACATCCAGCCCTTGGCGAAGGAGTTCGGTGAAGACATCTCGTGGCGGCCGATCCTGGTCGGCGGCATCTTCAACAGCATCAATCCGAGCGTCTATGTCTCGCGCGACAATCCGGTGCCGGCGAAACTCGCCTACCAGAAGAAGGACATGGCGGACTGGGCGCGCTCCGCAGGGCTTGCGATCAAGATGCGGCCGACGGTATTTCCGGTGAACAGCGTGAAGGCGATGCGCGGCTGCGTCTTCCTGGGCCAAGACATGGTGCCGTTCGCGCGCGCCGTGTTCGAGATCTACTGGGGTGAGGATCAGGACATTTCGCAGGATGCGGTGCTGACCGAGGTCTGCAGGCGGGGCGGGGTCGATACGGTAAGGTTCTTTGCTGCCATCAGCCAGCAATCGATCAAGGACGAGCTCAAGGCGAACACCGATGAGGTGATGGCGCGCGGCGCCTTTGGTTCGCCGACCATCTTCATCGACAAAACCGACATGTATTTTGGCAACGACCGCCTGCCGTTGATCAGAGACGCGTTGGCCCGCCGCAAGGAGCGCGCCGCCTGATGGTGCGCGCGATTGTTTGTCGCGAACTCGGCCCGCCGGAGCGGCTGCGGCTGGAGACATCTGCGCCCGTGCCGCTCGGCCAAGGGCAGGTGCGCGTCGCGATCCGTGCGGCCGGCATCAACTTTCCCGACATATTGATGGCGGCTGGCGAGTATCAGCTCAAGCCGGACCTGCCGTTCACGCCGGGCATGGAAGCCGCCGGCGACGTGATCGAGATTAGCGGCGAGGTGAGAGGGATCGCGGTCGGCGACCGCGTCATCGTGAAGATGCGGCACGGCGCCTATGCCGACGAGGTGGTGGTCGCGCCCGCCCAGCTCACGCCGCTGCCGTCCAATTTCGATTATGCGGAAGGAGCGACCTTTCTCGCCGCGCACGGCACCGCCCATCATGCGCTCGTCGATCGCGGCCAGCTTCGCAGCGGTGAGACTCTGCTGGTGCACGGCGCGGGTGGCGGCGTCGGGCTCGCCGCGGTCGAGATCGGCAAGCTCACCGGCGCGAGCGTAATCGCGGCCGCCTCGCGCGAGGAGAAGCTGGCGGTGGCCCGCGCGCGTGGCGCCGATCATCTCGTGCTCTATGCCCGCGAACCGTTCCGCGACGCTGTCAAGCGCATCACCGACGGGCGCGGCGCGGACGTGGTGTTCGATCCCGTCGGCGGCGAGGTCTTCGAGAACAGCCTGCGCTGCATCGCCTGGGGTGCGCGGCTGCTCGTGATCGGCTTCACCGGCGGCATTGGGCTCGCGCGCACCAACCTCGTTCTGATCAAGGGCGCCAGCGTGCTTGGGGTGCGCGCGGGGGAGGCGGCACGCAAAAATCCGGCGCTCGGCGAGAGGCGAATGACGGAGCTGCTGCGATGGGCAGAAGACGGAAGGGTCCGTCCCCACGTCTCGCATCGCCTGCCGCTGGAAGACTACGCCAAGGCGATGCGGCTTCTGATCGAGCGCAACGCCATCGGGCGCGTCGCGCTGATGATGTGATAGCGGTTTAGCCGCATCTAATTTGCGCAGCCATGCCGCAAAATTGGTCACACGTTCGAGCGGCTTTCTTTACGAATTGCTCTTATTCCGTGTTGGTCAGGAGAGTCCGGACCAATGCTCGAAAATACGAAGATCCTTCATCGTATTGCGCTGGCGGTGCTGCTGCCGGTCGCCGCGCTGACCGCGCTGGCCATCTACGAGATCTCGCTCAAATGGGCGGCGCGCGAGCAGATGGCGCGCATGCAGCCGGTCGCCGAAGGGGTCGGCAAGCTCAGCCGCCTGGTGCACGAGCTGCAGCGTGAGCGCGGCCTGTCCTTCACGTTCCTGAGCAGCAAGGGCACGCAGCTGCGCAACGAGGTTTTCGAGCAGCGCAAGCGCACCGACGTCGAGCGGGTGGTGGCGATCGGGGCGCTCGCGGATGTTGGCCGGGAGGGCAGCGGCACGCTCGTCGCAGCCGTGCAAGCGGCGTCCGACGCGCTCGCCCGGCTCGATCAGCGGCGCGGCGAAATCGACGATCTGACCATCACCCCGCAGGCGGAGATCGGCACCATGACCGATCTCGTCAACCGGCTGATTGCGGTCATCACCGGCATCGCCAAGCTGAGCACCGACAACGACGTCTCGGCAGCGATCGCAGCCTATGCCAACCTGATCGAGGGCAAGGAGCGCGCCGGGCTCGAGCGCGCGACGATTGCCGGTGGGATCGCGGCAGGCCGGCTGGAGCCCCAGGCCTATGCGCGGGCGATCGGGCTCGCAGCCGCGCAGGACAGTTTTTTCAGCGCGTTCCGCGCGGTTGCGACAGCGAAGGCGCAGGATCTATTCGCTGCGACCATGGCGGGGCCCGCCATCGACAAGTTCAACGAGATGCGCAAGCTCGTCGAGCAGGGCGGGCTGTCCGGCGATTTCAAGGGGCTCGACAGCAAGTCCTGGTTTGATGCTGCGACCGTGCGGATCGATCTGATGAAGCGCGTCGAGGACGGCCTCGCCGAGGGGCTGGCCAGCCTGATGGCGGCCAAGAAGCACGAGGCCGATCTCGGCCTCGGCGCGGTCATCGGCCTGACGCTGCTTGCGCTGTCTCTCAGTCTTGCGGCCGTCATCGCGCTGGCGCGCAGCATCACCGCGCCGGTGAATGTGCTCGCGGCTGCGATGACGCGCCTGGTCCAAGGCGAACTCGATCTCGCGATCGAAGGGACCGGTCGCGGCGACGAGGTCGGCGTGATGGCGCGCGCCGTCCAGGTCTTCAAGGACAACATGATCCGGACCGCCGAACTGGCTGCGAAGGAGCGCGAGGCGGACGGCCAGCGCGCGGTGCGCTCCGCCCGTGTCGGCGAGCTCACCGACCGTTTCAACAGCGACATCGCGTCAGTGATCGGAACCGTGATATCGGCCTCGTCGCAGCTCGAAGCCACGGCGGGCCTGATGAGCAAGGCCGCGCACAGGACGAGCAGCGAAGCGGCGGGTGTGGCGGAGACGACGGAAGCCGCCTCCGGCAACATGCAGACGGTCGCAACCGCGACCGAGGAGCTGTCGAGCTCGATCGCGGAAATCGGCCGCCAGGCGACGCAATCGGCGCAGGTCGCGCAGCAGGCCGCGCGCGACGGGCAGCGCACCAACCAGACCGTGCACGGTCTGTCGCTCGCCGCGGAGAAGATCGGCGACGTGGTCAAGCTGATCAGCGAGATCGCGAGCCAGACCAACCTGCTGGCGCTGAACGCGACGATCGAGGCCGCTCGCGCCGGCGACGCGGGGAGGGGTTTTGCGGTGGTCGCCTCCGAGGTCAAAAATCTGGCCGAGCAGACGGCAAAGGCAACCGACGACATCCGCACCCAGATCTCCGCGATCCAGGCAACCTCGGGCGAGGCGGTGAGCGCGATCCAGGGCATGACCACGACGATCGCCGAGATCAGCGAGATCGCGTCCTCGATCGCAAGCGCGGTGGAACAGCAGAACGCCGCAACGCAGGAGATTGCGCGCAACGTGCAGCGCGCCGCCAAGGGCACCGGCGAGATTTCGCACAATATTCAGGGTGTCAGGGGGGCGGCGAACGAGTCCGGCACCGCGGCGAGCCAGGTTCTCGCCGCCTCGAAGGAGCTGGCACGGCAGTCCGACACCATGCGCCGCCACGTCGACACGTTCATCCAAAGCATCCGGGCGGCGTGATCTGGCGTCGTCCCGGACAAGCGACTTTGACAATCGCATTGTCGGCTCGACGGCTAACTCGTCATTGCGAGCGACTTGTCCGCCGACCTGTCCGCCGAAGCCCAACGGGCGAAGGCGGAAGCGAAGCAATCCAGATTGTTTCCGCGGCGACGGTCTGGATTGCGTCGCTTCGCGCCGCGCTATGACGGACTCAGCGGTACTCCCGCTCGTACCACCACGGGAAATAGTCCGGCATGTCGGCCGAGACCGTGTTCTTGAACTGCGCCGGTCGCTTCTCCAGAAACGACGTGACGCCTTCCTTGACGTCATCGGAACGCCCGCGCGCGTAAATGCCGCGGCTGTCGACCTTGTGCGCCTCCATCGGATCGTCGGCGCCGAGCATCCGCCACATCATCTGCCGGATCAGCGCGACCGAGACCGGCGCGGTCTTTTCCGTGATTTCGCGCGCCAGCGCGCGCGCCGTCGGCAAGAGATCATCCGGTGGCACCACCTTGCTGACGAGCCGGCCGGCGAGCGCCTCCTGCGCCGGAAACACGCGGCCGGTAAAACACCATTCCAGCGCCTGCGCGATGCCGACGATGCGCGGCAGGAACCAGCTCGAGGCGGCCTCCGGCACGATGCCGCGCTGGGCGAACACGAAGCCGAAGCGGGCAGCTTCCGAGGCGATGCGAATGTCCATCGCGAGCTGCATGGTGACGCCGATCCCGACCGCCGGTCCGTTGATCGCGGCGATGACCGGCTTGAGGCATTTGAAGATGCGCAGCGTGACCTGGCCGCCGCCATCGCGCACATTGGGATCGGAATAATCGACAGCGCCATCCGCCAACCGCTTGACCGGCCCGCGCCTTGCGTCGCGATCAAAGGTGTTGGCGCCCGAGGAGAGATCGGCACCGGCACAGAAGGCGCGGCCGGCGCCGGTCACGATGATGGCGCGGACGTTGTCGTCCTGGTCGGCGCGATCGAACGCATCGATCATCTCGGCCTGCATCGTGCCGTTGAAGGCGTTGAGCTTGTCAGGTCGGTTCAGCGTGATCGTGAGGATGTTGTCGGCGACCTCGTAAAGGATGGTCTCATAGGCCATGGGCGTTTCCTACTGTTTTCTTGATTATGTCTTGGTCATTCCGGGACGCGCCGGCAGGCGCGGACCTGGAATCTCATGCAATGGATCGAGATTCCGGGTTCGTCGCTTCGCGACGCCCCGGAATGACAGATCAGTGCTTCGGTGGGGTCGGCCAGGGCCGCTGCGCCGCGCGCAGCGACTCGAAGGTCTTGGCCATGCCGAGCACGCCGATGTCGTCAAAACGCCGGCCGACGATCTGCACGCCGATCGGAAAGCCGTCCTTGTCGTAGCCGGCATTGACCGAGATCGCCGGATTCTCGGACATGTTCCAGGGCACCGTGTAGCAGATGTGCTCGAACGGTTTTGCCGGATCGTTGACGGGAGAGGCGAACTCGGCCGGGAATTTCACGCCCGGCGACACCGGCGAGATCAGATAGTCGATGTCGCAAAACAGCTTTGCCGCTGCCGAGCGGATCGTCATGGTCACGTTGAAGCCGCGGAAGACGTCGAGGCCCGAAAGTTTCGTGGCCGCCTCCGCCCACTGGTGGATGTAGGGCAGCACCATGGCGCGCTCGCCGTCCGGCAGCTTCAAAAGATCATCCCACATCCGGGCGCGCCAGAAATTGTCGAGCCCGTCGAGCATCTCACGTGTCATGAAACCGTCGACCTCGGTGACGACGGCGCCTGCCGCCTCGAAGGCTTTTGCGGCCTTGATCGTGACCTCGCGGACCTCCTTTTCGAGCGGCTGTCCAACATCGAGGCGAAGCATCAACCCGATACGCAGCTTGCGCGGAGACTTTTCCAGCGTCTTCCAGGCGAGCGAATCCGGCGGCAGGCACATGGGGTCGCGGCGATCGGGCTTGGACAGCACGCACATCATCAGCGCGGCGTCGTCCACGGTGCGCGTCATGGGACCCGCTACCCGGCCGACATAGGTCGGGTCGATCGGCACGCGGCCAAAGCTCGGCTTCAGGCCGACCAGACCGCACCAGCTGGCGGGGAGGCGGATCGAGCCGCCGATGTCGGTGCCGACATGCAACGGCCCGTAGCCGGCCGCTCCGGCAGCACCAGCACCGGCGCTGGAGCCACCGGGATTCTTGGTGCGATCCCAGGGATTGCGGGTGAGGGGATGGAAGGAGGAGAGCCCCGACGATAGCATGCCGTAATCGGGCATCGTGGTCTTGGAGAAGATGATGGCGCCCGCTTCGCGCAGCCGCGCGGCCGGCGGTGCGTCTGCGGCTGCCGGCGTAAGCCTGACGCTCGCCGCGCCCAGCGGCACAGGCACACCCTTGGTCGCGATATTGTCCTTGATCGTGACCGGCACGCCATCGAGGCTGCCGGAAGGCTCGCCCTTTTGCCAGCGCTCGGTGGAGGCCTTGGCGGCGGCGCGGGCGCCGTCGGGATCGAAGGCATAGAGCGCCTTGAGCCGCGGTTCCCAGAGGGCGATATGCGACAGCACGTCGTCGAGCACCTCGGACGGCGAAAATTGCTGGCTGCGGTAGCCCGAGAGCATGTCGGCAGCGCTGAGATCGTGCAAGGAGGCGACGGTGTCGCGCGGTGCGGGCTTATGCATGGGAGGTCGCCGGAAGCCGGGTTTCGATGATGCGGGCGAACACGCTGGCGCCGATCGGCAGGATCTTGTCGTCCAGCACATAGCCGGGATTGTGCACCGGCACCGAGCCGTCATGGCCGACCCAGAAATAGGCGCCTGGGATGTTTTGCAGCATGTCGGCGAAATCCTCGCTGCCCATCTTCGGCTGCGTGCGGGTGAACACCTTTGCGGGCTCGACCACCGTGCGTGCGACCTCCTCGACCACGCGTGACTGTTCCTCCTTGTTGACCAGCACACTGAACGTGTCGCGGATGTCGGCCTCGATCTCGACCTGGAATGCGGCGGCCATGCCGGCGCAGAGCGTGCGCATCCGCTCGCGGATCAGCGCACGCACCCCGTCGGAGAAGGCGCGCGCGGTGCCGCAAAGATGCGCCTCGCCTGGAATCACATTGTAGGCGGAGCCGGAATGGATCTGGGTGATCGACAGCACCGCGGCCTGCAGCGGATCGACATTGCGGCTGACGATGGTCTGCAGCGCCTGTCCGAGCGTCATCGCGATCACCACGGCGTCCTTGGCGCGTTCGGGCATCGCGCCATGCGCCCCGTAGCCGCGGATCCGGATGTCGAAAAAGTCGGCGCCGGCCATCGCGGGACCGGGCAGGATCGCGATCTCGCCATGGTTCAAATCGGGCGCGTTGTGCAGCCCGTAGAGCTCGTCGCAGGGGAATTTTTCGAACAGCCCGTCCTTGATCATGGCGCGCGCGCCACCGAGACCCTCTTCGGCCGGCTGGAAGATGAAATGCACGGTGCCGTCGAAATTGCGCGTCTCGGAGAGGTAGCGCGCGGTGCCGAGCAGCATGGTGGTGTGGCCGTCATGGCCGCAGCCATGGAAGCGGCCGGGGATCGTCGAGCGCCATTTCAGATTGGTGTTTTCCTCCATCGGCAGCGCGTCCATGTCGGCGCGCAGGCCAATGCGCTTATCCGAGGCGCCTTTGCCCTTGAGCACGCCGACCAGGCCGGTGCCGCCGAGGCCGCGATGCACATCGATCCCCCACGCTTTGAGTTTTTCCGCGACAATGCCGGACGTGCGCACCTCCTCGAAGCCGATCTCGGGATGGGCGTGCAGGTCGCGACGGATCGCGGTGAGTTCGTCGGCGTAGCCTTGGATGCGGTCGATTGTCGGCATGTCCTCTATCCGGTTGAGCGTGACAAGTTCTTGTGAGCGAAAGCGGGTCCGTTCGGCTTGATCCGGATGCCGGGCCTGAGCCGGGTCCAGGGCAGCGCTGCGGTGTCGGCCGGCATCGCGCCGGGCGCGGCGCAGATCAGGAGCCTTTCGGCGATCGGCTCGAAATCGGCACGAAAATGCACTGAGCTCTTGTTGACGAGAATCTTCTGCTCGGTCGGCTCGATCCCGACAAAGCGGTACATCGCCTGGTCCGCGAGCTGCGCCTTGTGGGAGACGACGACCACGCGCACGTCGCCTATGCGCAAACACGCCGATGGTCCCATCTTCATGTTGCGTCCGCCGTAATACGGGCCTGATGCAACGAACTTCCCGTCGGAGAGCTTTTCGACGACGAACGTCCCGGAAAAGGGCTCATCGCCTGCAATGCCCGACTTGCCGCCGAGCGCAAGCGTGACGCTTGCGCCTTCGCCAGCGGCATGAGCGGCCTTCGCCGCCTCGGAATCGCAGATTGCGCCGATCGCGGCGCGCGTTGCGCCGTTACGCACCAGCGCGCGCAGCATGCCGGTCGTGTCGGAGTCGCCGCCGGCGCCCGGATTGTCCTGGGTATCGGCAATGACAATCGGCCTGGTCGCGGTGTTCGCCAGTTCCATCGCATGACGCACGCCCTCGTCGGGCGAATAGATCCGGCCGTCGAAATCGTCTTCGTGGCTTTCGACCAGCCGCGCGATCGCGTCGGCCGCCTCATCCGCATCCGCTTGCGTCCGGCCATAGGCGAACACGCTGGGTCCGCAGTCCTCGAAATCAGCCGCCGGAAAACCCGGCGCGAAGGAGAGGGTGGGGACCGCGTCGCTCTCGAACGCGGCGAGCTTTTCGTAAATGCCTTTGGCGGGTTGATCGTAGGTCGCCTGCCAACTGATCGGGATCAGGAACGGCAATTGCCGGAACGCTTTTGCCAGGCGCTGCTTCGTTGCCAGGAGGAGCGCCAGGTGCTTCGCCGCCGCGCGCCCCGTGGGAGCCATGTCGACATGCGGATAGGTGCGGTAGGCGATCAGCGCATCGGCATGGTCGACCATGGCCGACGTCACGTTGGCGTGCAGGTCGAGCGTGACCACGAGCGGCAGCTCGCGCCCGATCACCTTGCGCACGCGAGCGAGAATCTCGCCTTCGCCATCGTCGACATGTTCCGCAACCATGGCGCCGTGGAGATCGAGATAGACCGCATCGAGTGGGCCGGCCGCGGCGATGCCATCCACCATCATTTTAACGATGCGTTCGAAGGCAGTCTCGGTGACATGCGCCGAGGGGCTTGCGGCGCAGGCGATCGTCGGCACAAGCTCCCAGCCCATGGCTTCGGCGGCTTCGACGAAGCCCGCGAGCCCGACATTGATGTGGTGCATCGTCGTCAACACGGCTTCGCCCAGCGCCATCGACGGCCAGCCGCCGCCATGCACGAAGTCGTCATAGGTTGCCTTGGTCGGCGCAAATGTGTTGGTCTCGTGCAGAAATCCGCCGACGGCGATACGGGGCATCAAAGTGGTCTCGGTGCTCAACGTCTAGTGCCGCCGATCTGAAGTCCCCGACACGTCAACGGCAAATTCTCCTCAGGGACTTCAGATCGAAAAGCGGCACTGGAATCTCAGGTTTGCCAGCGCCCGGTGACTTTCCGAAGTCCGCGACGCGATGTGGCGGCGAAGCTGCGCGGACTTCGGAAAGTGGGCACGAGGCGAACGTTAAACTCGACAATGACGGCAGCGCAAGCGATCACCCCCGTCAGTTTTGCATGACGCGTAAGACAACGCTCATTCCGGCCAATACTCAGGTGCCGTGATTCTCGCCAATCGACAGTGCGCAGATGCGAGATAAATGTGCATAGGGCAGGCCGGTCTCCTTGGCCCAGGCATTGAATTGCGCCTGCACCTTGGCAAGATCGCCCTTGGATTTGACTTCCTCTGCAATATCGAGGCCGGCGTCTCGCAGGCAGGCAACCACATCCTTCGAGGTGACGAAGCCGTCCCAGCCGATGAAGCGCAGGAACATCTGCCCGGTATTGCCACCGAGCCGGCCGCCGCGCTTGTTCAACAGATCAAGCAGGCCGATTTCGTCCGACGAGGGCCAGTTGGCGAGGAATTGGCCGAAGCTGCCATGTTCCCCGGCAATGTCGAGCACGAATTGCGCATTGTCGCGCACCGACATGATTTTCGCGCCATTGCGGACGATACGCTGGTCGCGGGTGAGCTCGTGCCAGAAATCATCGCTCTGCACCACGAGCTTTTTCGGCTGAAAGCCGAGGAAGGCTGCTTCAAAGCCATCCCATTTCTGCTCGATCACACTCCAGGCAAAGCCGGCCGAGAACACGCGCTGGGTCAACTCGGCGAGCACGCGATCGTCAGCGAGCTTTGTCAGCGCCTTCTTGTCCGGCTCCTCCGGCAGCAGCTTCTTCAGCGCGGCCGGACCGCCTTTGCGCTTTTCGGCTCTGGCCCGGATCGTCTTGAACGAGGTCATCAAAACCTCCGATGTGTTTAGTCCAGCGTTGCCAACAGACCGGCCATCAGCCGGCCGCGCTCGGCGAGGCTGTCGACTTCGATATGCTCGTTCAGGGTATGCGCATCCGCACCGCGCACGCCGAGGCCGTCGAGAGTGGGGATGCCCATGGCGCCGGTGAAATTGCCGTCGCTGCCGCCGCCGGCGCTGCCGTGCGGCAGGTCCATGCCGAGCTCAGCGGCGACCCGGCGCGCTTTTTCGTACAGCGCCATGGTTCCGGCATCCGCCTCCCACACCGGCCGCGTCACGCCGCGAGTCACGTTGAACGCCACGTCGTTCGCAGTCCCCGACAGCGCCAGCATGCGCTCGACGCCGTGGTCGAGATCGGCCTGGCGCTTGGCCATGCTCAGCGCCTCGCCGTTGCAGGTGGTGGCGACGCAATTGACCCATTTCCCGCCGTGAACGATGCCGACCGAGAAGGTGCAATCGGCGGTCGTCATGGCATCGATCTCGATGATCCGCCGCGCCATCTCGCGGATCGCGGAGCGTCCCGACGACAGCGTGGCGCCGGCATGACTGGGCCGGCCGATCGTCTCCAGATTGAAGCGCGCGATCGCGTAGCGCCCGGTGACGACGCCGTTGTTGGCGCGGCCGGGTTCCGGCACCAGTACGTATTTGTTGCGCGAAGCCTCCGCCTCGATGAGGTCGCGGGTCGAGGGCGTGCCGACTTCCTCGTCCGGCGTGAACAGCACGGTGATCGGCAGCGGCGTCGTGAAGCCGGCGCGCGCAAGCTGCCGGATTGCTTCCAGCGTGAGATAGTTGCCGCCCTTCATGTCGAAGATGCCGGGCCCGAAACATTTGTTGCCCGCGCGCCGCCACTCGAGTTTCTCGATGGTGCCGACGGGATGCACGGTGTCGAGATGGCCTGCGATCAGGATGCCGGGCTGGCCTTGCCTCGGATGCGCAAAGCGGGCGCGCACGCAGCCGCCAAAGCCTTGCCGGCCGGCGATGTGTTCGATCGCGGCGCCCATGATCGCCATCTCCCGCGCGGCGAGATCGAGCATGCGATCGACGGCGGGGGCGTCCCAGGTCGGGCTCTCGCATTCAACCCAGCCGCGCAGGCCCTGCAGCATGGTCTCGGAATCGAAGGGCAGGTTGGCTGGGTTCATGGCTGGTCGCCTGACTTTTTCTTGAGCGCTTCTGGACTTGATCCGGATGCAAGGAAACGACCTCTGCAAGCGGACTTCAAGCGACAATAACGCGATGTCGGTTGGCCGCCAAAACAAAAGCCTCCGTTCCGTCTCGAAACGGAACGGAGGCTTGCTTATGCGCGAGACGACAGCGTTTCCCGGTCATATCGGATCACTCGGTCATCCAATATGACCGGGAAGCGCCGCAGAGTCTCGGGTTGGCGCATGTCCTTGTCGGCGAACCAGATCCCAGTTCGTCGGGACATGCGCCAATCAGGCAGCGCGGACGCTCGACAGGAATTTCCCGACCTCGAGCTCCAGGCGATTGCTTTCCGTGGCAAGCTGCCCGACCGCGCTCAGCACCTCGCCGGATGCTGTGCCGGTCTGTTCAGCGCCACGGCTCACCTCGGTGATGTTTTCGGCGACCTGGGCCGTGCTGGACGAGGTCTGCTGGATGTTGCGGGAGATCTCGGCGGTCGCCGCGCTCTGCTCCTCGACGGCTGCGGCGATCGCGGCGACGATCTCTGCGACCTGGTTGATCGTGCCGCCGATCTCCTTGATGGCGGCGACCGACCCTTGCGTCGTCGCCTGCATGCTCTGGATCTGGCCGACGATCTCCTCCGTCGCCTTGCTGGTCTGCGAGGCCAGCGCCTTGACCTCCTGGGCGACCACCGCAAATCCCTTGCCAGCGTCGCCGGCGCGGGCGGCCTCGATGGTGGCGTTCAGCGCCAGAAGGTTGGTCTGCTCGGCGATCGCGGTGATCAGCTTGACCACGTCGCCGATGCGGCTCGCGGCCAGCGACAGCTCGCCGACATTGGCGTTGGTCTTCTCCGCCTGCCGCACCGCTTCGGTCGCGATCCGGCTCGAGGTCTGCACCTGGCGGCTGATCTCGCCGATCGATGTTGTCATCTCGTTGGTTGCAGCCGCGACGGCCTGCACGTTCCTCGAGGCATCGTTCGAGGCCGAGTTCACGGCCAGCGATTTTTTCTGCGTCAGATCGGCGGTGCGCGTCAAGGTCTGGGCTGCGGTTTCGAGCTTCGTCGACGCCGATGACACGGTCGCGATGATGCCGCCGACCGCGGATTCGAATTGATCGGCGAAGCGCCGCAGCTCGACCTTGCGCTGAGCCTCGGACTTGACCGCGGCGTCCTTCTGCTGGTGTTGCAGCTCTTCGCGCTCCACCGCATTGGCCTTGAAGATCGCAACCGCCTTCGCCATCGCACCGATCTCGTCGGTCCTGCCGATGCCGGGAATGGCGACATCGAGCTTGCCGTCGGCCAGATCGCTCATGGTCGAGGTGATCGCGCGAACCGGGCGCACCAGCCCGCGGGCCAGCGGCACCGCGCAGGCGCAGAGCAGCGCGATCAACCCGACCGCCCAGAACAGCGCGTTGCGCGCGGCGGCGTAGATGACCGCGTCGAGGTCGTCGACATAGACGCCGGTGACGACGATCCAGTTCCAGTCCTTGAGCAGCATCGCGTAGCTGAGCTTGTCCGCCGGGTCCATGCTTCCGGCCCGCGGGAACTGGTAGCTGACGAAGCCGCCACCGCCCTGAGCCTTCGCGATCAGGTCGCGGACGTAATGCACGCCGTTGGCGTCCGTCGTGTCGATCCGGATCTTGTTCTCGAGGTCCGGCCGCGTGCCGAGCACGATGGTGTTGCCGTCGGGGAGGTAGACGAAGAAGAAATCATTGTTGCCGTAGCGGATGTCGCGCAACACCTTTTTCGCGCGCTCCTGCGCTTCGCTCACCGTGAGCTCGCCCCTCTCCGCGGCGGCCGCGAAGTTTTTGACGATCGAGGCGGCCGTCTGCACCTCCGACCTCACGGCGTTCTGGCGCTCCTGCGTGAGCGAGGCACGCAAGGCCAAAAGTTGGACGACGATGATGGCGAGGCTTGCCAGAATGGCGAGCGCCACCAGCAGACCGAGGCGGCGAGAGATCGTGAGTTTCATGGCGGGCATTCCAGGAATTGCAGGGGCGGGAACAGGGGGCGGCGGGTGGTCGCTTCGCAAGGTCGGGCCTTCAGGCCGGCGCGCGGCGCGTGACGCAGCGTTCGGCGAGATTCCCTTATTCATCAGACAGCTTTGTAAATTCGCGCTTAAGTAAACGCGTCGACTCAATCCGTTAGGCAGGTTTTTTGCGCAACGGGGAGCTGCGCTCCACCCATGGTTGATTCCAGTGTCACATTACTCAGCGCCGCGCGTAGCGGCGCGCGGGATAGCGGGCCTTGACAATTGCGTAAGTCTTAGCTTACCGTAAGCTATGGCTTACGGAATGGCTCTGGCAGTGCTGGCTGACCCGACGCGGCGCAGGGTGTTCGAGCGCCTGCGCGCAGGCCCGCGGCCGGTGAACGCGCTTGCGGCGGGACTTCCGGTGTCGCGGCCGGCGGTGTCGCAGCATTTGAAGGTGCTGAAGGATGCGGGGCTGGTCGAGGAACGCAGCGAAGGGGTGCGGCGGATCTATTCGGTGCGACGCGAGGGGCTTGCGGAGCTGCGCGACTGGCTCGACAGTTTCTGGGGCGATGCGCTCGAGGCGTTCAAGGCCGAAGCCGAGAGGTCTCACAAGGAGCGCGGGAGAACGTAGATGGGTGAGTTGGCAAGCCTCGCTCCGGTCACGAAGTCCGTCCACGTCAAGGTGCCGATCGCGCATGCGTTCGAGGTGTTCACGTCCGGCCTTTCGCGCTGGTGGCCGACCACGCACGGCATCGGCAAGAAGCCGATCAGGACGGTCGTGATGGAGCCGCGGCTCGGCGGCCGCTGGCGCGAGATAGCCGAGGACGGAACGGAAACCTGTGCGGCCACCATCATCCTCTGGGAACCGCCGCATCGCTTCGTGATGCTCTGGCAGATCAGCGCGCAGTGGAAGCCTGATGCCGCGATGAAGTCGGAGGTCGATGTGCGCTTCACCGCCGACGGGCCGGAGGCGACCGATGTCGTCCTGCTGCACCACAAGTTCGAGACCATGGGCGATGAGGCGGGCGCCTCGATGCGCAGGGACGTCGATGGCGGCTGGCCGGGCCTGCTCGCGCGCTTTGTCGAGGAAGCCGAACGCAATCGATCCTGAAGGAGGAGATGCTCATGTCGGAATTCATCGTTCACTCCATTCCCGGCAGCCCGTTCGGCCGCGCGGTCATGGCCACGCTGGAGGAGAAGGGGGCGCGCTATCGCCTGATGCCGGTCATGCCTGGCACCTTGAAATCTCCCCAACATCTTGCCCTGCATCCGTTTGGCCGGATTCCGGTGCTGGAGCACGACGGCTTCCGGCTGTACGAGGCCCAGGCGATCCTGCGCTATCTCGACCGCGTGCTGCCAGAGCCGGCTCTCACGCCCACCGATCCGAAGCGGGCGGCGCAAATGGATCAGGTGCTGAATGTCTGCGACTGGTACCTGTTCCAGGGCTGCTGCAGCGTGATCGGTTTTCAGCGCGTGGTTGGGCCGAAACTCATGGGACTGAAGCCCGATGAAGCGGCGATCGAGGCTGCGATGCCGCGCGCCCGCGCGGTATTTGCCGAGCTGTCGCGGCTGCTTGGCGAGCAGCCTTTCTTCGCCCGGGATGCGCTGTCGCTCGCCGATCTCCACATCATGCCGCAGCTCGATTTCTTCACGCTGACGCCGGAATGGGCCGAACTCGGCACGCCCTATCCCAATCTCGTGGACTGGCTGACGCGGATGCAGGCGCGGCCGAGCTTTGCCGCCACCACCTGGGAACGCGTCGCCGACATGGCGAAGGCGGCGTGAAGAAGGCGCGCTTGAGATCAGCGCCTGCCCTTAACGCGCGCCTTTCAGCTTACAGGAGGTGGAGCAGGTGACGATCGTTCCGTGCTCGCATTGCCCGCATGCGGCGACGCATTGCTCCATCACCTTTGGGTCATAGGGCTTGAAGAGGCCGTTGGCGCATCGGCTCGTCGCGCCCGTCACCTCGTCGTCCCCGGAGCAGGCACCACAGGCGAGAGCAAGCAATGTGAGTATCGTGCGGCGCCACGGGAAGGCCGCGGCGTGGTTCCATCGCCCCGCACGCGGGCTTTGAGGAAGGCTCGCGGCAGGGGATGTTCGAGGCCAAAACGCACGGCCCGACGAGGGCACGAGAATGATCGACGCCATGCGCGAGAAACTGGCACTGATTCGGCCGGCCATGGCGGTAGCAGCGGACCGGGCCAAGCTTCGTCCACCGTCATTGTTCGATGTGCGTCCGCGCTGCCGCGCTAACGCGGAAGCTTTCGGCTTTCGGTTTCATGGCGTCCTTGATCGCTGTCTTGCACTGCGACGACGTGCATGATGGCTTTGGCGACATAGTCCTGCGGCAGACCGTGTTCTCGGGCACCAGCCTCGACGAAAGCCTTGTACCAAGTGTAGGGCGCCAAACCTTCTCTTATGGCGTCGGTGGCCGCGATGTAGGTGATCACCTCCATCCGCCCGCCATCCTTCGCCTCCACCATGATCATGATATCGTCATACCCGTTGCCGCGCCCTTCATGCCGGTCCAGAGCTTCTTTCTCGACATCGGGAATGTCGAAGACCGCGCCCCAGATCTCGTCATTCTGATGGTCCGTACGAAAGGCATCGCATTTGGATGATCCATCTCTGCTCACCTTGTGGAAGCGAAGCTGGTGGCCAACGAGCTTGGCGGTCGTGATGAAACTGCAGGTTACCCGGGCGCGAAGACGACCGCTGCACATGTTCGAGCCGTAGGCGAAGTACTTTCATCTCGATACCTTCTCGCCTTGTCGCTTCGCTTTGCGGCTCCGCTCATCGCTCGTCATGAAGCGCTCTTTACCATGGCAGGAGCGTCTCGCCTCACGCCGGATGGTCTTGCACATGCGCCAGCAGCAATTCGCTGACGCGGTCGGGCGCCTGGTCGGCGGCGAAATGACCGACGCCGGGAAGAACCTCGAAGCGATAGGGCGCGGCGACGAAATCGCGCGTGCCCTCGGCGGCGGCGCGGCCCACCGTGTCGTCGGCATCGCCCCAGATGAAGAGCGTCGGCACGCGGATCGGGCCGAGCGGGGAACGGATCGCGCCGCGCGCGCGATACCAGGCGAGGGCCGCCTCCATGGCCGGCCTGTTGCCGAGCACCGCGAGGTGTTCGGTGATGGCGGCGTCCGGCACACCCTGCGCCGCCCAGCGCTCCCGGAGCCATTTGCAGTCATCTGCGAGCACGACATCGGCTGCATCGGGTTCGAGAAACGCGGTGTGGTGCCGCGAGCGGCGCGCCTGCTCGCCATCGTCCATCTGCAGCGCGCGGTTGAAGGCGTTCGGGTGCGGCCGCGACAGGATCGTGAGCGAGGCGATCCGCTCGGAAGCGCGATCGGCCAGCGCCCAGGCGATGCTGCCGCCCCAATCGTGGCCCACCAGATGAAAGCGCGCCTCGCCATAGCCCGACGCCGCGACGATCGCGATGGCGTCATCCATCAGGCGGTCGATGTGATAGCTCGGGTGGTCGCGCGGGTCGGGGCGGGCGAGCGGCGAATAGCCGCGCTGGCTCGGTGCGAGTGCGCGGTAGCCCATGTCGCCAAGCGCGGCGAGTTGCGGGCGCCAGCAATGCATGGATTCGGCAAAGCCGTGCAACAGCAGCACCAGCGGCGCGCCGGCCTCGCCGGCAACCAGCGCGTCGAAGGTGAGGTCGGGGGCGGTGGTGATGCGAGTGAGGGAGGGCATTTCCAACGATCCTGCGCCAGGGTCCTGGCTGCCGGCGATCCTTGGTGCGGGCGGTGGGACTCGAACCCACACGACGTTGCCATCGAGGGATTTTAAGTCCCTTGCGTCTACCAGTTCCGCCACGTCCGCGCTTTGATTTGACTAACCTTTTCGGCTTTGCTGGGCAAGTGTTTGACAGTTTGGGGCGTCCGTTTGACAAATCTTGTTCTGTTCTCGTTCTGCATGCGCGCCGGGCCAGCGGCCGACGCCTCACTTTTCAGATTTGCCCAGCCGATCGAAGGCCCGAATGATGCTGATCTCCGCCTCGACGTGGCGGGTGTAGTGCTTACCCATCTTGTCGGAGACGTCGCCGATCAGGGCCGCCGACCTCGCTATCCGACGCGCCATTGCGCTTCCACCAGGCCGCGTACGAGACGCGCAAGGCCGTGCAGCGTGATTTCGTCGCCGATGTGACCGGCGCGCTCCTGATCGCGCAGTGGCTAACGCGGGTCTGCATTTCCTTTTCGCTCGGCCATAATGATCCGTCGTCGCGCACCGCTATCACGCCGTCGGCGCGACGGACTGTCAGCTCAGCAAGGAAGTCCTGCATCTCCTGCATCACCGGCAGGAACACCGACTTCACCTTCTTTCGGTTTTTACGCGGGACATAGCGCACGGCCTTGCCGGTCGGTCCCTCCGGGTGGTCCTCGATCTGCTTCCGATTGAGGCTCACGATGGTCTGGCCGCGCAGCCCAATATGGCGCGCCGCCATCATTGGGATCAGCACCTCGAGCTGCGCGCGCTCAATCACGAAGTTCCATTCCTTGGTGTACCATTCCCGGTTCGCATCTGGGTCGGCTTCGTGCGCACGATCCATGCCTAGGCAGGGATTGCGCTCCATCTTCCCGCGCTTCACCGCCTGCTTGAACATCGAGGATAGCGCCCGGATCATCTTGTCGGCGAACCGCGTTTTCTTTTTGACGGCGCACCTCGCGCAAGTCACAGAGCTCCGGCGTGGTGAACTCGGAGAGCTGGGCATCGAAGATATCGGCGAGCCAGCGGTATGCTTTCAGAGCGCCCTAGAGTGCAAATCGGACGGAACGGAAGCACTGTTGGCAGGGCTCGTAGCCTGCCGTCCCCGCGCTCACTTGGCCACGTTGGGCAACTTCGGGTGCACCAGCGTCACTCAAACCTGAAGGTCACGGGTTCAAATCCCGTCCCCGCAACCACGTTTGTTATAATTCACTCACCGTCCCGGTCTAACCGCCGGGGCGGCTTCGGCGTTCTCTGAGGAAGACGCGGTCGGGCCACGGAGCGGGTTCGCGGGATCGATGCCGATTTTTCCGCGACAGTCCTGATCAGGTCCTCGAACTCCGGATGGCGAAGCAGTCACGCGCAACTGACTGGTTCTCATCGCGCGCTCAATGAATTTTCTTGGTCTTCGTTTCCATATTCGCGTCCATCGCGGCGAAAGCGAGTTTCGGGGGCTTGCGCGTTAGATAAGTGTATGCTTATCTGATGGGCATGATCGAGAATGACCTCTTCAAGGCCCTGGCCGACCCGACCCGCCGCGCCATCTTCGCGAAACTGGCGACTGGCGGCATGAACGCCAGCGCGTTGCGTGAAGGCATGGAGATCAGCCAGCCGGCCATGTCCCAGCACCTTGCGGTGCTGCGCAACGCCAAGCTGGTGCGCGAACAGCGGCGCGGACGTTTCGTGAATTACGAGGTGGATCCAGACGGCCTGGCACTGATCGCCAGATGGCTGATGAAGTATCGCGCCTACTGGCCGCGCCGGGTCGACGCTCTGAAAACGTTGCTGAAGGATATGGACCAATGAACGACGTGTCGGATCAAGACTTGGCAGATCAAGCGCAGACGGACCAATTGGTGTTCGACTACGAACTCGACGCGCCGCCGCAAAAAGTCTGGCGGGCGCTCAGCATCTCCGGGTTTCGCGAGAAATGGCTGCCGAAAGCGGCATTGGCCGACGCCGAGCCAGTGCGTTCGGTGCCGGGCGAGGAGATCGGCTACCGAATGCGGGACGACGAACCACCGTTCCTGTACAGCATCGTGACGTTTCAATTGAGCCCCAACGCGGACGGCGGCACCCACTTGAGGATCATCCATCGACTGGCGGACCGGCGAGCCCAGCACGAGCTGCCAAGGGCCGCGAATAGTAACGGGCGCTGCCTGTTGCGCGCCGCCTGACGCCTCGGCTCAGTTTACGGAAATTCAGCAGGACTGGAGTTCGCCGATGCGTGAAGCGATGCAGCTCGTCCCGATGGTTGTCGAACAATCCAGCCGGGGGGAACGGTCTTTCGACATCTATTCCCGGCTCTTGCGCGAGCGCATCGTCTTTCTCAACGGAGAAGTCAATGATGCCGTGTCCGCGCTGATCTGCGCGCAGCTATTGTTCCTCGAGGCCGACAATCCGAATAAGCCGATCCATCTCTACATCAATTCGCCGGGTGGCGTCGTCACCAGCGGTTTCGCCATGTATGACACCATGCGATACATAAAGGCGCCGGTGCACACGGTGTGCATGGGGACGGCCCGCTCGATGGGCTCGTTCCTGCTGATGGCGGGTGAACCGGGCGAGCGGGTGGCGCTGCCCAATGCGAGCCTGCATGTCCATCAGCCGCTCGGCGGTTTCCAGGGCCAGGCGTCGGATATCCTCATCCACGCCGAGGAGATGCTGAAGACCAAGCGTCGGATCATCCGGCTCTACGCCGAGCATTGCCGACGCAGCTTCGAGGAGGTCGAGCACACTCTCGATCGGGATCACTTCATGACGCCGGAGGAAGCTCTGGAATGGGGATTGATCGACCGCATCCTCAAGCAGCGGGAGGATGTACGATGACGACGCCCGCGATCCAATAAACTACGAATCTGGGGGGTGGACGTTCGAATCGTTCCGGGCGCGCCACTTCGGTACACACTCACTTTGGGTGGTGAACTCGAACGCAACGAGGCCGGAAATCATGCAGCCATTCTGCCGCGACCACGGCGCCAGGTACGTCACTTTGTCCGTCGTCCAGGAGCTAAGACCAACTCCGGTCCGTCCACGAACGAGCGAGCGCAAAAATATTAGAGTGACCGTCAGGCGTGGTCAGCAATTCCGCTTTGGCCGCAGGATCGAAGGGGGCTGTCGGAGGTCACCGGCAGGATCAATAGCGCGACCGCTGGCTTTTGGTTCAATGGGCTTGAGGAGGTCGATGCCGGGGAAGTCGACTTACGATCGTATTCCAAGCTGACCGGCGAGCCGCTCGAAGGCTTCCAAAAGCACGAATCGGCATACCCGGTCCGTCGCATGGGTGTGGTCAGTCGCAGAGGATATCAAGTTTTGGCGGTGGGGCGGTTGGTGTCGCCATTCGCAGTTTGGCTGAAAAAATGACGAAGAGGGGTCATAGAACCCACCGCGCGTTCACCAGCCATCAGCGAGTGGTGCGCGATTTGCGGATGCCTCCTTCACCGAGCGCGGGGAACATACGCCACCACGGAAGGAAGGGCACACGCATCACGGCCCGCGGACTGGCAATGGCCTCGATTGCCGAACGGCTTCGCCTGCACCCGACTCAAAGGGCAAGGACGTGTCGGCGAAATTGCAAACTGCCTCGATTAAGAGCCGAACCGTCCGTGCATGCCAATCGAGCTGATTGATAGGCGCGTCCCATTGCTCAGACGTCACATAGGCCGCGTGGCGCGCTTTCACGCCTAGATCGGTTATTGTGCGCGCGGGAGTAGCCATGATCGCAAGCTCAATTGGATAGAGTCGGGCCAAGAGAGCCTCGATTTGACCGGTGCCCTTATCGCAGCCTTCCGTCGCAGTGCCTTCCGGCCGCGGACCGCGCCGAAGTGCGTCAATATTCAGCCCGTCACCTAAGCCTTGAACGGCTGCCAATTCAGCAAGAAGAGCATCCAATTGCTCGGCCAGCGCCCGCAAAGCGCCGTCACTTCCAGCCGGCTTCTCGGTTCGATCTGCTTCGGCCGCGGAAGCTTTGGTTGGTTGATGCTTTGCGTCCCTTTCGGGTCCCCATTTGGGCACAGCGAGCTCCTATACTGCAACAGGCTGCTAACGGCAGACGACGCGCCTTCACGTTGCCCGCTGGCCAGCGCGCGCCTTATGGAATTTATTCTATAATGATATATCGCGCCTATCGCCACCACTTTTATGGAAAATGTTCCATGGTAGGATTCTAAAACCGATGGCCTACCGTGCGGATGGCACGGAAGGACATTCACGCGGCACGCCGCATCCTGGCGCATCACGTGCGCCGTCTACGCGTCGCGCGGCAAATGAGCCAAGAGGACCTGGCGGACGCCGCCGAGCTTTCCCAGGACCAGATCAGCGAAATTGAGAATGCAAAACACAGCACCACGCTGGACAATATTCAGCGGCTAGCGTTTGCCTTGGGCGTGGCCGTGGCGGAACTTCTCCGTGAAGAACGCAGTTGATTAAGTTACTGACGAAGAACGGCCCCGCGTCCGTAACCTGACACGTCCTGGCGGATTCCTGTGGAAGCGCTCACGGCAGGGTTGTTGGGCGCCAACATTCGCGTAGGAAGTATCGCATTGATTTAGATAGCTTTGAAGAGCGAATAAGCGCTGGGGTTTACGGATCACCGCGCTGAAATGCTTGAACACGCCTATTCGCCGCCGTTCGCCCGCCATTGCACTGCCCACGACGTGCTGCTGCCGATCCTCGCGCAGATGGCTGCCTGGGGCTACAGCCTGTTACGGAAGAACTCGGCATTCGCGCCAAGCTGCTCAGCGACGGCGGCCCGACCATGTGGGCCGAGCTGATGGACGAGCTGAGCGGAATCCGTCTCGGCTTGAAACCGAAGCGTCGAACCGGCCCAAGCGTAGGCGAACGGCTGCAGGCGGCCGATGAGAAGGTGATGGCGAAGAAGGCCAAAGGCTGACGTCAGCGAGGCGCAACCCGCGATTGCCTGACGAACGTCGCGGGACAAGCAGTCTCACGCATACGCAAAAACGGCGACTGTCCCCTTCATAGGAAAGCTATTGAGCCGCCGTCACTCGCAACGATTTCCTCAGAGCCCGTTTGGGGCTCGATTCCGGATCCGCGATCAGGCGGCGGTAGGTCGCGACGCGGCGCAGCCAGCCGACCTCGAAGATACGGTTGGATGGAAGGTTGCGAACCCTCTGCTGCAGGACGAACTGCGCCGCATCGGCGAATTCGGCACGCACGGCCTTCGGATCGCTGGTATCACCGTTCATCTTGAGCAGCACCTGCTTGAGACCCCAACCCTGCCGCCGCCCGGTCTCCCTGTCCATGGCGGCTTCGTTTGGATTAGTGCCCTCACCCTTGAAATTGATGTAGTCGATCAGCGGATAAAAATCCTGGGAGGCGCGAATGACGCGCGTGAACTGGATGACGATATGTTCGCGCTCCGTGCCGTCGGGCGTCGTCTTGAGGATCTTCTGCATCGCACCTTGCGCCCGCGCCACCATGAATTGCGTCTGCTCCGCCACGGTGTCGAGCAGAAACTGCCTCAACTCTTTCAACTGCGGTGAGTTGGAGTTCTTCCTGAAATCGGCCCGGCTTGTCCACGGGTTGGCCGGAATTTGCGTCTGGTCTAGCCAGGCGGGCAAATGCACGTTCTTCTTGCGCATGAATTCGAGCAGGGCCGGGAATGTCTCCTCGAAAGGCAGCCATTTGCCGACAGGAAACCAGGTGAAATGACCGATGCCGAGGGAAGCGAATTCCTCGTTCGCATTCCATGACGTGATCGCATCACTTTTTCCGCCTGTTTCATTCAGCCAGATCTTCTGGCCGATCTTCTTGGCCAGATCGCCCGGCAAGACGAGCTGTGGTACAGGTAAATCCTTGGCCTCGTGGCTCGATTTCCGGGCTTCGGGCATTTGAACGGCAGCCTCCGGCGCTGGCTTCTGCACCTCAGGCTGTCGCAGGACTGTTTCGGGTTCCGACTTCTGCGTCTGGGATGGTTGCGCGACGCCAGGCTCTCCCTGCTCTTTTTCGTTATCAGCGACGCGTGTCGCGGCCGGCGCGGCTATTTCCGCCAATGCCGTTTGCGTCGCCATGCCAGCGACGATGACACACGAGAGCAGCAATGAGCCGCAAGCAAGCACCTTCGCGCTGTACCGTCCGGTTTTCGCTTGCCGTGCCGTTCTCCTGCCGCTACCCGCACGCCACGGGCCAATGAAAACACCGCCCATGTCTATGTTTCCGAAGGCTAGCCTGAAGGGAAGGGTCGTGCGGACGAACAACACGATGCGTATGGCGAAATCGTGGGGTCATGGCGGCGGCCCGGTGCCGGCGCCGCATGGGCGACAATCCTGCGCATCGCGCCGACAACGGGGGTGAGAAAGCGGTCCCTGAGAACATCTCGAGAATCTGATGCGCGTTCGACCGACACCTCCCGCACATCGGCGCGCAGTCCGCTGCCCGTTGTGCCAGATACTGCATGAAGAGCCGGACTGCCGGTCGGTATTGGAGTGAATGCCCCCCGATGACCTGGAGGCGCTAACTTGGCTGCGCTCCCAACCCGAGGGACGCGTGGCTGTCAATGCCGCTAACTAAGCTGGGACGCCAATGGGGCTGGAACAGGATGCGGACCAGTCGCCGGTTGAAAGCTTGGGAGCAGGCGGGTCTGATCCGTCGTAACGCTGAGGCGATCACTGTAACGGGGTCCGTGACGCCAACCGTTACGGAGGATACGGCGGCCGTTACTGAGGATGCCGACGTCACAAAAATGTCCGGAGCTGAGAGAGCGCGCCGTTCCACGACACCGGTCAGGCTCGCTGCTTTCGCCGTGGCCCTGGGCACTGGCTTGTGTATCGGCCGCTTTTCCATTCACGGCCTAACCGCGATCTAATCCTGCGCCTCATCGTGGTCCTGATGATTGGCGTGTTGATGGGGTTGAACGCCATCGATGTGTTCGGCTTCCTCACGCGCGCCCACCTCGACCACATGACATCCGTAGATCTTGCCCCCGCCGACAGAACTGCAGACGTCGAAGCTCGCCTCGGGATCCAGAGTCGACATTCGCCGACCTTGATCGGCGTATCGCCCAAATCGATGCGGCCATCGATGAAGCGACGCGGCTTGGCCGGCCAGTCGGAGCTATGACGATCGCTGACCAGAAGCGGCGCGAACGTGCTGACATCGCGGCTGAGTGCCAGCGCGAGGGCGGGCCACGCGCGGCTATCCCATTGGGTTGACGCGCTTCTTCGCTGGCAAATGCTGTTTACACGTGACCTGGAATCGGTGACAGCCCCACTTTGCGATCTGGCAGAACGCAATATCTGACAACGACTTGCGCGCGCGGCACGCGATTACGGCAATAAGAATCGGTTTTGCTGTCGACCCGACCCAACGTTCGTTCGGTTTGCGGGGCGTAATCAGGGCTGGCAACGCCGCCCCGACGGATCCCGACAAACGGGGCCTTGCGAGCATCGGATCAACCGCGACGCAAGAGGCGACACGACGGCCGGCCGTCCCTCCGGGCGGAAGCATGCTTAGGCGGTGACGCGGGGAAGGTGCGCCAAACGAATGGACGGAGCGATGCCGCGCTACGCCGCGGCCTCCGTCTCGGTTAGATCGGGCGCGAGTTCGCTCCTACCTTGCCTTGCCTGGCCGGCGACTTCAGGTCAAGGCCGCCAGCCAGCGGAGCCGGGCGCGATCAGCGCGAGCCCTTGAGCTGACCGCGCCGGTCCGGCTCACTAGTCATGAGCCGGTCAGTAATTCTCTGGCGGTGTGTGCCCCGTCGAAGGTCATGGATGCGAGAGCGGCACTCGGGCGAAGCCACCGTCGAGAGACATTGGTGGAGGGCGCGCATTGAGCCGAAAACGCGCACAAAATAGCGTGCTGACGCTTGGGCGATTGATATCGTTCGGATTTCGCAAAAAGCGCCATCAGGCCGATTCATGCGATGCCCCTCTAAACTCAACTCCCACAACCACAATCAGCACGCCGGCAGGCCGTGCTTTTCCCTTGCCGTCTTAATCGGCAGTAAGCGTCCGGTTCTTGCACGAGTTTTCGAAGATGTGTTCTCGTTCCATTTGGGGTTCTCTGCTGCATTGGAGAATCTCCGGTGGGTCCGAAACAATTCCAGAACAAAGCCAGACGCGAGTGGTGGTCGATTCACATCGAGGCATGGCAGCGCAGCGGCGCTTCGCAAGTCGAATATTGTGGTCAGCATCGATATGACGAAAAGACATTCATGCGCTGGCTCAAGCATCTTGCTGGCGAGGAAGCTGCACGCAGGCTTGTGGCATATGAGGCGGAATTGCGCTGCGAGAAACGTCGCGAAAGAAAGGACTGAAGAGACGCCAACGGCGGCGCTTTAGCGTGAGCACAGACTTGCGTAATCGTGGCACCCAAGCGTTCCGTGCGATGCATGTCGAGGCGATGAACTGGAGCGGAATGGGCGTTCCCGAATACGCTGCGGTCATGCGTCTGTAGCCGTATGCGTTGCGCGAATGGCGCGACCAGCTCGACGATGGCGAGGTTGAAAATCGACTGGCGCGCGCATCTTGATCTTCCCCCGAAAAAATGGACAGGGTTAAGCTGGCTTTAGCTCCATCTCGATCGGGCTGATATATCCGATGCTCGAGTGGCCGGACCTGACTACCCCACCGTCTCCATCAACCGGCGGAGGTCGACTTCGCGCCGAACCGGCGGGTAGAAGTCGAGTTCGCCTTCCAGGGTGTACAGGCATCGCTCGATCTGCCTGGCGGCCTCGAGGCTTCGACCGGACTGGATGAGGGCCATCAGGTCGCGGTACTGATCCGACATGCCGGTGAAGGTCTGCGGCGTGCCGAACAGGCCAAGGATCAACGAGGTCCTCAGGATCAGCCGTTCGAGCGCGGCGGCAAGGGCCTCGTTATGGGCGAGCGAGGCAAGCGACATGTGGATCATGCTGACGCCGGCGATCGCCTGCTTGCGGTTGCCGCGGTTCCAGTGCGACTCCTGCTCGCTGACTTGCTGCGCGAGTGCCCTCAATTGATGCGTCATCGCGGTGCGGGTCACGATCTCCGTCGTGACCCGCTCGATGACGCGCCGGGCCTCGAAGACGTCGCGGGCTTCCTTGACGCTCGGCCGGGCCACGAAGGCACCGCGGTTCTTCTGGAGCTCGATCAGGTTCTCGAACGCCAGTCGCTGCAACGCGGCGCGCACGAAGAAGCGTTTCGTCGCGAAGGAGTCCGCGATCACCTCCTCAGGCAGCTTCGTGCCGGGAGGCAGCTCGCCGACGCAGATCGCCGCCCGGATGCGCTCGCAGATGGCGGCCTCGACCTCGTCTCCGTCGACTCGCGGCCGTAGCTGGCGTTTCGCGGCGGGCGATTTGCTCAAGATGCATTCCATTCTGCTCTTAAAGTGTGCTTTGATTGTTAACAATCACTATAATTTTGTCAATGATTTCTGTCAGATCGACAAATATCCGCATAAGTCATTGAGTTTTATGGGTTGGCACGGTCCCTGCTTTGAAAGGGGTATTAACCTGTGGAGCTTCTCCAATGAAAATGACATCCATCCCCGTGATCGACGTCGCTCCCTACCTTGAGGGGACCCCCGAAGGCCGCAAGAAGGTCGCGGCCGAGGTGAACAAGGCCTGCGAGGACATCGGTTTCTTCCTTATCAAGGGCCACAGCGTGGCCCAGGAGACGATCGACCGCACCTACGACACGGCGGCGTCCTTCTTCCAGCTGCCGATCGAAGACAAGCTGCCGATCAAGATGCCGTCCACCAACATCCCTCGCGGCTACACCCCTTTCAAGGGCGAGACGCTCGCGGCGGGCCTCGGCAAAGCGGCGCCGGCAGACCTCAAGGAGATGATCGATATGGGCCCGGTCGACGTGCCGGGCGGCGAGTACTACGAGCGCGCCGAAGCCGCGAACTTCTTCCATCCGAATATCTGGCCGGCCAAGCCCGCCGGCTTCCAGCCGGTGATGGAGAACTACTACCGCCGCATGAACCGGCTTGCCAACGACCTGATGGGTATCTTCGCCCTGGCGCTCGACCTGCCGGACGACTTCTTCTTCGACAAACTCGACAAGAACATGAGCGCGCTGCGGATCATCTGCTACCCCGAGCAGAAGGAACTGCCGGAGCCCGGTCAGCTGCGTGGCGGCGCTCACACCGACTACGGCACCTTGACCATCCTGATGTCCGACAAAGCTGCTGGCGGCCTACAGGCTCAGCATCGCGAAGGCTACTGGGTCGACGTCGTGAGCGGACCCGGCACCTACGTCATCAACATCGGCGACATCATGCAGATATGGACCAACGACCGTTGGGTCTCGACCATGCATCGCGTCGTCAACCCTCCGGCCGAGCTGGCCGACAAGTCACGCCGGCACTCGGTCGTCTTCTTCCATCAGCCCAACTACGACGCGCTGATCGACACGTTGCCGTCTTGCTTCGACTCTCAGCATCCCAAGAAGTACGAGCCCCTGACCTACAAGGATCACTGGCTCGGCAAGTGGAACGCGACCCGCAAGTAAGGCTCGCCTCAAGACCTCCCCTACGACGTCGAGACCGGACATCCAGCCCATGATCCTCGCGCTCAGCGGCGACATCCTCCCCACGCGGCGGCTTAACGAACCGGCCTGCACGGTCGAGGACGTCTATGACCTCATCCGCACCGCCGATCTTGCGATCGGCAACTTTGAGATGCCGTTGGCCGAAGGCGGTGCTCCGGTGCAGAAGCTCCTGAACATCAGGGCGGCCCCGGAGATCGCAGCCGATGTCCCGGCTCTCGGCTTCGACGTGCTCACGCTGGCCAACAACCATGCGGTTGACTACGGCTGGCCCGGCCTCGAGGGCACGCTCGCTGGCCTTCGCGGGCACGGCCTGACGGTGGTCGGCGCCGGCCCGAGCGAGCAGGAGGCGGTGGTCCCCGCCGTCTGCGAGGTCGCTGGACGGCGCGTCGGGGTGATCGCCTTTTCGTGCTTGACCCCGACCGGCATGTCCGCCGCGCCGGATCGGCCCGGCATCGCGGCCCTGCACGTTGAGACCGCCTACGAGATCGACCCCTGGTACCAGATGGAGGAGCCGGGGGACCCGTCCGTCGTGAAGATCCGCACGCGGGTCCGCGACAATGACATGGCGAAGGCCAAGCGCTTGGTCGCGCAGGCCCGAGCCAGCTGCGACCACCTCGTCGTGACCATCCACTGGGGCTTCGGCTCCGGCGAGGACCTGGCCGAATACCAAGTCCCGCTGGGCCGTGCCCTCATCGAGGCGGGCGCCGACATTGTGCACGGGCACCACCCGCATGCCGTGCATCCGGTCGGTTTCCACCGCGGCAAGCCGATCTTCTTCGGGCTTGGCACCTTCATCGGGCAGCAGGTCTTCCTCGATGCGCCTCCGAACGTGAAGGCCCTATGGGCCGGCATGTCGCCCGACGGCTTGGTCGCGCACATCGCCCTCTCGGACGATCCGCATCCGACCATCATCCTTTATCCGACCACGCTCGACGACGACCGGCTGCCTCAGCTCGCGCGTGGCGAGGACTTCGACCGGATCGCCGAGCGGCTGAAACGCCTCTCCGCCCCCCATGGTGCCGCCATCACGTTCGATGACGGCACCCTCAAAGCCGCGCCGGTGATCGGCTGCCCGCGGCTCGCCAATGGCCAATGCGCCGGCCCATGCCGAACCAACCAGCAAACCGAAGGAAACACCGCACATGCCTAACTCGACCAGCACCGCATCCATCACCCGACGCGCGGCGACGCTCGCCCTCGCGACCACTGCAGGCATTGCCGTCGGGTCCGCGAACCCAGCCAGGGCCGACGAGAAGATCATCGGCATCAGCTTCCCTAACGCCTCGGTCATCGGGGCCGTGGTGACGGAGATCGAGGCCGCCAAGAAGAAGGGCGCCGAGATGGGCTACAAGGTCGTCGTCGACGATCCCGGCACCGACCTCAACAAGCAGATCAACACGATCAAGACCTGGACCGAGCAGAAGATCGGGGCGATGGTCGTCAACACCCTGCAGCCCGCCGCCTTCGAGTCGGTCGCCAAACAGGCCCGGGCCGTCGGTGTCAAGTGGATCACCTACGGCCAGAAGATCGACAACCAGGACGCGACCGTCGGCTACGCGCAGTACCATGACGGCCACGCGCTCGGCGAGTATGCCGGCAAGTGGATCACCGACACGCTGGGTGGCAAAGCCAACGTCGTGATCCTCGGTTACGATAAGGGCGTCTGGGGACAGCAGCGCGCGGGCGGGATTAAGGACGGCCTGAAGTCGGCGGCGCCCAGCGCCACGATCGTGGCCGAACAGGATGCGATCAGCCCGACCGAAGGCCTCAACGTCACGCGCTCAATCCTGCAGGCCCATCCCGAGGTCAACGTGATCCTGGGCGTCGAGGACCCCGCGACCGAGGGCGCCTACAAGGCCTGGATCGCCTCCGGCAAGGACAAGGGTGACGCCAAGGCATTCATCGGCGGCATGGACGGCACCGTGCCCGCCCTCAAGCTGCTCAAAGAAGGCGGGACGGTCTACCGCGCCTCCATGGCCATCCCGCTGATCGCGGTCGGCGAGGCCATGGTCACGACGTCCGACGCTCTCATCAACGGCAAGAGCGACGGCGACCACATCGTCCCGCTGGAACTTGTGACGGAGAAGTCGCCCAAGGCCGACGAGTATCTGAAGCAGCAGGCCGAGAAGTAGGCCGCTTCTCGACGTCGACGGGGAGATGGCCGGGGCGCCGCCTTGGCCGACTCTTTGCATCCTGGTTCTGATGGAGAGGAGCCTCTGCGCATGACGTTCGCCGTATATGGCTTGAAAAAATCGTACGGTGGTGTCGAGGTCCTCAAGGGCGTCGACCTCGAAGTAGCGGACGGCGAGATCCACGCCCTACTCGGGGCCAACGGCGCCGGCAAGTCGACCCTGATCAAATGCCTGTCCGGCGCGATCCAGCCCGACGAGGGCGCGATCATAGTCGGGAGCCAGCGCTTCGATGCCCTCACCCCGCGCGAGGCGCGCCAAGCCGGAATCGCGGTCGTCTACCAGGACCTTTCGCTCGCCGCGACCTTGGACGTCGCCGACAACATGTTCCTTGGCCAGGAGATGACGTTCGGCCCCTTCTTAAGGAAGCGGGCGCAGCGCCGGGAGGCGGCGCGCTGGCTCGACGAGATGGGGACCGGCATCAAGCCAACGGCATCCTTGTCGAGCCTCGGCAACGCCGGCCTGCAAGCCGTTGAGATCGCCAAGGCGCTGCGCACCCGGCCGAAGGTGCTGATCCTCGACGAGCCCACGGCCGCCCTATCGGAACGCGAGGCCACGACGCTCGGCGAGCACCTCCTCGAACTGAAGAAGCAAAACCTACCCCTCCTGTACGTGACGCATCGGCTGGGCGAAATCTTCGCCTTGGCCGACCGAGTCACGGTCCTGCGCGGCGGCCGCGTGGTGCTAACCGGCAAGGTCGCCGACCTCGACCGCGACACCCTCGTGGACGCGATCGTAGGTGAGCGGGTTGACCGCGGCCGGCCCGCGCCGTTCCAGGGCGCGGTCACGGCCGCACCAATGCTGCGCGTCGAGAGCCTCATCGCGGCAGGAATCGGCCCGGTCACCTTCGAGGTCCGGCGCGGGGAGGTCCTGGGCGTTTTCGGCCTAGTCGGCTCCGGCCGCACCGAACTGCTCGAGACCTTGTTCGGCAGCCGCAGGCGCTACGGCGGAACCGTGAGCGTCGAAGGGAAGCCGCTGCGTCCCGGTGGGCCTTCGGCAGCCGTGTCGGCCGGATTGGCCCTCGTGCCGGCCGACCGCCTGCGCAAAAGCATCCTCGGCTCACTCTCATCGGCCGAGAACATGCTCCTGTCCTCGTTCGGGCTGCTCGGTCGGCTCGGCCTGCGCAGCCGGAGGGCCGAGCGCCGGACTTTCGCGGAGGCGACCGCGCGGCTCGACCTGCGGCCGCCACGCATGGATCTCGAGGCCCGGCGCTTCTCGGGAGGCAACCAGCAGAAGCTCGTGATCGCCCGCTGGCTGAACTCCACGCGGGACTGCCGGCTGCTGATGCTCGACGAGCCGACGCAGGGCGTCGATGTCGGGGCCCGGCGCGACATCTATGCGGCCCTTCGCGCCACGGCGGCGGCTGGGGGCAGCGTCCTGGTCACCTCCTCGGAACCCGAGGAATTGGTGCAGATCGCCCATCGTGTGATCGTGCTGTCCGGCGGCCGCATCGCTGCGACGCTACGCGCCGAGGACATCGACGAGACATGCCTCCTTTCCCTTGCCCATCAGATCGAGCATCAAGGACACGCCGCATGAGCACGCAATCCCTGGCGCCGACCCCCAGACTCAAACGAGGTCGCGGCGTCCCCGTCGAACTCGTGGTCAACAATATTCTGCTGCTGGCGCTTCTCGTGCTCGTTGTCTACTTCAC
>Ga0210401_10000198_pt1 | contig 74047 bp, 56 predicted proteins | sample IncBWH32MmetaG_FD_150866 | JGI IMG/M metagenome (GOLD analysis project Ga0210401, IMG submission 150866) | Forest soil microbial communities from Barre Woods Harvard Forest LTER site, Petersham, Massachusetts, United States - Inc-BW-H-32-M | ecosystem: Environmental > Terrestrial > Soil >...
TCGATCTCGCGGGCGCGCTCCAAGAGCTTTTTCGCCTCCTCCCAGTTGTTTTCGCTCTCATATTGAGCGCCAAGAGCCATATAATTCGTCACGTTTCGCGGGTTGGTCTCAATCGCCATGCGGAGGTTGGCCTTGGCTTTCTCAATTAGACCCATGGCAACATCAATGCTAGCCAAGAGGGTGTAGGCGTCTGGCGTCTTCGGGTCTAGAATCAGCGCTTGCCGGACACTTGCCTCCGACTTTTCTATATCCTTCATACTGAAGTAGCCCACGGCTAACAGGAACCGCAGTCCTGCGATTTGAGGATATTGTTCAACCAATTTGGAAATACGTTTGACCGCCTCTGGGGCCTTGCCCCGCCTTACATCAAGGCTTACTAGCATCGCGAGAGCGGGGAGCGAAGCGGGGTCGTGGCTCAATGCGGCTTCAAGCAACTCTTCCCCACGCGGCAAGTCCCCTTTCGCAAGCCAGGCCTGCGCGCCAGCGGCATAGGGTAAGGATTGATTCGGGCTGGCCTTCATTGCGTCACCAGCTAATCTAAGCGCGTTCTCGTAGTCGCCACTCCTTGTTTCGATGGCGGCCAAGGCCACTGCCGCCTCGGGCATTTGAGGATTGAGTTTTAGAGCATCGGTGAAAGAACCCTTGGCTAAATCGAAAAAACCAAGAGACTGTTGGGCAACCCCAAGAAAGTAATGGATACTGGCTGATTCGGACTCGGACTTCAGAGCTTTCTGTAGAGCGGCCAAGGCTTCTTGGTACTTAGCTTCCACAATCGAAATCCGGCCACTCGATAGGAGAGCTTGCGGATCGGCTGGATTCGATTTCAACATCTTCTCGTTGAGAGTTTTCGCGTCCTTGATCCGGTTCAAGTCGATTAAGCTCTCTATCAAATGTCCTTTAACGGCATTGTCCTTGGGCTTGGCGGATAGCAGCGTCTGGAATTCGGCAGCTGCCTTTTCCTTCTGACCCGCGGCAGCGTAAAAGAGTCCCAGCGCTTGATATGCCTGCGGATCGTCCGGCGCGACGGTCTTAAGCTGGGCGTACAGCTTCTCCGCGTCGGGCAATCTACCCTCTGCGACGTATATTGTCGCGAGAAAGAGTCGAGGAGCCACGGCGCCGGGTTCTAATTCGACTGCTCCCCGGATCTGCGCCTCGGCCTCGGCCATCTCATGCCGCAAGAAATAGAACTTCCCCAACGTCATGCGTGCTTGTGTGGACTTGGGGTTTGCTTGAATCGCATTCTTGTGAACTGCCTCGGCGGCGGAAGGCCGACCAGCGGAGAGATAAAGTGTTCCCAAGCTGTCATAGTATTCGACCTGCTTCGGATCAAGCTCGATCGCCTTCTGGAATTCTGATATGGCCGTCGACAGCTCGCCCAACATGGCATGCTTAGCGCCCAAAATCGTGTGAGCCTTCGAATTTTTGGGGTCCGCCGCGATGACTTTGTTCGCGGCTACCTCCGCTTGCTCGTATTGCCGGCCAGTGACGAGCAGGGCAGCCAGTTGCAGCTGCGCATCTGAGTTCTGGGGGGCCAGTGTCACGGTTTCCACCAGCTCGCGATAGGCGGCTTGTGGATTCTTCAGGCGCATGTATGCGCGAGCAAGTTGATAATGTGCGTCCGTGGACCTCGGATCGATTTGAACTGCATTGCGAAACTCGACCACCGCTTCCTGGTACTTGCTTTGGCTAAAATACTGCTCTCCTTTACTCAGATATTTGAGTTTCTGTTTGGAAGGATCGGTCGCACAAGAACCTAGAAGCAGTATCGCGAGAAATAGGAAACCCGCTCGCTGAACACCGACGAGCTTACTAATCATGGGGGGCCGCGAACCGACGTCGCGCTAGGCTTTCGTCGGCACTTGAGAAAAACGAGAATGTAATACTTTGGAGTAGATCAGCCCGCCAAACGCGATAAGTACGAGAGCGAAGAACCCAAGAGATTCTCCAATTCCCCAGTACTCCGGCGCCGAGACACTCGGGTCCGCATTGATGGTGCCGAGGAGATTGGCACCGCTAAAGGCGCTTCCCAGACGTCCGCTAGTCACAATAGCAGTTGTGAAGGAGGCCGTCGCGAACGCACTTGGCACTCCGAAATAACTCGCTACGAGAGGGTTGATTATGCCGGTGATATTCCCAAAGACCACATCGAGGGCGTTAATAACCGGCACGATTTGGACACTCTGAAAATCGTCGCTGAGGAGTGCCACGTTGTTGGATCCCGTACATGCCGTGGCTGTCACTCCGGCTATACATCCCGTCAGGTTGAGTACGCCGCCGGCACCCCAACTCCAGTTAGAACCGGTACCGTTGTACTGGCCGCTGGTAAAGTTCAAATACCCGTCGAAGATGGACAGCGAAGCTCCATTATGGAGCGGCGTGTTAGCGCCAAGTACCGTCAAGCTGGGTATATTTGTGCCAACGAGCCCACTGCTGCTTGATCCATTCCAGGAGTAAGATCCACCAGCGAGCAGGGACCAATCGGTCGCCGAGTCGGCAAGAGCCGCTAACGGCAAGAGAACAACGGTCGCTACCAACGACACCGCCCGCCGTCTCTTTCGCATCTAGTTCTCCTTTCGGCTTGACTGCTCTCTATCGATTATGGGGCAAACGAGTAGGATGTCAATGAGACCAAAGGGCAAGACGCGCGACCGGCTCAAAGAGCAGGCCCTTTCGTAACTTTGCCCAAGATTGCCCTCGCGCTCGCTGCGTACGGAAAGTTGGGATCATTCCTAAGCGCCTTCTGAAGGGCCCTTTCACCGGATTCACGATTGCCAGTAGCGATGTAGGCCATCCCCAGATGATACTGATAGACGGGGTTATTGGGAGATTCTTGTACGCATTCCTTTAATTGTGCGACCGCCGAATCTTGGGCTCCGAGTTTGTAGTAGGCCCATCCGAGAGCATCGGCCGTAACTGGAGAGCTGGGGATTTTTTGCTTTGCCATTTGCGCAAGGGCTAGAGCAACGTTCACATCGCCCCCGTGTTCGAGATAAATGAAGGCGAGTTCGTCCGCTATGAAAGGTGCGGCAGCGTCGATGTCGTGGGCCTTCTCATAAAGTTTTTTGGCTTCTTCCCAGTTTCCCTCTTTCTCGTACTGAGTTCCCAAGGATAGATAATTGTTGACGTTACGTGGGTAGGCCTCAATCGCAGTGCGCAAGTCGGCCTTGGCTTTCTCAACTGAACCCTTGGTGAAGTCGATGTTGGCAAGGAGCGTATATGCGTCTGGCGTTTTCGGGTCAATCGCAATCGCCCTCCTGACACTGGCTTCCGACTTCTCAATATCTTTCAGACTGAAGTAGCCCAAGCCGAGCAAGAAATGTAGGCCGGCATTTTGCGGATCTTGCTGGATCAATTGTGAAATCCGCTGCACCGATTCGTGGGCTCTGCCCTGACTGACGTCCAGCTTAAGGCGCATTGCCAAGGCGGAAAGCGATGTGGGATCCCGTTTAAGTGCCTCCAGAAGCTGCGCTTCAGCTTCGCGCGCATCTCCTTTACCAAGCGAGGCCTGCGCGCTGGCTGTATGGGCTGGCGATGAATCCGGGTTTATTTGGAGCGCGCCAGCGGCCAGGCGCAGAGCTTCGTTGAAGTCGCCGCTAGCGGCGTCCATTCCGGCCAAAGCCACAGCAGACGCAGTTCTACGAGGGGCCAATTTCAGAGACTGCGAAAACGAAGACTTCGCCAGGTCGGAAAAGCCGAGCGCCTTTTGGGCCACACCAAGAAAGTAATAAGCGGCGGCGGACTTGGGGTCCAATCTTAGCGCCTTTTGAAGCGATGCTGTAGCTTCCTGATACCTACCTTCTGCGACCAACATGCGACCGTCCGACAAGAGCGCCCGAGGATCGGCTGGATTCGTGGCCAGAATCTCCTGGTTGAGCAGTTTTGCCTCCTTAGTCCGGTTCAGGTCCAGCAGGGTTTCAACTAGTGAAGCCTTTACAAAGAGATCCTTGGGTTTTGAAGCCAGCACCGATTGAAACTCGACGACCGCCTTCTCCCTCTGACCGATCGATGCGTAGAATCCGCCCAATGCCTGGTACGCTTGCGGATCGTCATCGGCTATCGTTTTTAGTTCCTTGTAAACCAGCTCGGCATCAGGCAGCTTGCCGCTTGTCACATAGACTCGCGCCAGAAAAAGCCGGGGAAGCACGGCTTTCGGATCCAGTTTAGATCCGGCACGTATCTCGGTCTCTGCCTCGGCCAGTCTACGCTGGGAGAAATAGTACTGGCCTAATGCTACGTGCGCCTGAACAGATTTAGGGTTTGTCTCGATTGCTTTTTTGTAAGTGGCCTCCGCCTCGGAAGACTGGCCTGCGACAAGATATACAGCCCCCAGGGCGGAGTAGTATTCAACCCGCGCAGGATCCAGTTCAACCGCCTTTCGAAACTCGGCGAGGGCATTCGATAGATCATGGGTCGCCGTGTACTTCTGGCCCAAAATGGCGTGACCCCATGCATTCTGCGGGTTTGAAAGCAGTGCTTTGTCTGCCGCTATCTGAGCTTGATCGAACTCTCGACGAGCGATGTGTAATAGCGCGAGTTGCAGTTGCGCGTCTGAGTTCTTGGGGTCCAAGGTAACCGTCTCCACTAGCTCACGGTAAGCTGCTTCGCCATTCCTCAAACTCAAGTAGGCTCGAGCGAGTTGATAGTGAGCTTCGGTAAGCCTAGGATCGATTTGAACCGCATTGCGATACTGGATTGCGGCCTCCTGAAACTTACCTTGTTTGAAGTACTTGTCACCGCTGTCCAGGTACTTCTGCCTGCGCATGTTGGGGTCTGTGGAACAACCAGCCAACAGCGCCAGCATCATTGCCAGCAAACTAAACTTTTTGATGTCAGCGCGCTTCATAAAACGTAGCGACTCAGTTTCGGTGCTAAGGCTGGAAGGCAGCCCTCCAGCGTGGTCTCCGGGGAAACGTAGTGAGCCAGCACGTGCCGGGCCACTTGTTACGTGGAATCGGCTCAGCGACTAACCGCCACTCGCCGCATTCTTCGGTTGCGAAATATTGGGAAGGAACACCTGAAAAAGCAAATGTTTACTGCACCATAGGTCTTTAGCTCTTTGAAGACGCATTCAGAAGTTGCTTGCCGCTTGCTACTCTAATTGGCTTGCTTGAATAGCAAAGGACCGGCTAAGTACTGAGGAGTCCAAATTTGCCCTTTGGTCTGATTGACATGTTGTCACAATAAGGCATAATTGAACGGTATGAAATCTAGCGGAGGGAATCTGATGCGGGTAGTGTGGCTGGCTTTAGCTTTGGTTTGTTTCGCAACTTTTGCTTTCGGCGTGAGCATGACTCTCACAGGGCCTCCGCCCGGGCCTTCAATGGCCGGCGTGTACACCAGTCCGTACACGGCCAACATTGATGGTGTTTCGACCTACGTGATCTGCGATGATTTCACCACTGACTCCTATCAAGGTTTGAGTTGGACGGCTACCGTGAGCACCGTCGCGGCGCTTCCGTCCAATACCGTGAAGTTTGATGTTGGTTCCCCCGCGACGCAGGAGCAGGATTATGCCACTGCGGCGTTTTTGGCCGGGGAAATTCTTGCCCAGGACCAGACCACCCTCGCAGGTCAGTATCAAGCGGGTATACTGAGCTATGCGCTATGGGGTGTTTTCGACACTACACTCTTGACCACATACCAGGGCCCCAATTGTACTAGCATCAATAGTTACGGGTGCCTGACCTCCGGCGAGTTGGCCGATGCGACACACGCCCTAGCTACAGCTCGCGCCAGCGCGGGTAGCTACACTCAATACTCGAACGTTAATGTGTATACACCCGCACCGCTAAACGCCTCACAGGAGTTTTTGACCGTGCGTACTGCCGAACCCTCTGCCGCTAGCCTTTTCGCGGTTTACTTGGTCGGATTACTAGGTCTTGTTTTCTTGTTTCGCCGACGAATACCTGTGCGTTAGCCAGAATAGTACGACGGTTCTGTCCCGAAATCGGTAGTGGCGCCAGGGAAGGTTGGCGATCCCGAGCACACTGGTTACTCCATCTCTAATAAGAGATGTTTAGATTTCTGGGTTAGAGCGGAAATAGCCGGTCATTGTCTCTTGGGACGATTGCGGCGGGCGTCGCAATACCCCACCCCAGGTCAGAACCGCACAACGAAGGCGGCCAGAGCCACTGAGAAAAACCCTAGAGAATCTGAATTACCCCAATATTCAGCCACTGAGACACCAACTGCGGGGATAAGAGCCATGCGGCCTATTCCGCCGGCGAAGACGAGGGTTCCTCTGATTCTGAATAGAATCCGGAGCGATCAAACCTTGAGAACCGCCGGCGAAACGAAGCTGTCACACGATTGACAAGCAAGGGAAGGTGGGCGAGCGGGGACTAACCGAGTTTCTGGTCCACGGCCGCTGCTCGATCAACATCGCAGCAGTTACTGGAGCGGCAGAGGTGCTGCGCCGTGGGTGAGGATATTCAGGGGCGCAAACACGTACTGGCGTTGCGCGAGGGCGCGATCGAGAATGCCGAGGCCGCCATCATCGATGGCTCGAGGCTTTGCGCACGGCGATTAACGCGGAACTCGGCGCCGACACTCCGGTACAACGGTGTAGAAACCACGAGCGTAACGTGCTCGGGCGACTTCCGCGCGAGCAGCCAGGCTCAAACAGCGTCCCGAGGCTGCAGGGTACTGCTGGAAGGATTGGAGGAATGCCCCGGGGCTCGATATTTCACGATCGCTTGACCGTTGTCTACCCACCGGCAACCTCGTGGGCAGCATTTTCGGTGTTCGCGATCGCACCCGGCGAGTGTGCTGCTGGCGTCGGGGATGCCTGCGCGCTCGTCAGCAGCTGCATTCTTAGAAATTGAAAACGTTCCGCCAGATTATGGGCTATCGAGATCTCTGGGCCTTCAAAGCGACCCTCGATGGATCGCAGCCAGCTACCAGGCAAGCGGTGGCGTAGAACAACCATGAAGCGCCGCCCTCGACTTTCAACTGCGCTGATGACGCCGTCCTGGCGTTCTGCCACGCCGGTTACTTATCTAATTCCGTGAGCGCAATCCAACGTCACCGGGACCATCGGACAACAGTTCCATCAAATAGCTCCGTAGGATCTTGCAAGCGGCCACGCTATGGACTGTATTTCTAGAGCAATTACCGCGGAGTTACATGGGCATACAACCGTGCTGGCACGCTAGTCTCCTCATGACCTAGCTCCCTATGCTCCTTGAGCCACGCAACCGCGTCTTGCGGCTCACGCAGCTCTCCTCGAAGAAAACTGAGGATCAGGTCCTGGCTGGCAATGCTCGCTAGAGGCCCTGTCCACTCGATGCCGTTCGTCTGCCCGGGCATCTTCAGTAGGAAGGGAACATACGGATGCATTTTGTGGCCCGTAGCCCGCCACACTTCATCGTTCTCCTTTGATAAGTACGCTCGCAAGGGATGGTCCGACGTAAGAAGTACAGCGGAGGAATCCCATGTTCCTTGACGCTCCATGGCCACGCGGAGTTGGCCGATTACTTGGTCCACCAGCACTAGATTGTCAATATAATCGGAGCTTTCGCTAGTGGAGAACTGTTTAGTGTGCCGGTCGAATATTCCAGGTTCGTGCGGCATCGGTAAATGCAGAACCACCAGGTTAAGCCGTGGATCTCCGACAACACGTAGCGCTCTGCTCAACAAATGTTGAGCGATTGCATGCATCCAGAGATGAGCATCCTCTTCAGTTGCGTGCTGTTCAAGGTTCTTCGCGAGAGGCAGAGCAAATAACAATGTCCTCCACTGCGCCATCGCGATCGGGAGCCGACGTGGTGGGTTATCAGCAAAATGCCAGTCTGGGCGGGAGTATGGTTCCCACAAGCAATCACACAAGTCCTGCGCGAGAATGCGGCAATAAGGCAGATACCAACCTGTTAGTGCTGTATTTCCCCCCAACTCACGCACCCTTCGGAATACATTCATGCCTTGACCAAAGATCTCCTTCTCCCCGCTCTCGAGGGTCAAGGCAAGCTGATCCGGTCCCCTCGGCTCAACGGCGCTTACGGAATGTCCAGTCAGTAGGGAAGGTAGCGACAGACGCGTCCAAATTGCAGGTGAGGTGGTCCGCTCGATATCGATCGCTGTTCTCCGGAACCGGTCGGTCTCGGGGAGCTGAATTGAATCTGGCCGAGCGTCGAATGTCAAATACCGATCCCACGAATCGAAAATGACAAGCACCATCCGCTGCCGAGGTGGTGATGGATTCAGTCGAGCCAGCGGGCGGTCGAACCACGCTTCCCGCGCTGGCCGTTGTTTGAGCAAAGCATGGACGAAGAGCAACGGAAGCAGCGGAGAAAGCACCAGTACCAGCGCAGTCGCAACCTTGATTGGCCAGCGTAGCAAAGATGTTGCGGTCGCGGCCGCTATCACTACTATGAGAAGCCCAAGAGTGCGTTGCCAGTGCGCCTCCGGTGGCTCAACCCATACCACAACCTCCCGCAGTGGGATGTACAAGATCAACCAAAGTGCTGTTTCACCCGTGAGGCGTACCCAAGGATCGGCAATACGGCGGATGGTGCGCACAATAACGTATATCCCCGTGGCCATAAGGAGTACGTTAAGGAGCAAAGCCGACAGCAGGTCGCCATCGGGCGCTAACTCCTTGGTGTAAAAAGCGAGCGCCGGCATGCGCTCTATCTGTTCCCATGATCCCAGGAACAGCAGTGTCGCCAATGAAACAGCAAAAACAGCATCTTTCCTTATCATCGAGGCTTCTTCACTCTGAGCAGATATAAACGGCGCGAGGAGTTTTCAAGAGATGCTGAACGGACAACGTCGAATCGCGCCTGACACATCCTCTCAAAGGCTTCTGGAGTGAGATCCTGGTGTAGATGGTCCCTTCCCCGCGTGAGTTTGCGAAACATCGGATCTTGCGGCCCCACATATTCGATCAATGCTAGATCGGTGGTGATGCCAGCGATCGTCTCTAGGATTTCCTCCAATGGAACCCGCTCGGTCACCCAAAGATGATGAATAACAGCCAGCATTAGCACCAGGTCGAAGTTTTTGCGAGCACGGTCGAGGAAGGATGGGTATTCCACCGCATTCCAACCGATCGCAGGCGTTGGGCGCGCCAAGTTCACGACCAAAGGCAGTACATCGATCCCTTCTGCGACCGCGCGGCGCCAGACTTTGCCGACCATCACTGGATCCAGGTCGATAGCGACCGTTTCTGCGCCGTTCCGAGCGGCCAAGAAACTGAAATGTCCGTCGTTGCAGCCAACATCCAGCACGCGGCGCGGCGCGAAGTCCCGCAGCGCGGCGATAACAAAGTTCTCTTTGGCCTCAAACTGGCCGGATCCGTAACTAAGCTTTCCTTCCATGTATCCCGACCAGACTGACGAAGCAACTGGAGGCGCGAGTTTCGCGGCGGTGCGTCGTAATGATCTAAGGCGTGAAGTGAAGATGAATCGTGCCTGATCGTCGTTAGAGAGGGGTGTTTGGCGGTATAGCCCCGGCTCTTGGGCACTGCGCCGGCGGCCCAACCATGTAGGAATTGACACCATCTTTAGCCAAGGCGCGCGGAATCTGCACCACACTGATAGCCAACGGTAGACGGTTTCGGGTTCCAAACCGTCACGATGTGTCAGCAGGATCTCGCCCGATGGAATGCGAAACGAACGCCAAGCAGCCAGTGGAAGCAGAAACGAGCGCACCAGTTGCGCTTCCGAAAGCCAGATTGGATCACCAGGCGTCCGGCGCTCGATCGAAAGCACGTCCAGGAAAACGGCATCTGAGCCGCGAAACATGACGTTATATGGTGTCGCGTCTTTCAGCGTCAATCCTTCCCCGGCGAGGTCGAGCGCCAGATCGAGGGTTAGAGACACTGCCCGATGCAGCATCTCCGGCGCCCATTCATGAGGGAAATTGGGAAACGGCAGCTGCTCGTGTTCAAGCAGGACCTTGCCCCCATATTCCTCGTAAATCTCATTGACCAGTCCGTCCCCCCCTCGGCAGTCATTGGATGCGGGATCTACTGAAATGGTGGAAACTATGCGTCCCGAATCTCGATAACGCCGCACGGTTGGACTGGCGTCGAAGGCCAGGTAATCCCGGTAGCAAACCTCCTTGACAACCCGAAACAAACGCCCTTCCGCCCAAAACACGAATCCACCAGGATCCCGGAAGGAATGACGAGGCCCACCGACGAGCAAGGACTTCAGACTTGGCGATCGCGTTTCCAAATGCATAAGAGCCGCATTAGAAATCGGCGGAAATAGAATACCAAGCCGGTGAAACCGGCAATGAGGGTTTGCAATAGAAGGGCGCCTGACCCAGGATCGGTGTATGCAGAGGCCCGGGATGGCAACAAGAGTAATAACCCTAAGAGACTAATGATAGTGGTTATCACATTGAGTGATTTCTTTCGAGACACCAATCTCCTTTCAGAAACGCACGTCCCCGATCCTCCCGAGGCTTCGAGCCGCAAGATCAATCGATTAATAGAGAGCGACTAATAGTTAACACAAGACAGCGATCTTGGTTGCGGTTCTTGAATCCCCTCGAAATAACTTTGGTACTGGTACGGTCGCCATCGACCATTCGAATCTCACAGCCGTACGATCTTATCGGAGGAATTGTTTTTGAATGCATTTCGCGTATCCACGATAAGCTTGGCCTTTTCCAGGATGCCCGGGCAGTTGAACTTCGAATGATCGGTCACTAGTACGACACAATCTGCCTCCGCCGCCATCACCAGCGGGTCGGCCGACGAGAGTTGCCCATGGCCAAGGTGGATCTCAGCAACATAAGGATCGCTGTATGTGATACGAGCGCCTTTGCGGTCCAGGAGCATAATTATGTCCAGGGCAGGGGACTCACGCACGTCATCGATGTCACGCTTGTAGGCTACACCGAGGACATGGACATGTGAGCCCCTCACAGACTTTCCAGTATCATTGAGAGCGTTTTGAATTTTGTCGACTACGAAGTGTGGCATTTGCCCGTTGATGTAGCCAGCTAGTTCTATAAAGCGCGCTTCGATGCCGGCCTGCCTGGATTTCCAGGAGAGGTAGAAAGGATCAATGGGTATGCAGTGCCCGCCCAGGCCCGGCCCCGGATAGAATGGCATGAATCCAAACGGCTTGGTGGCGGCAGCATCAATCACTTCCCAGACGTTGATGCCCATGCGGTCACACATCATGGCTAGTTCGTTTACCAGACCGATGTTGATCATGCGGAACGTATTCTCAAGCAACTTCACCATCTCGGCTACGCTGGTCGAGCTTACAGGAACGACCTTCTCCAAGGCTTGCGAATAGAATAGGCTGCCCATGCGCGTACAGGCCGGCGTGATGCCGCCCACTACTTTGGGAATATTGGTAGTGTGAAACCTGGGATTACCGGGGTCGATTCGCTCCGGCGAGAAGCACAGAAAGAAATCCTCGCCGACTCTCAGACCCGTTCGCTCCAGCATTGGTAAAACCAACTCGTCCGTCGTGCCCGGATAGGTCGTCGATTCCAGGATCACCAACTTTCCTGGGCCAAAGTGCTTTGCCACTTCTTGGCAAGCGGACACGACATAGCTCATATCGGGGTCTTTGGTTTTCCTCAACGGCGTAGGAACCGCGATATTGATCGTGTCCAAGTCCTCGACAACTGAAAAGTCGGTTGTGGCCTCAAATCTTCCGTCTTCGACCAACGGGCCCAGTGTTGCGGACGACACATCCTGGATATAGGATTGACCTCTATTTAACCGGGCTACCTTTTCCTTCTGGACATCGATGCCGGTGACCGAGAATCCCGCTTTGGCAAACTCAACTGCCAGCGGAAGCCCGACGTAGCCGAGACCGACAATACCTACCCGCGCTGTACGTGCCTGAATTCTACGCTGCAGCGTATCCGCCGCAGTTGCTAGCGCTGCCTGCATTTGCGCATCTCCCCTCTTATTGGAGTCGTGTCCTTGGAGAACGCGGCTACCGTTTAATACGAGTCAAGTGAAGTTGACTGTGTGACCCAGACTGGAAATCTTGACACCCGTGACACCTGCCATGTACTACCGGCACATGCCTCGTTGCTTCACACTCTCTCAGCAACAGGGCTCAAAACAGTTGGGCACTCTCCATCGCGACCGGGTGGTCCTCAACGCTTGCTGGGCGCTTCTTTCGAGTATGTCTCTCTGATTTTTGAAGTGCAAAAAGAAACGGTATCAGGATGGCAAACGAGACTAGTGCGAACAGGAGCCCGCCTTGATGGTGAAGCTTACCATAGAGAAAGCCCTGGTCTACATAGACTCCGAGCGACGAAATAGTGACAATTCGTATAGCATTCTTGAAAATGGCGATGGGAATGGTGGTCAGACTCAAAATTATCTTTCTCCAGCCGGATTGAAGGAACACGTGGCCTGCCAGCAAACCTGTGATGAACAACGCCACGGCCGACCGTATGCCACTGCATTCCTTTGCAATCTCGATGTCAATGCCAGGCAATGAAAACTTGAAGCCTTGCCAAAAAACAGGCACGCTGAAGAGCTTGAAGAGGGCGTAGGTCATCTCGGCAGAGCCCTTTTGCAGGCCAAGAACAACCTCATCCAGCATGGGCTGCGGTAACGGAACCATCAAAAGAAGAAAGAACAGCGGAAATATGGCGGCGCGAAACGATCGCGGCCCATAGCAAAGAACGAACCCAGCGATCCAAACTAAGACGAGCGCCAACACTTCAATAGATAGTCGGTCGTTCTGATTGAGGGAAAACGATCGCGCTTCAGCAATGCAAGAAAGGAGTATTCCTGGAAGAAGCAAAAGCATTCCAACAGAACGACAATACCAGGACTCGCGAAAGATGCTCGCCCTTTCCAAATAGATCAAGGCGAGGCTTATGAGTGGTATCAGAATTATATGGGTATAGCTCTCGTCGTGGAGCGAAAGGCTCGCCAAATGTCTTAACGGCAAGAAGAACAGAATTAGAGTTACAGCCCACAATAGAAGGAACCGTCGATTTTGTCTGGCCAAGTTTGCGGACATAGTAGGGGATTTCAACGGTACAACCCGCTTTGAGAAATGAGCCGTGTTAGTCGATATTCGGTGAGTTTCGACGGCCTAAACTTTCTCCGTCAGGTTGTATTGGCTGCAAAGCCAAGGATGGCTGGTAATCGCTCATCAGATGATGATTGACCGCAAAAAGAGCTAGCTGTAAACGGCTGGAGACACCGACCTTGGTAAAAATATTGGTGAGGTGATGCTTGACGGTACGCTCGCTGATAGAGAACTCTTCTCCGACCTCTTTGTTGGAGTGGCCGCTCGCGATTTTCGCGATGATATCTAGTTCCCGCGGAGTGAGACCATATTCCTTCCGGGATGTTACACCGTTACTTTGAGATAGAAGGTCGCGGACTGCCTCCACCAGGACGCCTACGCTTTCACTTTCCAGCCAATAGTGACCAGCCATAACACTCCGAATGCTCTGGAGTAGCACTTGTTGTGGCGATGTTTTCAGCACCATCCCGTGCGCCCCTAGCCGGAAGGCCTCAACGATCTGTGTTCTCTCGATGGCTGTCAGCACCATGAGCGCCCGCACCGGGGCTAAATACGTCGCCAAGTTACTTGCGCCCTGGAGTTCAAACCGCTTCGACAAAGCGATGTCCAGCAACAGGAGATCCGGTTTGAGTTCGCGGGTCAGTCTCACGGCGCTAGGAGCGTCCGAAGCCTCACCCAGGACATGGAGGCCGTGCTCCGATTCCAGCAATCCGCGCAAACTGCGGCGAAAAGCCGGATGTTCGTCGGCAATCACAACTCGAATAGAACGGAAATTATTATCCATGCTGAAACCAAAGAAACTATTTTCAACAGCGCGACCGGTTGGAGATTCTAGATGATTAGGCCATGGACAGACCTAAGGTGCGAAGCCTCTGCTACCGATCGCAACAGAGACCCGAGCTTACCTACCCCAGCAACATCGCGATTGCGGTGCGCTCGTATCAGGATGCGCCGCTCAGGAGTGGAGAAGGCTTCAACTTCTCCTTCAGTGCCGCAAATGATTAACGAAGGATGGTGTCCAGGGCTAAACATTTGATTAAGCTCATCGATGAGCGCAAATGCGGATGCGGCCACGATACACCAATAGCCAATGGGCAGTCGCCGACGGAAAGCGATCTCCGCTGGCGAAGCATCCATGAAGAAGAAGCTAAAGTCTTGAGCCACTGAGAAATCGTACCGAGCAGCCATTATCACTGCACGGCGTGCCTGCTGGCATTGCTGGCGGGCGTCGCTGTTTTTTTGTGGGTTCCGCCGTTATTGTTGACGTGAGATCCGTAATAGTCAGAATACAGTTGATCAAGTTCTTCGACGCCGTTGAGGACGACGCCGAGAACATGTTCTCGTCCGAGAAACGAAATGGCTCTTTCAAGACCTTCGCTAGGCGTCCGTCCCGCCCTCGATACTAACAAACTCGCGTTCGAGTGTCGCCACAGCGATAGCGCGTCAGTAAGCGGGGCGACTGGCGGCGAATCGATCAGAATCCAGTCAAAGTGAGGTGAGAGCTTTTGCATTACGACACCAAGTGTCTCACTTTGCAAAAGTTCAGTGGGATTACTATGAGGCTGCCCAGCCGTCAGCAAGTACCACCCCAATGGCTCAAGGCGACGTACGGCCGAAAGGGGATTCAGACCACCTTCGAGGCATTCCGCCAATCCTGATCGGGCCTTAAGGCCTAGTTGTTGGACCAAACTCGAGCGATGGAGGTCAGCCTCGATCAAGAGTACAGTACGTTTTCCTCCTTCCGCCAGCGCGGTAGCTAGGTTTAACGCGATGGTGGACTTTCCGTCCCCAGGCAACGGGCTCGTTATTAGAAGAGTTCTTACCTTCCTTGCAGTCCCAAGCTGTTGAAGGCGCATTCGCAGGAGTCTGAACCGATCCGCGCCTGGACTGCTCGGATCGGTATGAAAAATGACTCTGCCTTCAGGTTGGATTTGAACGTCCTCAGGTTGTATCTGGGCGAATTCAGAGCCGTCTTCGATGTGGCCGGGACGAAATCCACTTTCTGGCCGGAGAACAGACAGGATCTGATCGGTCTCAGCGCCATTTTGGATTTTATCGGGATGGTTCGCATGCCGCGGAAGGAGTATGGATAACGTCTGGTCCAACTCGGCCACGACCTGGGTACTCGGTGAAGCGGCTCCGGCGGAAACGGACGATGATGTATCAGTCTGCTGGTTAAGCCTCTGCAAAAGATCAAAAAAGCGGCTCATGAATGCGGCCCGAGGGAGGATTTCGTACGAGTGGTCATTGTTTCCTAAACTATAAGCGGTCGAAGTGATTGAGTCTAAGGGCGTTAGCCATGCCGATAAAGATAGAACTCATAAAGTTCAGCCGCAAATACAGCCACCAGCAAGCAGGTTCCCCCTACCCACTCGAACACCCTCTTGCGTGTAAGCATCCTCATTTCAGTGTCGGTAAAGATCAATGGAACACCCACCACCAGTGGCAGTGGAAAGCGCTGACTGAGATCTTTCTCAGAGCGAAACGAGCGATCCCTAAGGTCCACCAAGAAAGCCAATACTAGTCCCAAAGCAATTCCGGCTGCGGCGGCCGTTAGAGCAATCTTGACGCGGTGAGGACTAGACGGTTCGGTTGGCAGGCTGGGTTGATCGACGAGCCGGAACTGTTGACCCTCCTGCCGCTTCTCAAGATCCGCTGACATTCGCGACTGTATTTCTTTGTTCAATAGATCCGCATAATCTTGCTTCAGCTGGTCGTAGTTGCGAAGGATTCCAGACAATTGCTGTTCCCGAACCGGCGTTACATTTAGGCGTCTTTGATATTGCTCAATAGTCACCTTCAACTGCTTTTCCTCTTTGGATAAATTTTCGATCTCTAGTCGATTCGATTCGAGCTGGCTCTTAAGCTGGAGAGCAATGGTAGGATCTTGATCTGTTCCGATCGCGGCAGGCGGCGCTTCGACTTGAACTTTTTCAGTGGTGGGAGCCGGCGATTGTCGCAAGGTTCTAAGCAGGTTTTCCGTCTGAGCAATTTTCTCATCCATCTTCTTGACCGCGGGATAGGCAGCAGTGTATCGACCCAACAAGCCAGCCCTCTCGGACTTTAGGCGGCCGAGGTCGCCCTCTAACATGAGTGCCCGATATCCACTCAACGAGAGCAAATACTCTCTCTGCTCCTGCGCTCGACTCAAACTGGACTGCGTGCCTTGGAACTGTGATTGCAAACCATTCAAGATGGCCAGGTTTCCTTGTTGTTGCTCCGGCAGCTCGCCGAGATTTTGCATCTTGAAACTTCGCACCTTCTCTTCGGCTTCCGCGAGTTTATTCTTCGCGGTTTCCAGTTGTTCCTGCAAGAACTGAGTTGTCGTTGTGGCTTGATGCTCCCTTGTTACCAGGTTCTGTTCAATGAAAAGCGAAGTCAATTTGCTAGTGACTTCCTGAGCCAACTGCGGGTTGTTTGCGATGAACGATATTTTGAAAGAATTTACGTCTTTTCGTTCGGGCCCATTCCCACTTTCCAATGGCTGGATCCCTATGTAGCGCCGCATCAGTTCGAGCAGTCCTTCCGGTGAAAGCCGTTTTCTCTCTTTCGGATAGAGCCCGAACTCATCGATAATCTGAAGCAATCGAGCTCGCGATAGAACTTCCTGAGTGGTAGCCTGAAGAGCCTCCCTGATGTCCGTGGTAGTGGTCGGAAGGACATAGCGCTGTGGGACCTGTTGTTGCACAACCAGAAGAGTTGCTTCTGAGCTGTAACGATTGGGAGTCCGTGACAAGACGATGAGGGTTGCAAAGACCGTTACAGCAAGAGGCAATAGAACCCACCAGCGACGTCTGATGAGCGTACGCAATATCCGGTTTAGGCTTTCGTTTAGATCGCCTTGCGCTTCGGGCATTTCATCGGGCATTGTTCTCTATGTCTCCTTCAGAAGCGAGGCATCAAGTAAGTCCAGCTTCGCCGTGCCTGGCCTCGTAACGGCTTCAGCATTCGGTCCAATGGTGTACGAAATCTTGTCATCCTTAATGCTGGCAAAAGCGATTCGTGCCCGTTCTCGGCCAGGTCCGGTAATGCGCCACCGACCTTCTTCGAATACCAGCTTCATGGCATCGCGCTCGCGCCACCAGCGGTTGAGATCGCCGGGGCGCGCGATCCAGATGTTGTGTTTCCTCCGCAGGACTGTTAAGTGTTCCAACAAGGCCTTGTATACCGAAAGCGATTTCTCAGACTGAAGATAGTCGGGATGAACGATAAAGCTGATCAGGCCGTGTTTCTCCATGATCCTAGCAATCTGTTCCTTCCATAGCTCGATTGAAAACACACCCAGAATATGAAATAAGGAATAATCCTGGATCGTTGTCAAAGGGAGTTCGAGGATTGTTCCGATAAAGTAAGGAAAAACCGTGCAGCAACCACCGCGCTGCGGTTCGAGGTGCGCGACATTGGGAACCGACATGTCATACGAAACGTGTAGTTCATCGTACCAGTCTACATTCCGATACATACAGGCAGACCTGAACCCTTCCGCTCCGTAGTCCTGAACATAGCGGTTGATCCAACGGGCTTGCTCCAAGAATGTCTTTCGATCCCGGAAAAGATTTCCATCATGATTAAGCCCGTGTACGTTAACTTCACACTGCCTTTTGCGAATAGTGTCAAGCAGGCCTCTCGACAGGTGATACCTCTGCTCCGGTATCAGTTGAAATGACGTCTTGATGTCAAATGTGTCATCGATATCCATGAGATTGGGGACAAAGTTGATGCCCGCAGTTGTTTCGACGTCATGTGTAAGAATGGCGGAACTAGAAGCCCCCTCCGGCCAGAACCAGATAAATGGGATCCGGTCCAGCTTCCCGGCCCTCATTGAGAGCAATAGGAGTCTCTCCAAGATGTTTTCTACGCTTGTATCCACGGGCCACCTCGGAAATGGCAGTTTGTCCCACCCTTGAAGAAACCGCCTTTGCAGACCCTTCCGCAGCGAGTCACCGAGCATTGGTCTGAGGTTGTAATACACTCGCCGAGCCAGTTCGCTGGATAGTACTGCGCTCGTACCGCCGTGCCCGTTGGCGGGGTAGCGCTCGAATCTAAGGTTGTCGATAATCCTGGAGGCGTCAAAGGGTAATCGAAGGGTTGAGCCACGAAGCGATACATATCGAGCGAGATCCGGAAGGCCGGCACCATTCAGCTTGGCTGGCGAAGTGAAAGCGGACTGCCCATAACAAATGGCCTCGGGACCGAAACGAAAATAACCCGGTTGCGGATGCAATGCTTCCGGTGAGGACAAGGCCGCAAGTCCTACCGGAAATCGATAAAAGTCGAACAAATTATTCCTCATTCGAGTCTTGGGTACAAGGAGTGGAGCTGCAGACAACAACCTGGACGGCCTACCCCGAGCGTGCCCTGATACCTTCAGCGGCTAAGGCAGTAGCCCATATCCGATGAATTGCGTTTGAGAGACAACGTATATCTTGCCGTTGGCCACTAGAGGAACGCTGAATTTGTTCGCCGTGTCAAGAGCGTCTCGGGTTCCTGCCTGGCTGGTATTGTAGAGCTCGTTCCCTAGATTTCCTGCATCGTAGGCGCGAAGCACCCCGTTATCAGGCGAATTGAACGAGTTGTCCTGCATCGCCCACAATACCCCATTGCTGGTTCCATTCGCGGAGATCGCAAACGACCCGCCGCGCCAAGGATAGATCACTGAAGACTGTGACGTAGGCGCGGTGGACAATAGTCCATTAATCATCTGGAACGCTTTCAGATGATCACTAACAGCGGCGAAGTATACGTATCCGTTGAAAAAGACGGGCGCGCTGTAGTTCCCATGTTCTGCATCTGAATTGAGGAGAGCGTTAACCAGCGACTGAACAATTTGGCTGTCGTTGCTCGCATTGTAATGCCCCATATTGTCACGATTGATCACATAGATCGTTCCATTCTTCGCCGCCGTGATCAACAAATGCGGGAAGGGGCCGGTGGTCTGATCCAGTAGCAACACCGGACCTGCAGATCCAAGTTCGATATTGGTACTAGCCATATTGGCTTGGTCATGTGGCGTGAAATAGTCAAGGACACTTCCAGCAGTGCTGATCTTTAGGACACTATCTCCATAATCGCGGCCTCCGGTGTTCGCGTCGAAGGTCCCATTCCCGATTGCGAAAAACAGGTTGCCGCTGGCGTCAGCGGCCAAGCCCCCACCCGCCTGCCAGATGCCACCATCACTGGCGTCGGGCGTTGAATTGTAGATCGACACCCGCTGAAGGCTAGTAGCGTTGTAGCCTAGAATCCATCCATGGTAGGGAGAGACATCTCCGTGGGATCCGAATCCGATGTAAACGACACCGTTACTTAATAGAAGTCCGGGCCGCTGATTCTCATGAAGGGCGTCGAAGGGAACGTTTCCGCCCGAGGATCCGTCACCTACCCCTGGAACGCTCGCCTGGATCAAGACGGGCCCGCCAAATTTCTCCGCTCCCGTGGTGATATCAAGCGCGTGTAGCCGCTGCACGTAATTTGTGCCCTCCTTGGTTTTGGCAACCACGTACATGGTTCCGCTGGACGGATCAATTACAGGTGTGGCCGTGATCCCGATTTCATTGGGAATATCGCCGCACTCACCGGTATCGGCGCAAGGAACTGTAGTGGCCCCGTTCACTAGGAAACTCACGTGCCAGAGAGGTGTGCTGCTCAACCCGTCGGCATCGAAGGCATAAACGCTGTCGTGCTCTGTCGCCACGTAGACAACGTTGTGAAAACCGTTGCCTGGGATGTTTAAATTGGCAACATACAGTGGTGAGGCGAAGCTAAGTCCATCGACGGGAGACGAGAAGAGCTTTCCAAACTGCGCTTGGTTAACGTTCGCAGGAGTCAAGACCGTCTCATTGGTGTTCTGACCGGTTCGAAGATTGTCATTATGGAACGTGAACGTGCCCGGATAGTTGGTGATATCCACCGTCGCGCTTCCCGACTGTGACTGGTCCGATGTGGCCGCCGTCACTGTGTGAGTGCCAGCGCTACTCGGCGGCGTATATAGACCAGTGCTGCTAATCGTACCCGTAGACGCGGAACCTCCGGCTACGCCATCGACTGACCATATCACGCCCCCATTGTTGACGGTGAACTGTTGCGTTCTCGTGAATGTCAGCGCAGTGATACGAGGGCTGACGGTTAGAGAAATAGCCGGTGTTGTAGCTGTTGCCAAGTTCGAGTAATTGCTCAAATTACCGGCCGCGTCTGTGGCCCTGACTCGGTAGGTATAACTGGCATTAGCCGACAAGCCAGTATCGTTGTATGTTGTGCTGGTCACCGTCGTGAGCGCCGCGAAGGTCGTGCAACCTGCACCCTGGCATCGCTCAATCGGGTACCCTGTAACGCCAACGTTGTCGGTCGACGCTGTCCAGCTCAAATTAATCTGGCTGGAACTGACGGCGGCGGCGCTAAGGCCCGTCGGCGTTGTCGGCGGCTGGGTGTCAGGGTTCGGTGTCGTCACGCTGGCTACGATGGAATATGAACTTAGATTTCCAGCAGCATCCGTCGCCCGCACTCGATAGCTGTAACTCGTATTGGACGTCAGGCCGGTGTCGTTGTACGAGGCCGCTGTCGGCGTGGCGACTTGTGCGAAGGTCGTGCAGCCTGCGCCTTGGCAGCGCTCTACACGATAGCCAGTAACTCCCACATTATCCGTCGACGCAGTCCAACTCAGATTTACTTGCGTCGAGCTGGCTGCTGTAGCTGTCAGATTCGTCGGAGCAGTTGGTGGGGTCGTGTCCCCTCCTCCTGAGGAAGTTCGGAAGGCGACCATCTGCATGACCCAGGGCCCGCTTAGGTTCAGTGTTGCGCTCGCGCTGTAGCTGCCCGTGGCCGTGACCATCCGGTCCTCAGCCATGTCCCCGTCCGGGTTCGTAATGATCCTGCTGGTGAATCCGGTCCCGGGTGTGATCGTAAAGGTCCCGACCATATTGGCGGCAAACAGCAGATCGGTCGCATTAGTCGTGGTTGCTGGCGCACTGGTGCTCGTCGTGCTGGTGCCGGTGCCTACCGCAGTTACATCGACTGGGTTGTTGGGATCGGCCCCACTGTATTCAAGGATGCGGATGTCGGGGTATTGCGCCGCCACTGAGAAGGTCACGGTAACGATATTCGCCCCAGCGGCTGCCGCCGCGATGTTTTTAGCGTAGTAAATCGATTGAGACAACTGGCCAGCGACGGCCGTAGGCCCTACTGCGCGCGTGTATGTGTTTCCACTTCTGTCGGTGACGGTACTGACAGCAGCCGTACTGTCGTTCCAACCTACCCCTACAACGATGAGATTGCCGGCCGTCTGCGCACCCGTAAACGTGACGTTCACTGTGGTTTGGGGCGTTTGCGGCGTCAAGAAATTACTCTGAACGTAGGTGATTGTTCCGCTCGCGACCAGTGTTGTCGCGCTGGCCACGTTGGAATAGGCGCTCAGGTTATTTGCGGCGTCGGTGGCCCGAACGCGATAGCTGTAGCTGGTAACAGAGGCAAGGCCCGTGTCGTTGAAGGTCGTGCTGGTCGGGGTCGCAATCTGCGTAAAGGTAGTGCAGCCAGCCCCTTGGCACCGCTCTACCAGATATCCAGTTACCCCGACATTATCGGTCGATGCTGTCCAGCTTAAGTTTATTTGGCTAGTGCTGGCCGCTGAAGCTGTGAGATTGCTTGGCGCCGTCGGCGGCTGCGTGTCTGCAACTGGTCCGCCGGCCACGTTTGAATACGGGCTGAGACTCCCCGCCGAATCCGTGGCACGTACGCGATAGGTGTAATTACCTGCTGGCAGTCCGATGTCATTATATGTCGTAACCGCCGACGTACCGATCTGGGCAAAATTGGCGCAGCCGGCTCCCTGGCAGCGCTCCACCAAGTAGTTGCTGACTGTTCCACCGATCTCCGCCGATGCCGCCCACGCGAGACTAGCCTGGGTGCCAGAGAGCGTCGCCGTCAAATTCCCTGGCGCCGAAGGCATCGGAGCCGGCGTCGCGAAGGTTATGACGGAAGAGTAGGGACCCATCGTGTTGGATGTGTCCTGGGCTCGAACTCGATAACTGTAGCTTGTGGATGGCGTCAAGCCAATATCGTTGAATGCGGTGCCGACCGTAGTACCGATCTGATTGAAGCTGGTGCAAGCGACGCCTTGGCAGCGCTCCACTAAGTATTGACTTATGGTTCCCCCGGTCTCTGTCGATGCCGTCCAAGTTAGGGTCACCTGCTCCGGATTGTTTGCCACCGCGACCACCGCGGACTGCCAAGTATTTGCTTGGCTCATTGTGAATGTGGCGCTGTGCGTTCCTGGCGCTGCGAACACACCGGTTTCCGCATCCAGGAAGCTCGTGGATGCAGCAGGTTGTTGTGTAAAGCCCGCGCCCGATGTAAAGACGGCGCCGACCGACACTTTCACGAAACCGATGAGCAGGTCGTTTGTCCCGGTGGTAGTTAACGTAGGACTCACAACATTCACCGTTTGCGTTCCGTTGTCACTTCCCATGAGCGACACTGCGTCAATCGGCGAGGAGATATTCGAGCCCTTCACCACGATGATCGAGATCACCAGCGACTGCGGCGCGGAAAGGCCCATCGTGACAGTATGGTTCGGCCCCACAATGGGATTCCATGCATACCAGAGTTGGGTTCGCAGGTCAACGCCTGTAGTTGTGCTTGTCGGTCCGGAGACGGAGGTCCAAGTGTTGGCCAAGTTGTCGCTTGGTGTAAATGTGACGCCCGCATGGGAAGAGGCACATATTACGATCAAATCTCCGCCCGTGCTGTCAAAGGCGGCCGTGGTGTGTGACGTTAAGGCCGAAGTATTTAAGTAGCTCTGGACGGCGGACACAACTGGACCGGGTCCTGCCGAAGTACCCAAATTGGTCGGGGCTGTCGGCGTCGGTAAGGTCGTCGTCGATGCTGTCGCGATGTTGGAATAGGAACTCAGATTGTTGGCAGCATCGGTAGCCCGAACGCGATAGCTATAACTGGTGCCGGTCGTCAGCCCAGTGTCATTGAACGTTGTGCTGGCCGGCGTCGCAATCTGTGCAAAGGTCGTACAGCCTGCGCCCTGGCAGCGCTCCACCATATATCCTGATACCCCCACATTGTCCGTGGACGCAGTCCAGGTTAGGTTGATTTGACTTACGCCGCCTGCTGTAGCCGTCAAATTAGTCGGCGCTGTGGGCGGCGTGGTGTCTAAAATAACGCCGTTAGCAACATTAGAATAGGCACTCAGATTGCCTGCCGCGTCCGTCGCTCGTACCCGATAATTGTAATTGCCAGGTGTTAAGCTCAGGTCGCTATAGGTCGTCGTGGTTGCGTTTGCTATCTGCACAAATGTCGTGCAGCCGGCGCCCTGGCAGCGCTCGACTCGGTATCCAGTCACTCCCACATTGTCAGTCGACGCCGTCCAACTGAGATTGATCTGGGTTCCACTCACGGTAGCTGTCAAATTGGTCGGCGCAGTCGGCGGCTGATTATCCGTAATCGTTCCACTGGCAATATTGGAATAGCCGCTGAGGTTCCCCGCTGCATCTGTCGCCCGCACGCGATAACTGTAACTGGCAATCGCTAAACCGGCATCACTGTAAGTTGTCGTTGTCGATGTCGCGATCTGCACAAAAGTGGTGCAGCCAGCCCCCTGGCAGCGCTCAACTAAATAGCCAGTGACGCCTACATTGTCCATCGAAGCCGTCCAACTCAGATTGATCTGGCTACCACTTACAGAAGCGGCCAGACCACTTGGAGCCGTCGGAGCTGTTGTGTCCAGAATTGCGGCGCTGGCTACGTTGGAGTAAGGGCTGAGATTTTGTGACGGGTCGGATGCCCGAACTTGATAACTGTAACTACCGGGCACCAAACCGATATCGCTGTATGTCGTCGTTGTTGAAGTCGCGATCTGCGCAAAGTTTGTGCATCCTGCACCTTGGCACCGCTCGACGCGATAGGTGATGGTCGGGCTATCTGGATCCGAGGACGCCGTCCAACTCAGATTGATCTGGCTGCCATTAGCGGTAGCTGACAGACCGCTTGGCGCCGTGGGCGGTGTGATATCTCCGGGGCCGACAAACCGGTTGAGCACGTTCGCCAATGTCTGCTGTATGCGCGCGTCAACATACTGTAATGTGTCCCCTGGATAAAAATCGTCCAAAGCCCAGCTCCAATATATGGAGCCGGTGGCAAACACCCAGGCTCCACTCGGTGCTTGGTAGACGGATGAGTTGGCGTAGTCTGCTGTGCCACCTTGTATCGTATATGGAGAGTGGGACAATAGTGTGTACGTGCCGCTCTGTGAGTTCGGCTGCGGGTACTCGCTGAACAATCGATCTGCTTCGTATCCGACGATGCCTGCCACGGTGTCGCCATCCTTGAAGCCCGTGCCGGCGTAGACCCAGTTCGCACTGTTCGTAACTACGTAGGTGTTGTTACTATTATTCGGCGAACTCGTATACTGGACGCCGACCAACGTTTGCTCCGGACGGTTAAGGATCGGATCACGCCAGTTGACGGTTGTCAGAGTTGGATCGGTGGTCGGGTCAAGCGTGGCATCTTTGTAACAGACAACCACGCGATTCGCGACACCGCTGCCCGATGGCTCGTAGCGTATCTGCCAAAAGATCGGGTTAGCGCCCATGACAGCAAGGTTGACTCCCGCGTCACGGGCGGCGACAGCAGCGTCATACATCGGCCTAGACCAGTATTCATTGTGCCCGGCCAAGATGACGCCCCGATAGTTCAATAGCAGGCTGCCGTTCGTATGCGTGTCGACAGTGGTGGAATATGCCACGTCATACCCAGACCTCTCTAGGTAGCGCACCAGGTCGATCTCACCCAAGACAAGAAAGTTGCCGCTGCCGTCGTTCTCGTACGGACGGTCGAACGAAACTTTGTACGCACGCGGGCCCGTAAAACCAGGTGTTCCGCTGTTCCCGTAGAGTGAGGTTCCGCCCCATTCGTTGTAGGCTTGATCAGTATTCACGGCTTGTTGATAGAGTAGGGCAGCGACACGGCTGTCATCACGAACAGTGAAGACGATGTAGTTATAGAAGTTATTTGCGTTCTGGAGGACAGCGAGATAGATTCCGCTCGTCCACGAGGTCTGCGTGGTTAGCGTATAGCCTGGTGACCAGTTGCACTGAATCATTCCGGTCGTTGTATTCGCCGGGCAACTTGATTGCGTTACACCATTGAGCGGACCGACGTGCTGCATTAGACGTCCCCCCAATCCCTGGTACCAACCAATTCTATAAACGTCGATGGTGTATGTCTGCGCGGTGTTGACGCTCACATAGAAAGTGATGTTCTGACCCTTGTTGACACTGGTGGCGGAGCCATACCCTTTAATTTGGCCGATGGCGTCCGTCCCGACATTCCGTCCGTAGAAAGCGCCGATTTGCCACGCGCTCGATCCCGGCTGCTGGTTCTCGGTCACCACAGGGTTGCTTGTGGGTGTCAAGGCCGTGACAATATTGGAATACGGGCTCAGGTTGTTGGCAGCATCTGTTGCCCGAACGCGATAGCTGTAACTGGTACCGGCCGTCAGGCCCGTGTCATTGTAGGTCGTGCCACTTGGTGTAGCGATCTGCGCAAAGGTCGCGCATCCCACTCCCACACACCGCTCGACCATGTAGCCGGTAACACCGACATTGTCCGTCGACGCCGTCCAACTTAGGTTGATCTGAGTTACGCTTGCTGCGGCTGTCAGATTCGTGGGCGCCGTGGGCGGCTGCGTATCTGGAATCACTCCGCTGGCCACGTTGGAATACCCGCTTAGGTTCCCGGCCGCATCAGTCGCCCGTACCCGATAGCTGTAGTTGCCCGCTCCCAGGCCCGCGTCACTGTAGGTTGTCGTTGCCGGCGCTGCAATCTGGGCAAAGGTGCTGCAGCCTGTCCCCTGGCAGCGCTCCACCATGTATCCGGTGACCCCAACGTTATCCGTCGATGCCGTCCAGCTCAGATTGATCTGGGTTCCACTCACTGTAGCCGTCAAACCGCTCGGAGCCGTCGGTGGCGTCGTGTCCGTAATCGAAGCAGTGGCCACGTTGGAATACGCGCTCAGGTTCCCCGCTGCGTCCGTCGCCCGGACCCGATAACTGTAACTCGCAATCGCCAAACCGGTGTCACTGTACGTTGTGCCGGCCGGTGTCGCAATCTGTGCAAAGTTTGTACAGCCTGCTCCCTGACACCGCTCCACCATGTAGCTGGTCACTCCCACGTTGTCGGTCGATGCGGTCCAGCTTAGATTAATCTGCGTTCCACTCAATGCCGCTGTCAGATTGGTCGGGGCGGTCGGGGCCGTCGTGTCTGGTATTACTCCATTGGCTACGTTCGAATATGCGCTCAGGTTTCCGGCCGCGTCTGTCGCTCGCACTCGGTAATTGTAGTTGCCCGCTCCCAGACCACTGTCGCTGTAGGTTGTCGTTGTTGGCGTCGCAATCTGCGCATAGCTGGTGCAGCCCGCTCCCTGGCAGCGCTCCACACGATATCCGGTCACTCCAACGTTATCCGTCGAGGCAGTCCAGCTCAGATTGATCTGAGTTCCAGTCACCGTGGCCGTCAGACCAGTCGGCGCCGTGGGTGGCTGAGTATCCGTAATTGCTCCGCTGGCTGTGTTGGAGTAACCACTCAGATTCCCGGCCGCATCCGTCGCCCGCACCCGATAACTATAGCTACCTATCACCAAGCCGGGGTCGCTGTAAGAGTTCGTTACCGGCGTAGCAATTTGCGCGAACGTGGTGCATCCTACGCCTTGACAGCGCTCCACCAGGTAAGCGGCCACGCCAACATTGTCGATGGACGCGGTCCAGCTCAGATTGATCTGGCTTCCGGCCACGGCAGCCGTCAGATTGCTCGGGGCGGTTGGTGGCGTTATGTCCGGAATCACTCCGCTGGCCACGTTCGAATATGGACTGAGGTTCCCGGCTGCATCGGTGGCTCGCACCCGGTAGCTGTAGTTACCAGCCCCTAGCCCAGTGTCGCTGTATGAGGTCGTTGTCGGCGCAGCAATCTGCGCGAACGTGGTGCATCCCGCACCTTGGCAGCGCTCCACCAGATATCCGGTCACTCCCACGTTGTCCGTTGAGGCAGTCCAGCTCAGATTGATCTGGCTCCCGCTCACCGTCGCCGTTAGATTTGTCGGCGCCGTTGGAGGTGTTGTGTCCCCTCCCGAGACGGGTGTGCGAAAGGCCACCATCTGCATGACCCAAGGCCCGCTTAGATTTAGCGTTGCGCTCGCGCTATAGCTGCCCGTGGCCGTCACCATCCGGTCTTCGGCGAGATCACCGTCCGGATTCGTAATGATCCTCTTCGTGAATCCAGTACCAACGGCGCTGGTAAAGGTTCCAACCATATTTGCGGCAAACAGCAGATCGGTCGCATTAGTCGTCGTTGTCGACGCACTGGTGCTCGTCTTGCTCGTGCCGGTGCCTACCGCAGTTACATCGACTGGGTTGTTAGGATCGGCCCCACTGTATTCAAGGATGCGGATGTCGGGGTATTGCGCCGCCACTGAGAAGGTCACGGTAACGATATTCGCCCCGGCGGCTGCCGCCGCGATGTTCTTAGCGTAGTAAATCGATTGAGACAACTGGCCAGCGACGGCCGTAGGCCCTACTGCGCGCGTGTATGTGTTTCCGCTTCTGTCGGTGACTGTACTAACAACAGCCGTACTGTCGTTCCATCCCACTGCGATCACATTAAGATCGCCGGCTGCTTGGGCGCTTGTGAACGTTACATTCACTGTGGTCTGAGGCGTTTGCGGTGTCGCAAAGTTGCTCTGCACGTAGGAGATGGTTGGCGCCGACAGCAAGATTGCCGGATGTGCCCACCAAGTCAACGCCGCAACGGCTATCACCGCGAGACGCGTGGCATTGTAATGTAAGCACCGATAGAAACGCAGTTCTTTCACGCGAGGATCTCCTTTTAAGACGGCACTCGTTCGCAGATTTCCTGGCTCGGGGAGAGAGTCAAAAGGGGGCAGCTTGTGTGACTAGTAGAACTTGCTCGTGGACCTGACTGAATTCACAGTACTAGCTTGCGACAGTAGAATGCCTCGGCATAACCGCTAGGGGCATTGCATTCCATTCCTCGCAGCCGCATGAGCGAGAGAAATGTTTCCTGCTGAAACCAGCGCTTGCAATGCTGGGACTGAAAGGCGTCCATAATGTAACGAACCTTCTTCTGGCACTCTTCCGTCTGGAGCGGCACGAACAGGCTCGGCTGCCCTAAGTCGCCGTCATATTTCGGAATCTCGTATTCCAGAATCAAATGGTCCCGGAACGTATTCCACGTCAGTTCGGCAATCAAGCGATGGTCCTGATGCGCATCCTTGCGGTTGTGGGTAAAGATGAGGTCCGGCGATACAGTCCGCTTCAATTCTTCGAAGAACGTCTTCACCTCACCACTCACGACCGGCATGAATCCGTCCGGGAAAGTCTTCAAGAACGGCCCTACCAGACTCGTTGTGCCGGCGAACAGCGATGCCGCGCGCTCCGCCTCCGCTACCCGGACACCGTCACCGCTAAACACCACCCAATGCAGAACACACTCCGGATATTGCTCGGCCAGACGGAGAATTGTTCCACCACAGCCAATTTCGATGTCATCGCAATGTGAGCCGAGGCATAGAATTTGGAGTTTTCGACTGGCTCCTCCATTTAAGTGCAGTTGGATCATGCGCTAGCCGACCTCCGCTCGGCGCTATTAGGAAGCGGGGTAGAAACGTGATTCCAGACCTTCCACGGTGCGCTGCCCTGGTTCAGTTCTTCGAGCTGTTGCTTATCCTTGAAAGTATCCATGCATTGCCAGAAGCCGGTGCACTTGTGCGTCAACAAGGTCCCATTCTCAATCAGCCGCTGAAAGGGCTGCCGCACGAGTTCTTCACCTGGGTGGATATAGCGAAAGATCTCATTACGGAGAACAAAGAAACCACCGTTGATCCAGATGTCAGAATTAGCCAGAGGACAGATTCTAGAGACGGTGCCTCCTGGCGCGACGCGGACGATGTCAAAGCTCGCGGTCGGGTGTACCAATAACAAGGAAGCGATAGCGTTAGTTCCGCAGAATTCATCGATCATGACGGGGAGTTGGAGGTCGCTCAGGCCATCACCGTAGTTCGCCAGAAATATTTCATCATTCTGTAAGTGCGGTTCCACCGCTTTGAGCCGCTCGCCGATCGTGGCAGTGGCGCCCGTCTCCACAAACGTGATTGTCCAATCGTCGATATCGCGGTTCAGAAAATGAACCTTTTTCCCGCCTTGCGACCAGATGAAATCGTTGGAAACGGATTCATCATAGTTCAGGAAATAATCCTTGATGACGCTGCCTTTGTATCCTAAGCAGAGAATGAAGTCCTTGTGTCCGAAGTGGGCGTAGTACTTCATCAGGTGCCAGAGAAGGGGCCGCGTCCCAATCTGTACCATCGGTTTCGGAACGTCGTCGGAATAACCTCTGAGCCGCATGCCGGCTCCGCCACAGAAGAGCACAACTTTCATGACTACCTCCCTTCTCGATAACCTTTCACTACTGGTTCAGACGCGAACACTTAGTAATTCCTCAAGCCACATTTCACTGCGGAAGAGACGATATTGCTCAGCGCGCAGTTGATCAGCGAGACGATCCGGCGGAAGCGTGACGTCGTTGTAAGTGACGACCGAATCCTTGGGGATGTCGCGCAAGAGCGTGCAGCCCTCAACCAGCCCTTCCGGCAGGTAACGGCGATCGCACATCTCTTCGGCGTTGACGGCCTCGCCGTAAGTCATGTACATGCCGTAGTCGTCGAGCACCTCACCTTGTTTCAGGTCGCGTTTGGCAACCGCGCAAACCTCGACGACGGGTCCTGCCAATGGCTTTGCAACTGAGTCACGAAACAGAACTACACGTGCGATTGCATTGGGCACTTCGAAGTGCACCAGATGATAAGGAGTGAAGAAAGCATACAAGGGACCATCGCCCATTTTGTATAGATTCAGATAGTGCTGTTGTTTGGGGTCGGGATGTTCGGCCAAGCAATAGATCTTGGTGAGCGGCGTGCCCACGACATAGTCGATTATGCCCCCCTGGCTACGCAATTCATCGATATCGTACAGCGACCCGATCTTCATCACATCGCCGCGATACTCGAGTCCTCTCGACATCCCGCGCGATTTCACCTTGAAGCCGGTCGCGTTGGCGACGACGGCCTGCTCGAAACTGATTTTCGAACCGTCCGCAAAACTGGTGACCATGGCGGTGTTCTGTCCCCAGCGCTCGGCAAAGCCACGTTGCGTGGTCGGATTACGGTAGGGGTCCTGGAGCCCTTTGACATTACCCATCACGCGCGGTGTCAGGCCGAGGCCTTTCACCCAGCGGTACAGATCCATCTGCAGACCCGGTTCATCACCATCGCATGCTGAGAGGATAACGCCGTGTTTTTCGGCATAGACCTGCAGAATCGGGCCGATCGTCGCATCGACTTCCGCGTTCATCAACACCACGTCTTTTCCATGTTGAAAGGCATCACAGATAACGCGAGCGCCGAATTCGACCGAGCCTGTCACATCAACCAGCACATCGATCTGCTCAGAGCGGGACAGCAGGAAGGGGTCTTCGGTAACGACAGGCTTCCCTATGCGAATGGCGTCTTCTACCTGTTCTTGGGTACTTGCCACAACTGCATCATTCCGGCCTGCGTAAGCGAACATGTCGAGCGCTCGTTGGCCTCGCCGGTTGAACCCCGCTACCATGCGCATTCCTGGAACGCTGTTTGTAATCTGATTGGTGAGCCCTTGGCCCATGAAGCCCGCGCCGAGGGTGGCAACTCGAATCGGGCGGCCCTCCGCTTCCCTAGCTTTCAGTGCATTGTCAACGATAATCATTGCTTTCCCCCGATCAGACCAATTGCAGACTCATTCGATTTTTCAAATCGGATTCCTGCATGTCTAGCGTTGGCCACGCGGCATCTTTTTCCGATATCACGGTGACCGGGAGCGGCCAGGAAAGTTTTAGGCGTGAGTCAGTATAGAGCAGGCCGCCTTCCGCACCAGGCGTGTAAAACTCACCTACCTGGTAGCTGGTCTCCGTTTTGTCCTGTAACACCTGGTATCCGTGAGCAAAGCGCTCCGGAACGTACAGTGCGCGATGGTTGTCTTCGTTCAATTCGACTGCGATGTGCTGCAGGTAAGTTGGGCTTTCCGGGCGAAGATCGACAATAATGTCGAGGATGGCGCCACGCGTACAGCGCACAACTTTCGTTTCGGCGGCCGGAGGAAACTGAAAGTGCATGCCGCGCAGCGTGCCTCTCTTGTGGTTGAATGCCACATTGGCCTGGGCAATTACGGGCTTCAATCCATGAACCTCGAACTCCTTCTGGCAAAAGGCGCGTGCGAAGAATCCCCTGGAGTCGGCGCGGGGCTCAATATCGATGGTATAAGCGCCTGGGAGCAAAGTTTCAGTAAAAATCATTTTGATGATGTCCTTTTATCTTGAATTAACGACTGCTTCCGCGATCTCTGCCTGATGGCTCCAACGCAACGATTCGTCCAAGCCACCTGCCTTCATCAGCTTCTGTATCTGGCTAATCCGGATATAACGGCCTTGCTCCAACTCGGCAGCGCTCAGCGCCGCGGCGCGATAGGCGTCATAGAGCTCCTGTGCGCCCTTGCGAGCATTCCATTGCGGACTAAAGTTCGGGAGAACGCGCCGGATCTTGTCGCAATTAACGCGATAGCAGCGCTTGTCGGGACCGCCCCCCGCGGCGTACTCGATGCGGCAGCCCGGAACCGTTTCAGCGACGATATCGGCGATTTGGCTTACGCGGTAGTTCTCCTCGGTTTGTCCAACGTTGAACGTTTCGTTGTGGATCGCGTCCCGCGGGGCTTCCAAGACGCTCAGAACCCCGGAAATAATGTCTCGAATGTGCACGATGGGACGCCAGGGCGTGCCGTCACTCTTGATGTGTACTCTGCCCGTAACGTGCGCCGAAGCCACTAAGTCGTTCAAGACGACATCTAGCCGCAGGCGCGGAGACACGCCGTAAGCGGTCGCGTTTCTCATGAAAGTCGGGCTGAAATCGTCGCTGGCCAGCTTTGCGACGTCGCGCTCGACGAATACCTTGGACTCAGCGTATGCTGTCACCGGACTCAACTGAGCCGTTTCCTCCAGATACGCGTCTCCGGCCGCACCATACGTGCTGCAGGACGACGAAAAGACGAAACGCCTGACGCCCGCCTCTTTGGCTAGTTCGGCCAGCCGAACCGAAGCTCGATGGTTTATATCGTATGTCAGTTCGGCGTGGAGGTTGCCCAGCGGGTCGTTCGACAATGCGGCCAAGTGCACCACGGCGTCGAAGCCTTTGAGATCCGCCCTCGTGAGATCGCGGACGTCCTTGCGGATTTCGGGAATCTCAGCAGCGGCACCTCCGAAGTCGCAACCTTCGAAAAGGTCTGTGTCGAGGCCAACGACTGCATGGCCAGCAGAAAACAGCATGGGTCCCGCAACGGCACCGATGTAGCCTTTATGGCCAGTTAATAGGATTTTCATGCTTGGAAAACTTCTCCCCTTCTAACGCAATGCGTCCCCATCCGATTTAACAATGGAATCCTCTTGGAACAGGCTACCGCCCTCTCAGTCCCTGGCGGGCTGATATAGCATTCCCAAGATAGGGCTTGAATCGGAATGGTATTGGCAGTTCCGATACCATCGCGTCCGCCAGCGTAACGCTTTATTTTTCAAGCGGTTGGCATTCTGAACAAGCCCGGTTCCAAGATCAAGACTTGGGAGTTGATTCGAATTTATGGGACTAAAGTCGTATCTGGTGCTTACGCGACACCCGGGCCGGTCGCGATTCCTTAGCCGATGTGCCTATAAATCAACTGTCCTGCTGCGCACAGAACGCGGTCTGGCAACCGCGGGAAGATCTTCTTTGCTATCCGCCCCTTCCAGTCGTCGCCAGTCGACAGATAGGTCCCTTTCGATTGTCTCGAGGCTAAGAGTCGCAAATACGTGATCTCGGATCGCTTAGCGCCCCATCGGTCCTTGAACCGGATGAGCCCGGCGTCCTCCCAGTCGGAGCGCCCTAGATCGAAGACGCGCAATCCGTCTCGCTTCGCTTCCTGGATGGATTGCCAGAACAACAAGTGCATTCCTCCGAGGTGATGGAACTGAGCGTCGGAGCAACCGTATTTGTAGACCAGCGTATCCTTGTAACTGAGCGTTAAGATCGCCGAAATAGGCTGTCTATCCTTGATTGCGATCCGAATTTTAAGACTTTCTCCGAAGCAATCGATCAAATTCTGGAACCACTTCTTGGGCTGCGGTGGCAGCATATGCCGGCGCCGCGTGAGAAGCATCAGGCCATAGAAGCTATCGAGAATCGAATCTGACCGACCGTCCTCATAGGCCAAGCCTTCGCGTTCTGCGCGTTGGATCTTCCTTTGAGTCGAGTCTTTGTGGCAATTCTTACGAAGTGCATCGAGACTGGGGCGAAGATCAAGTTGATGGAGGCAATAGCCATGGGTCGAGTGGGATCCAAGATTGGCCGTCTCAAGCGCGTGCTTGGGACGAATCTCGACATACCGCAGTTTTTTGTCACGCAGATCCTGTTCCAAGGCTGAAACTATTGGGGCCAACTCTGTCGCCGCGCCCGCTAAAACATCACAGTGATCTGAGAATGGAAGTGAAACAAGCCGTCGTCCTGTCAACCAGCTCTCAACTCGACAGAGCACCACAGCGTTTGTCAAATCGGCGTCTGATCGAGATGTGGTAAAAACAATCGGTTCGTAATCGTACGTTCTACGAAGCGCATCGAGCCATTCTGCCGTGTGAAAAACGGAAGAGCGCGGGTGGCGTTGCAAGAAATTTTGCCATCGAGGATCATTCACCGGTTGGAATCGATGAAGTAGACTTGACTCTTGTGTCAATTGCACATCGTAGCAATCCTGATGGACGGCGAGATCACTAGAAGCCACTCAAGAAGCCCCGTTCACGCCAACACCATTACCGAAAAGGTGATCGTATTGTTTATTAAGTTCCTTGCGATACCCTTCCGCCGTTCGCTCGATTTTATGCGTAATACTGCCGGCATTGTCTCTTAACATCGTGACCTGGTCACACAATCTGTCGATATCAACATGATCTATATCCTGGCAGAATTCGGTCAATCCGACGCTGCTCATCAGCGCCTCGACCTTCTCATGGTAGGAAATTGCCACAACCGGCTTGTTAAGCATGAGAGCCAGTAACACATTGTGAAACCGGCTCGCAACCACGATATCCGTTGCTGCCAGTTGTGACAACACGTCGTCGAAAGTAGAGGCTGGTTCATCGACTATTGTTGTGCCATCAAACTTCAGCCCACCCGCTTCTAGGTGCCGCCTCAAGTCTTCCCTTACGCGCTGGTCGTATTTAACGTCGCCGATGAGCAACCGGACGGCGTACTTCCGCTGGACGAGAGCAGCTACAAACTTCCCGACCGTCGCGACGTAGGCGTGATAGAGGGTTTCATCGGCCTCGAACGTCGACCGGCGATTGTAGTACGTCATCAAACCCATGCCAATCACCGCTTTGTGGCCATTGCGTTGGGAACTTCCCGGAGTCATCGACATTGGCAGGCTGAAAGCCAAATCAGGATAAACGACGTCACCATCTGTTTTGAAATCAACGCTTTCCAGGTAATCCTTGGAGAAGGTGTCACGATAGGACCGGTAGTTTGCCAATGATAGCGCGGCCTTAACGAAGCGCCTGCTCAGTGGGTGAAGTATGGGACCAACTCCCACGCTCACGAAGAACAGCTTGCAGCGACACAGTTTTGCAGCGACTGACCACCGAAGTATGTCGTAATGCAGGTCAAACGGACGTATGCCGAAATCTCCCAGCATTCCCGTTCCGGTCATGACCAGCATATCCATATCCCTTAAAGTCGCAACTGCGTTAAACCATCGATACAACTCGACCGGAACTCCAACAAAGATCCTCCGTAGCCATCGAATCGTGCGACTGCTAATCGGAGGCAATGATACTGGTCTAATCCTAAAGGCGGACACAGCGTATTTCAGTGCTGTCTCTTCAGGCCCGGAACAGATGCAGCTAACTTGTGCACCTGGTACATGGCGCCGCAGATTGTATATCATCGCGTCGAGTGTGCATTCGTTGCCCAAATTCCCGGCGCCAAAAATGCCGAAGAGCCCGATCTTTCGTGGTTCCGAATGGGTACTCATTTTGCTTTGTTTCCGATACTTAACGCGACCGCATATTCAGGTGTGCTACGCAGGAAGACGCCGAGGCCGCATAGAGCTCCCGGCGCCATCCGAATCCTTTGCGGAGCAGATGAAGAAATACTCGATGGCGAATAGGGGGCTGATAAACGGAATGTTGATATTAATATGCATGTGAAGCTTCTTGAGGAACGGCCGAGTAGGCTCCCAATGATGCCAGTTATGAGAAGTCGGAAAGAACCTATCTATTTGAAAGTAGTGGGCTAAGCTCTTATAGAACTCGTCGAATGATTGGATGTTGTTGTAGAGCGTATATAAGTACCTATCCATGTGATTGAAGTTGACGTAGGAAACAATGAACTGACCGCCTTCATTTAAGAGATCTCTTATCTCGGCGAACTTTTGAGACTGAAAGTTCCCCATGTATTCGAAGACACCTTGAGCCAGTATGACGTCGAACTTCTTATCACCAAAGCCGATGGGAGTTTCAAGAAAATCCGTTTGGATCAGGTATGGCGCCGGATTGTGTATGGCTATATCAATCCCGTGGTAGTCTATGTTCGGGTCCAGGAGCGGCATCAAAGCTGCCGGCCCGCATCCGACATCGAGAAGATCACACTTTTTGCCCCGTGCGATTCCGTTTATGATTCCGGCGGCTTTCTCGAGGCGGAAATGAGGCTCTACATAATTCAAGTTCTCTTTGATCCACAAATCTCTCTTGTGATATTGGTCAGTTACTTGCCGCATCATTGCCTTCTCCAGGTACAGCTTCATTGGGCCGAAACTTTCTCGGCCGCTTCAGCGTGGCGGCTCCGGGCCGGCCAGGTGAGGCCGGCTTCCCGAAGCAGCCCGAAATAGACCGTCTTCTGCTTCATTACGAAAAGAAGAGTGAATAGATAAACGCCGAACAAAATGGCGCATTCACCGACCAGGCGACCGAACAGCGGCCCCATGCGATGCACCATAGATTGGGCGGCGAACGTTATGGCAGTTCCCAGGGCAACGGATACGACGGAAGGAGCCATTGCTTTGAAAAGGTCGCGCATGGTTATCAACGTGCCGTGTTTGGCCCACAGTTGAAAGGGAATGGTGCAAACCGCCATGCCTATTGAGAATCCGATGGCGACGCCCTTGGGCCCGTACTGCAGACCAAGCGCATAACTAAGAATTAGGACCGGCATGAAGATCATCGCAATTTTGAGAAACCTTCCAGCCCGGCCGCCGGCCAGCATCAACCAGGCAAATGGATTGATGAAAGCGAAGCCCAGTGTCGCCGGCGCTAACAGGCGAAAGATGTTCGCGGCATCCTGCCACTTGGGTCCGAGAAAAATTAATACGATATCGTTGGCGAACAATGCGCATCCCACCGTAATTGGCATCACGAGAGACAGAAAGAGGCTATACCCTTTCAGGAACGCGTTTCTCAGACGAGCGGGATCCGCTTGGACTCGTGACAACGCCGGGAACGCCACTATCCCGATGGTTGAGTAGAGATTCTCGTTTGGCATGTTGATGAGCTGGTAAGCGCGGCCGTAGATCCCCAGCGCCGCGGCGCCCCAAAAACGCCCAATCAACACTTTGTCGGCATTATAGGCCACGTAGATAATAAGGTTGTTCAACGTTACTGCGCCGCCAAACGCCAGCATTGATCGGATTCCCGATCGTCGCTGCGGTAGTCCGGGAATCCATCTGGTCGCCAGCCACACGCCCGGAAGGCTCATCGCCGGTTGTCCAACCGTCATCGCTACCAGGGCCCAATATCCGTGGCCGGTTATCGCCATCCCGATACCCAGTGCGATGCTGACGACAATGGAACCGATATCGATGACCGCTAGCATCGCAAAGCGCATGCTCCGCTGCAGCATGGCCCGATGCTGGGCTGCCGCCCCGTTGAAAATAAAGCCCGTTCCCAACGCCACAGTTACCCAGATCAGTCGAGGCTCCTTATAGAATGTCGCCAGAAAAGGAGCGGCCGCGGCGGCCAGCAACGCAAGCAGGCCGCCCACGGCGAGATTGGCCCAAAAAAGCGTGGAAACCTGTGCTCGCGTAATGGAAGCACGTTGAACCGTAGCCATCGATAGGCCGGCATCCCTAAACAACGCAAGGAATCCCGTGAACGCTGTCACCATGTTCACCAGGCCGAAATCCTCTTTGAGTAGAAGGCGAGCGAGCACCATCAACGAGCCGGTGCGCAATACCAGCATGCCGACCTGGCCGACCGTGGACACCAAGGCGCCACGGGTTGCCTTCCGAGTCAGATCTTGCGGCGCAACGTCGTTGCTCCAACCCTTCCCGTCCACCTCCGCCTGCTTCACAGCAGCCGTCATCGAAGACTCATCGACTTCCTCAGGAGCTGTCACCTCAGGCGACCTCACATGGCCTCACGACTGGTGCAAGCTGCAGCGGGAAGGCTAACGTCAGGGTCATCGTGCTGGTTGGGCATCAGCCTGTTAGCAAAGGTTCCCTCCCGTCTCAATATTTGATGAATCACATCCAGCAAAGAGGGAGCAACCACATCAGCGTCGCCATCCGCAGCCTCATCAGCACTCAACAGTTGGGCTGTCTTGCATCCGGCGTTTCGGCCGGCCTCTACGTCGATTTTGGAATCGCCGATCATCCATGAAGCGTTCAGATCGATTTCATGCGTGTGGGCTGCCTCCAACAGCATGCCGGGCGCTGGCTTGCGGCAGCTGCAAGCGGGCTCTTTTTCGTGTGGACAGTAATACGCTCCGTCTATAGTGGCTCCAGCGCCTGCCAATGCGCGGGACATTCGTTGATGCAAAGCTTGGAGGCCAGCGCTGGTGATTAGGCCCTTGGCCACACAGCGCTGGTTACTCACAACAATCACACGAAACCCAGCCTGGTTGAGCAGAGCGATTGCCGGCGCCACGCCAGGAAGAAAGTGCAGTTCATCCCAGCGCGTCACGTACTGACCCTCTGGGGGTTTTCTGTTAATGACGCCGTCACGATCCAGAAAGGCGGCCTTATTCATGGAATATCGTCTGCTCCACCAGTTCCGCAATGATATGACCGACCAGGAGGTGGCATTCTTGGATGCGTGGAGTTTCGTTGGATGGTGCGCAGATGCAGTGGTCGACCGCACCCTTCAGTTTTCCGCCAGTGCAGCCGGCCAAGGCGACCGTGTGCAGACCCAATTCTTTGGCCACCGACAGTCCACGAAGCACATTCGGCGAGTTACCGCTGGTCGAAATGCCGATAGCGACGTCCCCTGGACGTCCAATGGCTTCAATCTGTCGCGAAAAGACTACGTCGAAACCGTAATCGTTGCCAATAGCGGTGACACAGGAAGTGTTTACTGAAAGGGCCAACGCCGGCAGGGCGGGCCGGTCAAACGCAAAGCGTCCCACAAACTCCGCCGCAATGTGCTGGGCATCTGCTGCGCTTCCCCCGTTGCCGAACAGAATCAGTTTGTTTCCTTGCTGGAAGGAGTCGACCAGGATTTCACTGACTTGGGCGACCATCGAAACAACTTCGGCACTACCCAGAAGCCGTTCCTTGACAGCGATCGATGCCTGTATCGACCTGCTGACACGTTCTTGGAAATCATTTGTGTGCATCGTTCAATCTCCGCCTTTTTATCGGTCAATGGCAGCGCAATAGAGCCGCTCGGAAATCGCCTGGGCGCGCGCGTAATCTTCCGGAGTGCCAATGTCAATGAAGATCCCGTTCTGTTCCAGCGCATAAACTCCCCGATCGAGCAGCTGCGGGATTACGTCTCTCTCCAGACTTGCGGCTGCTTCCGGTATGTGGCCCAGGACAGCACCGCTGAACAGATACACACCCGCGTTTACGAGCCCGGGGATATCCCTGTCGGCTTTTTCGGCAAGGCCGATTACGCGACCGTTTGGAAGCACTTGAACAGTGCCGTATCGGCGCGCATTCTGAACCCGGGTCACGGCCATGCTCACTAATCCGCCATGCTCCTTGTGAAAGCGAAGCATCTGACCGAAATCGATTTCCAGGAACGAGTCGCCATTCAGGACTAAGAAGTCATCCTCATTGTTCAAAAGACATTGGGCGAACTTTATTGCACCGGCGGTACCAAGTGGGTGCGGTTCCTTTGAGTATCGGATCTCTACACCGAGGTCGCGTCCATCGCCGAATTCGCTTTCGATCTGGTCGGCCAAATGGCACGTGCACATCACCAAACGGCAGAAACCTTGATGCCCCAGTTGCCGGACCAGCAATTCAAGAAACGGCCGATCCCCCACCGAGGCCATCGGCTTGGGCATCGAGGACACAACCGGGCGCAGGCGCGTTCCCAGGCCGCCGACCAGCAGCACAGCGTTAGTATCATGCATCATCGTTTGTGATAAATGGTGTGCTAAGCAGCCTTCGCTAGATCGCCTGGTCCCAGTACTCCAACATCGACGACAGGGTTTGTTGAACGGACCTCAGGGGCTTCCAGCCAGTGTCTTTGCGGAACTTCGTTGTACTGCCGAAGATAATCTTCTCGTCTGAAGGTCGCATAAGGCGGGCAGCCTGCCGAATCTCTGCCTTCACGCCTGACAGGCGGATAGCGGTTCGCAGTAGTTCCCCGATCTGACACGTCGCATCTGCGCAGAGGTTATAGGCTTCCCCACGCCTTCCTTTGAGGGCAGCCAGGTAAAAGCCACGTACGGCATCTTGGACGTCGAGGAATGCCCGGTAGGGTTTCAGATTTCCGACTTCAATGACAGGTGGCTGGATTTGCTTCTTGATCCTGATTAACTGCCGCACAAAATCCGACGGAGCGTCATTTGTCTTTCCAGGGCCTGTGGTGTTAAAGATCCGCAGATTGACCGCCGGGATGCCGTAGTCCAAGAAATACTCCCGTGCCAACAGGTCTAAGCAGACTTTGCTGATGCCGTAGGGGTGCAGAGGCCGAAGCGGCTGCTTTTCGGTCACAGGTATCGCTGATGCGGGCACGTTCCCATATTCCGCGCTCGAGCAGGCAGATACCACGACTGGGGGGCGCTTCATATGACGCACTGCCTCGAAGAGGTGCAAAGACCCCATGATGTTCGATTCGAAAGTTCCAACCGGATCTGCCCACGAGACGGTAGGTAGGCTTTGAGCGCCTAGGTGAAAAACGTAGGTTGGTTCGTATTCTTTCAGAACCTGCGCCACTCTTTGGCCGTTGCGTAGATCACACTGGACAAAGCTTAAGTTCGGCAACTTAGGAAAACCGTTGGAACCATGCGGCAAGTATCCACCGATTACGCGCCAGCCCTTGGCCTGGAGGAACTTAACTAAATGAGAGGCGATGAAGCCTTCCGCGCCAGTTACAAATGCAGTTTTCGTCATGCCATCAACCAGGTGCGCTCAAGCTTCATATTTATCCGTCAGATCTTTCTAACACTAAGAGGTAATGGCTTCTGGAACGGAGTTGGTAACTTGATCAGCCAGATCTTTCAAACGACGTTCCCGAACGCTCAAAGACGGCCGCGGCTCAAGTCCGGCGATTTGCAAGATCTCCTTCCACCGATAGACCCAATCGTGACGTAAGAGCGCTTCCGACGCATTCCTTTGGCTGATCGCGGAAACTCGTTCTGGTTCTAAATTAAGGCCTCCAAGAACTTCCAGAACATCAGAGCCGTCAGGCTGGGTTTGGATGACGGCATCCGGCCAATCAAACAATTGCTTGAATACTTCAGAATCTGGTGGTTGTCCAATCATCACGGTTCCCGCGGCCGCTCCCTCATAATAGCGATGGCCGACCTCCACTTGACCTTTAGTTTCTCCCAGCTCATCAACCTTTCCCGGAGCCACCATAAAATAGCGAGAACGCTTGGCCATATTTGCAAAGAAGGCCCGATGTTGCTGGTGGTCATAGACTTCCCTCTCGGCTATGGAAGGGAAGGTGTCATAAACGTAGAAAAACGACCTGCTTTCAGCCGCGTCAAGTAGAGCCCGGTGGATGCCGTCCCACCTTCGCCCGATACTGTACATGTCGATGGCGCGAACCGGCGGGTTTGGATACGGACTAAAGCGAACCGTATCGACCGCTGCCGGAAGCCAGCCGCAAGGCCGATCAAGCGCTTTCGATAACGGGGCCACAGTACCGCTGCAACCCACAATCACATGATCGAACTGTTTCAGCGAGTCAAGCCAGTATTTGTACTGTGGTATCGCTGCCGCCCACAGTTCGTCGATCCAACACACGCTCGTTTTGCAAGAATCTTTCCATCCTTGGATCGCATTTATATAAGGAAGATCCCACCAGGTTTGACAACGCACCAGGAATAAGTCGTATTCACGAGTTAGCTGAACGGGGCGGAGTCCTGGGTTCAAATAGATAAGCCTCTTGGATAAGTCGCGAAACAGAAGTCTTCTCTGCCAGCTCTCCTTAAACCGAAAGCCAGGGTCTGCGTCCAGGTGAATCAAGTCGACATCGTCGATCTCCCGAAGCACGTCTTGCGCTTCGTACTGGCCGCACTGGTAGGCCCTCTTTGTGAAATCTCTAGCGGTGGGCATGCAGATGCGTGGTCTCGGCGCCGCCTGGGCACCCGCACCCTTTTCCTGTACCTTGCTTTGTTGGAACACTTCCACCGGGTCACCAGCCAGCTTGTCTCAAGGAGTGCGCGGCGCTCCGTTCGAACCGGAAAGTTGGCGCAGTAGGGCCACATATTTGCACTTCTCACCGGTCCAAGAAAACCGGCTGCGCATGGCCACAGAACGCTCCCGGTAGCGGACTAGAATCTCCGGGTTTTCAGCGATGCGATCCAAGGCGGCGCTGAGAGCTTGAGGATTGTTCCATTCAAAGAAAATGCAGTCATCCTCGCTGAAGTAGTATGAGATAGCCTTGTTGCGAACAGTCACTGTTGGAAGCCCCATTGAAACATATTCGAGCAGCTTAAGAGGCAGCGCAAAGTTTGTGATAGAGGAAATCTCCAAAGGCACAAGCCCCACGTTACAGCCGGCAATCTGTTGGGCAATTGAGTGCGCTGAGTAACTGCAGTTGTCAAAATCGACTACGTTACCGAGGTTCAGTGCTTGGATCATTCCTTTTAGAGCTTGACTAAAGTCCCCTTCTCCGATGATTTTTACCGAGATCCTGTCCTTGTGACGCATCTGCGCCAAGGCGTTCATCAGCATCCCCAGCCCAGAACGCTCCAGGATGGTGCCATGAAAGACAAATCGTATTTTCCCTTCGGTACTGAAAGACTTACGGAGTGGAAAGAGTTTATCGTCCGCAAAATTGGCAATTACATCGATAGAGTCTGGAGCCAGGCCATGCTTTACCAGGATGGCATCCTTCACCGGATGATGAACCGTGATGATCCGGTTGCAATAGGCCGCGCTGAGCCGCTCTTGCCATAAAAGCACCCGATAGTAGAATCCACGTTCTTGTCCTTTAAATTTAGACGCGAACGTGTTGGGCATCGGGTCGTGAATGTCCAGGATGACTTTGGCTCCGAACAGCCGGGGGATTATACTGGCGAAAACCAGGAAATCCGGCATGTTATTAATATGGATGACCCGGTACCGCCGCTTAAAGAAAAGCGTGCTGATCTTCACCATGCATCTGAAGAAGAACTTGAGGTATTCAAGGAGGTACTTGCCGTGCCCTCCACCTCGATATTTGCGTTGATTTAGCCGGATAACGCACACGCCGCGAATCACTTCCGTTGAAGGGGTGCCCGCTCTGTGCAAGGCCAGAAAATCGACATCAAATCCTCCCTCGACGGCCGCTTCGGCCTCGCGGATGACTCGAGGATCTGACTCGTAATAGCTATAAGCCACCATGAGTACTTTTTGGCGGCCATTAATTGCACATTTCACCGAGAGACCTCGATTCCAGCGAACGTATCAGCCTCTTGAAGTCCGCAGTCAATCCTTGATCCGCCAGAATGTTCTCAGGGTGCACCAACAAAACGATGTCCCGGTATCGAGCGTGATCCAGTAGCCAATCCACGGTGAACTTTTTGGTGTCTCTCCAGGCCGGTTCGAGCCAAAATGCCGAAGGGAATACCAATAAATCGCTGCCGGCTTTCGTTGGCTCAATGCATGGGTCCTCCAAATTACCAAGGAACAAACGCATGGAAACCTGGCGTGCCCACTCAACGTACCTTTCCGGCTCATATGGTGCATAGTGATGAAAGCCAAACCTCGCGCCACCCGAGCCGTGCTTGGAGACAGCTAGGACCTTCTTTTCAACATGCCGCTCAACGATCTGCGTCTCTGTAAGGAAGGTTTCAAACGAACGGGAATTCTCCAGGTGGAGCCCGATTTCATGACAACCTTTGTGCAGCAACTCTAGGATTGATCCGGAAGGCAGCGTACAACGCCGAAAGAAGACATAAGCCCTTGCTCTCTCTTCATTTAGCCACGTCAACATGGTCTGGAGCTCGGCCAGGAACCCAAGTCCGGCTACCCGAGGGAAGTAAAGATCAGAACTGAGCCGGCTCAATAAATGGCGCGGGAGGGGGCGTCTGCCGTAGGGGCGGTCAACATCAATTCGAATGATCAGAGCCATTCAGATCGCTCGCCCGTTATATGAACGCCAGCTCTAGGAAGCGGGCGAGAGCTGGTCGCTTGAGGCTATCACCAGTCGCTGTAGGTATTTACCGCCCCACTCGCTGCTAGCTTCGTTACCTAAAGCGGGGTGAAACACCTTATTGAGTCTCGGTCGCGGTTCCAGTACCATACGGCTTAGAGGTCCTGGATCATCTCGAACTCAGCTATAGTTGAAGAGACACCAATGAAGCACCCACAATCAGTCTTATTCCCATTGTTTTCCGTCACTTGCCTTTTCGTTGCTGGGTTCTTACAGGCCCAGCCATGGTCCGGCATTATTGCACCGAGCCGGGCGATCGATTGGTCGACAGCCGGAGTGACGGGCGGAATTCCAACACGTACCACGCTTTGTAGCAGTCTTACTTCTTCAGCTTCTGCAACCACGATTCAGAACGCCTTGAACGCTTGTCCAAGTGGTCAGGTGGTCTTTCTGGCGGCTGGGAATTATTCGCTCGGCCATGGTCTTACGATTCCATCCAATGTCACGCTACGCGGAGCCGGTGGTGGGCAAACCAATCTGACTTTTACTGGTTCGTCCACCTACTACTGGGGCACCTACCTGATTGGATTTATGGGCGGCTACACGGGGGGCTTTGAAGGGTCACCACCGGGACCATCTGGGGCCAACAATTGTTCCGGCGCCGTCGGGCCTCCATCCACTTATAGCGGCTGCACACAGCTAAGAAGTTGGACTGGAACCAACGGTTCTTCAGGGGTTTACACAAAAGGCGCGACCGTCCTGAATCTTGCTTCTGCTCCGACCGGCCTGCAAGTCGGAGATACGATCCAATTGGTGCAGACCAACGACACGGCTCCGACCACTGGCCCATTCATCTGCCAGGATGTTGGCTGCTCGCGTGAAGGCGACGGATCTGGGGCCTCAGAGACCGCTCAACGCCAGAATGTGAAGGTTACGGCAATTAACGGCTCGACTGTTACCATAGCGGCTCCAGGTCTTTATACCGACCATTGGTCTTCATCCAAGAACCCTGTCGCCTATTGGTGGTCAAACGCGACGGTGAATGCTGGTCTGGAGAACATGACCATTAACAGCACTGTGAGCGGTGGGACTTGGGCCGGGTTGATCTTTTACGAATCAGGCGATTGCTGGATATCTGGAGTGGCTCTCCATGTCAACAACGGCACTCGTACCGGCTTCCTAATCCACATGAGCCGCAATTCGACGATCCAAAATAATTGGCTGGATCAAATGTCGGGGGGCGGATTTTCGTCCACCACGAGTTACGGAATAGTACCCTACGCTTCTACCGGCAGTCTGATTCAAAACAACGTCCTCCACAACGTCGAATCGCCGATACTTACTCAAGCCGGAAATGGCGGCGACGTTTACGGTTTCAACTATTCGCCGGGGGTATGCAGTCCAACCACTGGCTGCACCGGACTTATCCAAGGCCATGATGGCGGGAGCGATATGGTTCTATTTGAGGGCAATATCGGACCGATGATCCGCCAAGACACCTATCACGGTACCGAACCGTTCTGGACGATGTTTCGGAATAGATTGACTGGAACCGAGCAGCAGACAGCGACTGAACCAACCCTTGATCTCCGATCGTATGGAAGGTATTTCAACGTCGTCGGGAATGTCCTCGGAACGAGCGGGACAACGACGGTATACGAGTGTCAAAACAGCGCTTCAAGTAATTGCGATCGTTACGGCCCAAGCGTGTTTCGCATTGGGTACCCAGGGGAGAATGCCACAACAGGCACTGAGACTAATGTGGCTCCCGATCCTCAAGTCGGAATTACACTCATGCGATGGGGCAATTACGACACCGTTAATAATGCAGTACGTTGGGTGAGCACGGAGGTCCCCAGCGGCCTCAGCTCTTACGCTAATCCGGTTCCCTCCACGCAAACGCTGCCCAACTCGTTCTACCTCTCCGGGCAGCCGAGTTGGTGGGCGACGCCGTGGGGTACCCCGCCCTGGCCCGCGATCGGACCCGATGTCACCGGAGGGAGCATCACCGGAGTTGGGGGGCACGCCAACAAGATTCCTGCTGAGTTGTGTTACGAGAACACGACCTCCTACACGAGCTTTAATGCAAGCACGTGCTATGGGCAAGCCGCAGCTCCGCCCAATCCACCGACCGGCCTTGCTGCTGTCGTTCACTGATCCGCCGATCTCGCCAGAAGCGGCGAGCGTGCACGCAGCCTATTTTGAGTTAGCAAGTCTAGGCGTACGCTACGCACCGCTCTTGGGCGAGCGCCTGATCGAAGACTTCCTCCGGCTCGTAGACCACGACGTGACTTCCCTTATTCGAGAATGCAAACGGAACGCACAAAAGCTTTTTCAACCGCTTCCTCAACGTCTCCTGACGCTCCGGTGGGACGAAGAAGAGCATGAAGCCGCCGCCACCTGCTCCCAGCAGCTTGCCTCCCAGTGCGCCAGCGCTAAGACCTGCCTCGTAAATCTCGTCGATGCTGGCATTCGTGATCTTTTGAGTCAGCGTTCGCTTTATTTGCCAGCTCTCGTGGAGTAACCGGCCAAATTCATCTAGTGAGCGGCCGGGGCTTGTAACAATGGCCTCAGCTTCATTCACGAGCTGTAGCATCAGGGCTAGTTCGTTCTTCTTCTGAGGTGTCACTCTTAGCTGCTCCTGCGCAATCTCCGAGGCGGTCCGGGAAAAGCCAGTAAAGTAGAGTGCCAGGTGCTGTTCCAGCTCAGCCAGCCTGTTTGGCGATGTCATTATTCGATCTACGTCGATTGTGCCATCCGTTTGGAAGCTGATACGATTGAAGCCCCCATATGCCGCACTCACTTGATCTTGCGAGCCAACCGCCTCTCGAAGCAGTTCCTGTTCTATTCGTATGGCTTCCGCCGCGAGCGCATGCTTGTCTTTCATCTGGTTCTTGAGCGCGTAAAGGCCGAGAAGAAGCCCCACTGTAAAGGCCGAGCTCGTCCCCAGCCCCGTTCGCGCGGGCAGGTCAGCGACGTGATGAATTTCAACGCCTTCGTCGATTCCCAGAAACTTCAGGCATCCACGCACCGATGGATGTTCGATCGCATCATTGTGGGCAACGTTTTCCACTCTCGAATAGGAGACGCGACTGTGGCAGTCAAAGAATGGCGGCAGCCGCCGGCAAGTAATATAACAGCGCTTATTGATGGTGGTCGCCAACACGGCGCCCCCGTACTCGCGGTACCAGATAGGATAATCGGTACCACCGCCAAAGAATGAGATACGCAACGGAGTGCTTGTAATTACCATAAACTCAACCTTCCATGCATTACAACCGACGAAGGCGATGGCCTTCGCAAGAATCCCGCATCCGCCGATGTCGATCAAACATTTCGAGACTCGTTTCCTGCTAACAGTTCCACGTATACCTTGAACGTCATCTCACCAACTACGTCCCACGAATTCCTATCGTTGGCGTAATCACGTATTTCCTGGCGGCGCTCACTTATGCGTTTGTGCAATTCACTCGCAAAGTAAGTTTCGATTGCGCGAGCGAGGTCGAGTGAATCGCACGGTCGGCAGAGAAATCCTGTCCTGCCCTCAACGATATCTTGACGGAAATTTCCAACGTCAGTCGCGATAACGGGAACGCCGAAGCGATACGCCAGGAAAAGCACTCCGCTCTGGTAGATGTGCGCGTAAGGAAGCGCCACGACGTCGGCGGCCTTGAAATACAGTTCCGTTTCGTCATCCGGTATGAATTCGAGCCTCGAAATAACGCGTTCTCGATTGCCTTCGCGATTCACCATCCGTCGGATCTCGTTCGGGTAATCCTCGGACTCTTTCATTGGCTCACCTGCGATAACCAGACGATAAGCCGATTGAGAAGTTGTGATCCGTTCCAATGCCTTGACCAGGTAATCCAGACCCTTGTAGCGTCGGATAGAGCCGAAAAAAAGAATGGTTTTCTCACCTTGCTGGATGCCAAGCCGCTCTTTGGCTTCAGCTGGAGTTAAGTTCGTGTCCGGCACGGCATTGTTGATCCCAAAAGGGATGACCGTGACGTCTTGCTCCGGGACGCCAAAATCCTCGAGGAGCTCCGTCTTCATCTTTTTCGTATGAACGAAGATACGGTCCGCCAGCCGATATTGGATTCGCAGCGTGAGACGATTTAGTAGCGAGTCGTTCGAGTCCCTCTTCCCCGCGTTCACATTGTGCGCCGTGAGAACGATCTTCCTCCGCAACAATTTGTAGTAGATCATCAGCAGGGTTCGATCGAAGAACTGAAACTTGTTGTTCCAAAGAATGTGAAACACTCTTGGCTTGGCAATCGCTGCGTAGCGAATGAGCCGGGAATAGTAGACCAACACTCGGGCAACTTTGGTGCGGAGACTGGCCTGGGGTTGGCGATCTCCCCGTAAATTCAAAAAGTTCAGCTTGGGAGGGGCATGCAGCTCAGGGCGATCTACCGCGTCGCTACCGATCACATCCAGACGTACACCTTTTGACGCAAGCGCCATCGCCAGACCGAACACGTAGGGGCTGTCTATGCCCCCTGTTAGCAAGCCGACTGCGATCTCACGCTTCACAGCAGGCTTTGCGGATTCGCGAGCATGCTGGTCGGCTGTTTGGCGAGAAATGTTGGCAGGGAAAGCGGCGCTCATGACCAATCTCCTATTCTTCAAGACCCTTGTGGTCTAACCGGCGGACGGAACGCGATCACACATAGCGCCGCATTGTGGTAAAAACACTTTTCCACTACGTCGAAGCCGTGCTCGATGTTGTGGACGATGGCTCGATGCCTGTCCTTTAGCATCCAACTCCTCACGACGAAAGCTCCATCGTTTTTCAAATATTTCGAGTAACGGTTTAGCATTTCTGCAATTTGTTGATGCGGAAAATAGTAAATCGAGTCGCCGAAAAATATGACATCGTACTGCTCGGTTGGCTCGTAACTGAAAATATCCGATTGGAAGTAAGTATTCTTATCGGCCCGACGATTCTCCGCAGTCCTGTTTCTAGCCTTCTCAACTGCCACGTCGCAAATGTCCACCCCCGTGTAAGTTCGATATGCCGTGGCGTTCAGCTCATTTCCAACAGCTCCAGGGCCGCAGCCAAGGTCTAGAATGCTGCCATTTCTGGCATATTTCTCCAGGTGAGGATAAACGCAATCGGTGGCCATCGTATCGAGGCACTTCCACCGACCCTGGGCATACTGGTGATTCCAGAGGCGCCTCTTGATGTTCTCGGTTCCATACCGCTGCAGCAGCCCCCGCAGAACATTTTCAACCTTTTGTGTCGCACGCATATGTTACCGATATGAGAGTTTGTGGAAGGAAGAATCGCGCAGTTAAGCGCAGACCTTCGAATAGTCAAAGGTCACAGCAGTTGCCGGCTTTAAACTGGTTTGTTGACGCTTGAGAGTTACGCCGGCTATGATCGACAAGAGGAACACGATCCAAATTGAACTGAATATACGAAATCCGGCCTCCGTCAGGCTGTAGATTAGCGCCATAACGAAGTAGGTTAGTCTCAGACTGCCCGTGTTCACATCTAAGCGAAGTCCTTTTACAACTTTGCGATAGGCCGTGATGATGACAACGCCGAGAAGGGTTAGTCCGACCCAACCCAAATTCAGATAGACCTCAATATAACCGTTATGGGCCTCGTTCGGTTCCCAGACATAGATGCTCCAGAGCTTCTTGAGCCTCGGACCAAGCCAAAAGCTTTCGAACCCGGCCCCTAACAACGGGTCTGGAGCCATTTCGAGAACCGATTTCCAGACATCGGTTCGACCAGTCAATGTCGGGTTTCTTCCCATGCTCGAAATGACTCCCGCGTCGGGGTTCAAAATCGCAGCATACAAAACCACGGAAATCATGGATGCCACGACCAAATGAACGACAGCGGGTTTTCGGGCAAACGTCCACCGGTTCGTGGCGAAAAGGAGACACCCTCCCATAACGAAGCAAGCCGTGGACGTTGCCGAATCAGCCATGCGAACGAGAAAAAATGCCATAGCCGCGATACTGCCGTGAGCGATCAGGCGTCGGGTCCTGCCCTTTGGATCGCCGAGCCGGAGCAGCGTGAAGAACCGCCACACCGCCGCGAGTCCGATAACCATGCATATCATCCCCAGCATGTTCTTACCTGTTGTGACGCCAATGTAATACTTTCCTGCCGAGCCTTCGAAGCCCCGTCCTAAGTCGAGCAGAAGGGACAGCGGGACAACGACAAAACCAGTGCGGGCGAGGAAGCGGTTGAGTGCGGCCGCAGGATCCGGATCGGTTAGAACGACCAAGACCATGACAATATCACCGATGGCTCTTATCCACCGCTTGAACGCCACATCAGGAAAATCGGACCAGGCGATGCTTACGCCGCAGTAAAACAGAAACAGAAGGATGGGACCATTCGCGCGCAGGAGCGCTCCGACCTTTTGTCCCCGGCTGAAAAGTACAACCAGCCCACTCGCTATCAGTACTGTGTAGATGTTCCGGTCGATTGGACTTCCCTCGAGTTGCGCATCGGCAGCCGTTCCTATCTGCTGTATGTGGAACCAGAGTGATACCGGCCGCGAACCGGCCAGGAACAACCAGATTACGGGAATCCAGAGGGCCTTGGACGTTCGAGATCCATCCCGAGCAAGCGTGAAAAGCCCGAGTATCCCTATAACAACGACTAGAGTGCCGAAAAACTGAATCATTTTGCATCGACGAAAAGCCGATGTACTAGCTCGAGCGTTAGAAGCTTGTGTATTTCGGTGGTGTGATTCCGGTCGCCTTTGAGATGGCCTTGCACTATGTTTTCCACACCTTTTCGTTCTAGGTAAGGCCGCGAAAGCGTCAGCGGATCCAGAAGCATTTGACGAACATAGTTGGAGAGCGAATCCCGATACCAAAGGCGGAAATGCAACAGCTTGTGCCTGCCCAGGAAGAGGCGCTCGAGATGAAGCGGCGCGAACAGATGATCTATACTTGCCACGCGTTGTGGCATAAGGTAGTCGTAGGCATATTCCGCTTTAAGCAGGAAACCAAGAAGAAACCGGGAAATCGTTGCCGCGAATGGGCCAGAGTCACCGCCGATGCCAATGTCGGTTCGTATTCTCCCCAGCGCTGGATTGCCGTCGCGAATGAGGCGTAGACGGACGTCGTCGTTCGAGCCGTTGGACTTCGGCGCTCGGAACACCGTGCGCACGAAGTCGTTGTCGAGGTACGGAGACCGAACAGTGAGCTGGCTCTGCTCCAGGGCGAGAATTCCGTAATGGGACCACGGGGATTGCCGGAAAGCGGCAAAAGTGACCGGGTGCTCACTTCGCAGACCGGCATAGGTTTCTCCCGCCTGGTTCACATGGGAAAGAAACTCAGATTGATACAAACCCTGTGTCGGCGCCATGGGTTTAAAGATTACGGCGTGACGGATGATCTCGCTGCCGTAGGTTCCGACGACCTTCACTGGCGCGATCTCCCGGGCTCTTTCACTGACGTAGAGGTCGGAAGAACGCGACACATCGACACCTCCTTCAGTGATGTACACGCTGCGCTCCGCATAGTAGGCGAATCGCGAGAGGAACTCGTCTCCAACGGTGATGACGTCGTGCGATTGCTGGCACACACTAGCCACTCGCCGGGCAACTTGAACGTCCTGGCAATCGCGGAACATTCCCCCGAAGGTGTAGCAAGGAAGTGAATGGGGCGCGGGCTTTCGCAATGCCATGATCACGCGCGTATCAAGCCCGCCAGTGAGAGTCATTCCCACCGGCTCGTGACCGTTGAAGTACCGGGCAAGGTTAGCTGACAAGACAGCCCGCAGTTCTTGATAGTAGGACTCTGGTGTCAGGGGAGCTTGTTGTTCCCAATCCTCCGGCCGGAAGTAACTGTCTTTCCCCTTAAGTGAGCCGTTGCTAAGAACCCACGCGGAAGCAGGCGGTAAGATCTGAATGCCTTTGAATATCGTCCGGTTTTCCAAGACGCAGCCGCAAGTCACGAACTCTCCGAGTCCCTTGGCGTCAGCCGTTCGAAGTTCGGGACACGCGGCCAGGATCGCTTTGGCCTCCGCGGCGAAGTAAAAGGTATCGGGCGATTGGTGGTAGCTAATGCGATGCATTCCGTAGCGATCGTTGAACAGCTTAATGGCTCCGAGCCGGCGATCTATCCCGATCCCGTGAAACATTCCGTTCAAACCCGCTGGAAAAGCACCATCATCCTCGAAGAGGTGCACGAGATAGGAGGAGCTCCCCTTATCGAGCAAATGCCCGCGCCCGCGGAGGCGCGCTGCGGTCCCTGGTTCGGGGTAATCCTCGCCGGAAAAGACGAGACATACGTCCCCGGTTTCGTTAATGAGCGGCATAGCATCAGAGAAAGAATTCTTCCGAACGGTCCAGCCGACATACACGCCCAATGATTCATCAATCCACGTTCCCGTCACGTAAGAAGACTCGTGGCGAAGCGCCTCAACCATACGGGATAAGAGCTTTTCGGCCCGTTCCCTAGGGAGCTTTGTGACGAGGCCTACGATTCCAGGCATGAAACTTATCTAGGCTTCGGTCTGTGGCTCGAACCGCCGGTTGTACCAGTGTTTCCGTAATTCACGAAGTTTGGCGGCTAACGACTCGGGAAGCCGGTCAACCACTCTGTGGTGCAGGCCGAGGCGAAAGGCTGCCTGACCAAGGCTGGTCAAAGGTACATAGTACCGAGGCAGATCAATACGCTGGAATCCGTTGACTTCTTTAAAGTGGGCTAAATTATCCGCTTGCTTCTTGCCGTAGGCGAAGTTCTCGTAAACGAGATAGGGGATCCCGCGTTGCGCGCAGGTTCGGACCGCTTGCGCAATCAGCGCATTCGTTGGAGCCTTGTCCTTATGCTGAACCATCCCAAGGATGTGTACCATGCAGGCCTGCGTTCGAGTTTCGTCGGTCACCAACTTGGCGAACCCAATCATCTGATCGCCTAGAAACGCCCCGATCCAGATGCTACGGTCGAGAAATGTGCCGGCATACTCACGTGCCCGCTCGAGGCTCATGCCGTAGTGGGGAAAGCGCTTTCCCAGGCGGATGGGACACTCGTTATAAATTTCGCAAATTCCTCGAAGAAGAGCGTCATCGAAGGGCACTTCCCGAAGCACCGCACCTTTCTTCTCGGCTTGCCGGGCCCGGTTGCGGGGGAGAGAACGGATTTGGTGCTTCCACCAGTCGTCGAACGTGGACACACGCAAGACGGCCAGATTGTCCCATTCCATAGGGTATGAGTATTTCGGCGAAGTTTCAGGGAGTCTTTGGAGGAACGTGAAGAGGTCGATTCGAGTTCCACACTTTCGCAGGCTTCCGAACAACGCCTCGGGATCGTCCGGGAACACGTACTTGTCTCCATCGAGACGCGCGATCCGAATTAGCCCGCCCTGTACTCGGATATCCTTGCCGCCAACCTTTATAAGCTCGTTTTTTTTCATATCCGGGCCTCAGCCGGCGGTCGTCAATGCCATCTCCGCCCGAGACATGTTCGGCTGTCGATCCAGCTGAGCAAAGATTGCATCCATGATTCTTGCGGTCAAAATAATCTCCCGGTGTGGAATGGGCCCCGGCGTTTCTCCCACGATGGAGCGATAGAAGGATTCGATTAAGTACTTCATGCCGGCCTTCATATGAAAGTCGTTCCGCGAAAAGGCACGAAGGTTGGTGAACACATTCGCGAGTTGCTGCTGTGCGAGCACCGCGGGCGAGAGGAAATGCTCGGCGTAGCTTTTCATCCGGGTCCCACGCAGCTTGATGAGCGTCTCCTGGTCCTGATCGAGAACCAGACCATTCTTGGAACCGTAGACGCGAAATTGATGCAACGAGGGGCGCATCTGGGACGAGAACGTGAAGTAGGCTGTGGTCCCTTGATCTTCATGGATAATCACGCGCAGCTCATCGATGATTTCACTCTCGCCCAGGCTTTTGAGAAACGGGCTGATAAAACCGCACACCATGATCTGAGGCGAATCAGTGGTCAAGAACTCCGCGATTCTGGCGATGCCATGGCTGATGACATTCTGCAGCAATTTTCCCGGAAGCCGGCGGACCCAATGTTGCTTATCTCCCAGTAGCGCCCCCGCATACCCGGTCCTGCCAAGCTCATAGTTGTAGTAACTTTCCATATGCACTGGCCCGTTACCTAGAAAACCGCTTTGGACCAATGCCCTCATCCGGCGAGCGACGTGCCGAAATTGATCGTCATGGCCCACCGTGATCTGGCGTCTGTTTTCGTTCGCAAGAGAAATCAGTCTTCGGGCGTCCTCTTCGAAAAGCGTGAAAGGCTTCTCGACATAAACGTGGCATCCCCATTCCAGGCAAAGCTTCGCGAGGTCGAAATGACTCTGGGGCGGCGTTGTGATGTGAACAACGTCCGGTTTTGCTTTGCTCAACAGTTCTTTGAGGTCGCTAAAGTACCCTTTGACTGGGAACCTCTCGGATAACTGCCGCGCCATCAGCGGTTCCCGGTCGCAGACGCCGACAATCTCGCATCCCTTGATCCTCTGGATCTGTGAAGCGTGCGAGTCGGCGATCTTTCCACATCCGACGATGGCGACCTTAAGCATGCTGCTCTCCGCGCAGCCGGCAGGCTTCAAAGTAGCGTTTTAGTCCTTCCGCCGTGGATACTTGTGGGGTCCAACCGAGCCGTGACTTTATTTTCTCGTTGCTGTAACGCGTTTTTTTCCAAACAGAATGCCATCTTCTGCGGTTGAAAGCGGGAGGCAATTGCCCGTCCGACCACGCCGCATAGCGCTCCCACAGATAACAGAGCGCGTAACTGATAACGTGGGGCATGTACAAGGACTTAAAGCTTTTCACGTTCCGTTTGTACATGCGCAAAAACTGCCGGCTCGAAGGCAAGTTGTCGTCCACGACGTTGAACACCTCGCCATCGATACCGGGCCTGAATCCAGCGAGTGCAATCGCATTAGCACAGTTGTCGACGTAACTGAATGGGATGGTATTGGACCCGCCGAGGTGCAGAAAGATACCGAATGTATCGATGCCTACGCGGCCCGTGATGGCCTCGTTGCCGGGGCCATAAACATACCCGGGCCTTACAATAACATAGGGGATTCCGAACTTCTTACCGTACTCAGTGACGATTTCGTCCTGTTTGGCTTTTGCGAAACAGTAGGCGCTGCCTTGAAGCTCGGGATGAGCTTCCACCGGGCACCGTTCATCCAACAGCGAGCGCTGTGGCTTCTGCATGTTGCTGTAAATGGCGAAAGAACTGATGTTGACGAATCTCCGCAGGCACTGGTGTCGTAAGGATCCTTCCAGGAGATTTCGCGTTGTAACAACGGAGTTCATGAACGCGTCGGGAAAGGATTTCTCGCCCCGGGCTGCCGCCAGGTGGATGATGACCGAAGCATCCTTTGTCGCCACGATACAATCTTCGCGCGACAGAAGGTTGCCTCTCAGCACCTCAATCCGTCCGCTGTCGCGGTAACGGTCGGAGATGACATCAAGTTTCGTCACCGCGCTGAAAGGCCGAATTAAACAGCGCAAGTTGCGGAATCCATGCTCCAGGAGACTCTCCACGATTCTCGGGCCAATGAAGCCAGTCGCGCCTGTGATCAGGATGCGATCGTCCGGTCCGATTATAGAAGTACTGTCCATGCTCAAACACCCGTGCGGAGTGCCACTGTGTATCGCGGTGAGATCGGCAGCTCCCCAGCCCAACGGAAAACCTCGCCTCCCGCCAAGAACTGATATTCGACTGGGTTCACGGGGTGGGTCTCCACTTCCACGATGAACTCGCTTGCCAGCGAGAAAATAGCCCTTACTCGACTGGGGGGATCGAGAGGAGGAAGAGCAAAAAAGAAGTCGGTTAGATGGTGGCACCTTGCCAGCAGGTGGTCCACGGTCCGCCGATAGAGCCGGTTGGCCAGACTCTTTTCGCTCCGCTGAAAAGAAAAATTTCGGCGAACAATGGTTCCGGACGGTAATAGTCCCTGCAAAAGCACATTACTGCATAGGTGCATGTGGTGGTGCCCGTCGATTCGCTTCGGCTCCGTACCGTACAGACGAAAAAATTCTTGACGTTGAGCCGCAACAACGTATTCGAAGGACTGGACCAGTCCAGGGTGGAACACGGCTTGCGACAGGCGGTGGCGCGTCAAATAGCGGGACAGCCGATACTGATGTTCAATTAGGCGTATTGGTGTGGCGGGCGCAGAAAACGGGGTCGTGAGATTCAGGTGGAGTCCGGCGTCGATTCCACGTTCTTGAGCAATTGCCGCGGCCCGCTCGGAATCTTTCATAAACACCATGGCGCTGGCTGAGGAGACGGCCCGGTGAAGAACGCACTCAAGTATCCGCTCGGTCGTGTCAACATCACGTCCCCAATCGTCTGCGTTCACGATGAGAGAACCGGCACGAGGCCTTGGAGCCGGCGCGCCCTCAGAGGGCATCAACTTACTCACTTCGACTGCGCTCCCACCCATACTCACGATGTCTTACTGGCGGAAATCCACTTGCCGGTCAAAAGTTGCCGCAGTCTCTGCATTTGCTCTCTTCTGTGGAAGGCGACGAGTTCACGGGACACCGGGCGCTCCGGGCGAAGGATCAGTGACCAAACATACCCAGACAGGGCCGCCAAGCCACCGATGACTAAAGGCCGCCTGGTCATCTGGTATGCAGCTCGAAACAATTCCCACGCCGGATGGTTTCCTATGGCGTACGCCTTGACGCCCCTCCTAAATCTCGCGCTCAGCGTGCCGCTCTGCGCGGTACCGCTTTTCCGGTGATGCAGGCAGGTCTGGTCTGTGAACGTTATTGTTTGCCACCCCTTCATCCTCGCCGACATCACGGCGATAGTATCCAAGTTGCCGCCCTTGAGGGGTGGATAGCCGCCAATCTCTTCGAAGCACTTACGCCGAAAAAGTTGGCAGGCGCCGGGTACGTCTTCAACGCTGGCGAAGCGATAGTCGTAAGTTGTGTCGGACCCTTCCCGATACGCTGTACCGCCAACGCCTAATTTCGTATTCTCTGCAAACTTGATTAGCAGATTCGCAATGTATTCTGGGTCGAATGAGATGTCGGCATCCAGGTTTCCGATAACGTCGTAATTCAGGGCGCCGAGTCTGGCATATCCGGCGTTAAAGGCATGAGCCTTTCCGGCGAAAGTTCGCTCGCGACGCTCCGGCATCCGAAATAGTTCGATCCATGGGTACTCGACGATATACTTGCCTACAATTTCGTCCGTGCCGTCGGTCGACCCATCGCTCACAATCACCCACTTAACCGGCCGCACCGTTTGCGCCACCATCGAATTTATGGTCAACTCGATAAACTGAGCCTCATCGCGAGCGGGCGTGATAAGAACGTAGACAGGGAGCGTTGCCATGCTTATGTTTAGACCTTGGCTGCTGATACCAGGCCGAGGGTGACCTGGCGCGGTCGATTACGGATGAGAAAATCACTGATACACTCGACAACAAAGCGTGCCTGTGACTCAGTGAGTTCAGGGTGAACCGGCAGCGCGACGGTCTCTTTCGCTGCGCGCTCACTTTCGGGGAATGCACCGACAGCATGTCCGAGATAGGCAAAGCACTCTTGCAGGTGCATCGGTACCGGATAGTACACTTCGGTACCTACACTATTTTTGCGAAGATGGGCCTGCAATTCATCGCGGCCTGAAACACGGATTACGTATTGATTGAAAATGTGCCGATCAGCCACCACGGCAGGAAGGCCGATTGGCAAGTCAGTCTTGCCAAGAAGCTGATCGTATCTCTTCGCGTTGTGCTGTCGAGCGGCTGTCCAGGCATCCAGGTGCGGCAGCTTTGCGGAGACAACGGCGGCTTGAATCGCATCCAGGCGGAAATTGCCACCGACAATTTTGTGATGGTATTTCGGTTTTGATCCGTGACTGCGCAGGACCTGCAGCTTCTCCGCTCGTTCAGCATCGTTGGTGACAACCATGCCACCATCTCCGGCGCCACCGAGGTTCTTTGAGGGGAAGAACGAAAAACATCCGTAGTGCCCGATCGAGCCTGCCCGTCGGCCTTTATACTCGGCGCCGATCGCTTGCGCGGCATCTTCAATCACGACCAAGCCGTGTTGCTCGGCTACGAACATCACAGCGTCCATGTCCGCCACTTGACCATAGAGATGAACCGGAATGATTGCGCGGGTTCTGGCCGTGACCTTGCTGGGAATCTGAGATGGATCGAGGTTGTACGTCACCGGATCAATATCAACGAAAACGGGCTTGGCGCCTAGGCGAGCAATCGCACCCGCAGTTGCGAAGAAGGTGTAAGGAGTCGTGATAACTTCATCGCCGGGGCCGATGTTTTCCGCCATGAGACATGCGAGCAGGGCATCACTACCCGAAGAGACCCCTATTGCGTGCGAGCACTGCGAATAAGCGGCGATTAGTTTTTCGCATTGCTCCACTTTCGGACCCAGGATGAAGTGCTGTGATTCGAGCACTTCCGAGATGGCGGCGTCAACTTCGGACTTGATGGCGGCGTACTGCGCTTTAAGATCGAGCAGCGGCACATTCATACTTTGTTTCCTCTTTCAGTTCTTTGTAGGACTTGTTGCCGACGCGCAATTCGGCGGGCAATTGGGCTTCTTCGTCGAGATCCAGGCACCGGAGGACTCCCGGCTCGATTTCCTGGTAACGATATCCGCTCTCCGGGCACTGCATTACTTCGTCCGAATTGGGCGAACCGAGTCGATGGCCGTGACGGCTCATCCATCCCACTTGACGTGCCGGGTTACCAATGGCCAACGCATAGTCTGGGACATTCTTGGTTACTACCGAACCCGCTGCAACGAATGCGTACCGTCCAATAGTGGTACCACACAAGATCGTCGCATTGGCGCCAATCGTGCACCCGCGCTTTAGCTCGGTGGTCTCATACAAGGTATGCCGATTTACCTGCGATCGAGGATTGGTGACGTTCGTCAGAACGCAGGAAGGCCCTAGAAACACGTCGTCTTCAATGACGACTCCCGTGTAGACCGACACGTTATTCTGAATTTTGACGTTGTTTCCGATTAATGCACCACCATCCACATTCACGTTCTGGCCGATGACAGAGCGAGCCCCGATTCGCGCGCCCTTCATGACATGCGAGTAATGCCAGATCTTGGTTCCCTCGCCGACCTCGGCGCCTTCATCAACGTACGCAGATTCGTGTGCGAAATAATGTAATTCCTTCTTCTGGCCATGTACTTCGGAGGAAGGCAATTCGATGGGGCCGTTTCGCAGGGCGCGTTGGCAGGCATCCAACACTCGCAAAACGCGAAGTCCTTCCGCTCCATTGCTCACTGGAGCGGTTCGCGACACGATGCAATCGAGGAAATGCTGGCATTCGGCCCGCAGTGGTTCGCTGTCATCCAGGCAAACGATTTCGCCTTCGGCCTTGACGGCAGTCGGTATCCGGTTTCGCCATTCGACTTTGTGAGGATACAACACCAGCTTGTGTTCAGCCGTGTCATCAAACACGGCCATCTTTTCCGAACCCACCACGACCAGCCTTTGCTCTTTGACGGGATGCAGCCAGCTTACGAAGATGTGCGCCTGGACTCCGCTCGGGAAATCGAAGTGGCTTAACGTGACATCGAATACATCGTGATTCAGCCAGCCACCGCCTTGGCAGGAGACACGAGTCGGCATTTCATTGAGGAGCGAGAGCATTACGGAAATGTCGTGAGGAGCAAAGCTCCAAAGGATGTTCTCCTCGGTCCTGATCTTGCCGATGTTCAGACGATTGGAGTACAGGTAGTTGATCTTTCCAAGTGCGCCGTCGCGAATGAGCTGCTGCAGTTTCAACATCGCGGGGTGGTATCTGAGGATATGCCCAACCATCAGAATTCTGCCCTTGGCCTCGGCCAGCCGCACGAGCTCTTCTCCGTGGCTCACATCGACAGCCAGCGGCTTTTCGACGAGAACATCTTTTCCGGCTGCTAAAGCCGCCTTGGCCATTTCGTAGTGGGTTAGAGCCGGCGTCGCCAAGGCTACTGCTGTTATGGAAGGGTCTGAGAGGATGGCGCTGAACTCGCGGTGGAACCTGACGCCGGCGTATTGGCGAGTGTAGTTAGCTTCGACAGATTCTTCGGCATCACAGAGCGCAGTGAGGGCTCCGAGCTCATAAAAATTTCGGACGAGGTTCTTGCCCCAGTAGCCGACGCCTACAACGGCAACGTTAGCCTTTGTGTTCCTAACCGGTGTGCTGTACATGAGTGTTCTTCCTTGATAATGCGAGGTCGTGCGGGGAGCGCAAGCTGAACTTGTTTATCGGGTGCGGGCTTCAGTCAAGCCGATAGATTGCACCTGCACGCCTATGCCTGAGATGCAGCCAGAGCACGCGCAGGAGACTGATTGCTGGAAACGAAATCTAGTACTCGTTCGCTGATCCGGCTCTGTTGCTCGTATCCAAGCCCAGGGTACATCGGCAACGAAAGTATCTCCCTCGCGACCTTTTCGGCCACCGGAAAATCACCTTCTGTGTAGTAGAGGCCTTTGTATGCCTTCTGCAAGTGAAGAGGAATGGGATAGTGAATTCCTGTTCCGATATGTGCAGCCGCGAGATGTTTTTGAAGCCGATCGCGGTCTTGAACGCGAACCACGTACAAGTGATAGACTGCTTTTGTCCAGGCGGGCTCAAAGGGCAGTCCCAGGATCTCGTTCGCCGAATCGAGTAGTTTCTGATAGCGAGACGCACTCGCCCGACGCTCCTCATTCCACGCGGCCAGATGTCTCAGCTTGATCCGCAAGATCCCGGCCTGGATCGCGTCCAAACGTCCGTTATAGCCTTCGATGTCGTGATAATACTTTTGGGCCTGACCGTGGTCGCGTAGCATCCTGATCTTGCGTGCAAGCTCCTCATCGTTGGTGGTGACAGCCCCGGCTTCTCCACAGGCTCCCAGATTCTTTCCAGGATAAAAGCTAAACGCCGCGGTTTTCCCCATGGAACCGGCTTTCTTCCAGCATTCATCATGCTTCGAATAGTATTCTGCGCCATGTGCCTGACAGGCGTCTTCAACCACAGTCAAGTTGTAGCTCTTCGCAAGCTCCAGAATAGGATCCATGTCCGCGGTTTGACCGTAAAGATGTACGGGCACGATCGCCGTGACTGGCTTTCCGGTCCTCCGGTTTATCGGTGTTCGAGCATCCGCGTCGAAGTAGCATCCGACTTCAAGATATTCCCGAAGTTTCCCGGCGTCGATGTTATAGGTGCGCTCATCTATATCCACAAAGTCTGGCAGGGCCCCGGCCTGCGAGATCGCCTCTGTAGTCGCGATAAAAGTGTTCGGAACCGTGACGACGGTATCGCCTTGCTTTACACCGGCGGCGATGAGAGCGAACTTTACCGCGTCCGTTCCGTTAGCCACGCCAACGCAGTGCTCGGCATGGCAGAACTTAGCGAACTCTTGCTCAAATTCCTCCACCATGGGTCCGCCTACAAATCCCGCGGTTCCCAGCGCTGTCCGGAAGACACCGCAAAGCTCCTCCTTCAGCTCCTCATGAGGAGTAACCAGATCCAAGAAAGGAATGCCATTGGTTATCGTATTCATCTTGCGCTCCTAATACGCAAAGGCGTGATGGTTCTGAGCGGCCTAGCCGGATTTCCCGCGACGATGGCATTCGGCGGAACGCTCTTCGTCACTACGCTGCCGGCTCCAACAATAGCGCCCTCTCCCACTACTACGTTCGCTAGAATCGTGGCCCCCGAGCCGATGGAGGCTCCCTTTTTAATCAGAGTGGTTTCAACTTTCCAATCCGCTTCGGTTTGCAACTGGCCGTTCGAAGCCGTCGCTCTAGGATAAGTGTCGTTGATGAACGTAACTCCGTGACCAACGAAAACATCGTCCTCAATCGTCACGCCTTCACAAATGAACGTATGGCTTGAAATCTTGCAATTCTTCCCGACTCTGGCGTTCTTCTGTATCTCAACGAAAGCGCCAATCTTCGTTTGATCGCCTACTTCACAGCCATAAAGATTTATGAATTTCGACAATTTCACATTCTCCCCGAGCTTAACGTCGTCGGAGACACATAAGTATGTACTCATACGCGAATCGGTTTTCCCCTGTCCTTCAAAGATTTGTCAGCTGCTTCCAGCATCCTCACCACCCGCAAGCCCGCCACCCCATCATTGAATGGTCGTTCGTCCTTCGTAATGCAATCAATGAAGTATTTGGCCTCGGCCCGCAAGGCTTCCGTCTGTTCCACCTTCGGCGACCACATGTCGCCAGAACGGTAACTCACGAGCAGTTCACGGACGCTCTGCCCATTGGTTATGTCGACGCCCCTGTCGTAGACTTTGATCTTCTCGTCTGCGTCCAGATCGTTCCATACCAGCATTTTCTTTTCTCCCCCAATCAGCGTGGTCCGCACCTTCACCGGAGAGAGCCAATTGACATTGATGTGAGCAATGATGCTGTTTCTGAAATAGATGGTGATGTAGGCCAGGTCCTCGAAACCGTTCAAATGCTTTTGGCCGGTCGCGATCACAACCTCGGGCTTGTCGTCAATAAGCTGATCGACAATCGACAAATCGTGAGGCGCCAAATCCCAGATCACGTTGACATCATGCTGGAAGAGTCCCAGATTGACTCTGGTTGAGTCGTAATAATAGAGCTTGCCAAGGGTTCCGTCCTCGACGAGCTGCCGAATTTTCTTCACCGCACCGGTGAAGAGGAATGTGTGATCCACCATGATCTGGAGATTCTTGCTGTCCGCCAGGTCGATCAGCTCCTCCGCTTGGGCCGTGTTAGAAGTGAACGGTTTCTCCACGAAGACGTGTTTGCCATGCTCTAGAGCTGCCTTCGCCAATTCGAAATGTGTCCACACGGGCGTCACTACGGCCACCGCATCAATATTGGGCGACGCCAGGATCTCACAGGGATCGGTAGTTGCCTGTATGTGAGGATGAGCCTGCTTCAAGCGTCGCAGCGATTCAGAACTCTTATCGCAGACCACGGCGACTTCACAGCTGTCAGTACTATTAAAATTTCTGACAATCTGCGGCCCCCAATACCCGTAGCCGATTACACCCATTCGAATCATATGTTTTGCTAGTTCCTTGCTGCTGAATTATGTACCGCCACGCCACGCCGAACCCGAGCTGTGGGGGTAACTGAGATAAGTACGCCGTTCAATCGCCGGATAGGAGCTAGCGTTTTAGGGCGTTGTGGATCACAGAATGGCCAGCTCGCGAAGCACAGCTCAATAGGCGCCCGCGCCAGAAAGGACAGCCCCAGGTGTTCTCAACAGAATCTTGAGATCCAGCCACACCGACCAAGAACTGGCGTACTTCAGATCCAGGCGAACCATTTCATCGAACGTGACTCTGCTTCGTCCCTCGACCTGCCATAATCCGGTGATTCCCGGCTTTACCGCCAGCAAGCGTTGGGCGTGCCATAAATCATAGCTTTCGAATTCATACGGGATCGGAGGCCGCGGCCCCACCAGGGACATTTGCCCGGCTAAGACATTCAGAAACTGAGGTACTTCGTCGAGGCTGGTCCGTCTCAGAATTCTTCCGACGGCCGTAATCCGGGGGTCATTCGTCAACTTGAACACTTCGGTTTGATTTCCGTTCCCGTTTTCAGAACCGTTCATGCCCGATATCAATCGTTTCACATACTCTCGATGAATCGTATGATCCTCGTTGAAAACCATCGACCGGAACTTCAAGAATGTAAATCGCTGGCCGTGTTGGCCCATTCTCTCTTGGCGGAAGAAGACCGGCCCTGGGGAACTGAGCTTGATTGCCGCGGCGACGACTAAGAGTACGGGAGATAGTATCAGCAAGGCAAGAAGACTGCCGGCGATGTCTATCGCCCTCTTTATAAGGCGAGAGGCTTTACTTCGCTTGAACTTCTCCAGATCCGGATACAAGATCGAGTCTTGCGGACCACCGGGCCCCTGCTCGCTCGAATCTTCTGGATATACATGGAAGGACAGGCGGATTTCGTTAATGTGTTCGATGCCTAGCGTGCTACAAAGCGCGTTGGTCACTTTCGTCAATAGTGCCGTGGCGACAGATTTTCCTTCCGCGGCACCGATCTCCGTGAAGATAACCCCCAGGACACATCCGTCCTTGTACCAGCCTTTTATATCTGTTTCCCTGGTTGAGCGCGAAAGAGCGTAGAGGACCTTGTCAAAGGTCTCGACATGATTGCCGCCTTTTAGCAAAGTGCTCGACTCCAAAAGCATCAGCACAAACCGTCGCTGGGAACGCGCCGTTCTTTTTCGCTCTAAAGAGAGCATTATCGTAAAGGCATCTTCAGCCAAAAGCTTGGACGTTGAAGATCCTTCACGTGGAATAACGTCTTTAGTTGCCGATCGAAGCGTGGCTCGAGAGCGCAAGAGGTCGGAAGCAAGTTCACTCATCTGATTTGCCACCTTATGGCACCGAGGACTAATCTCTTCGTGAAATGGTTTACGATCCCTCCGGAGGTGTACGAAGGGTGTTCGATTAGAATGATTTTCGCGTGCGCTAGCATCAGAATAATCTGAAAGGCAATTTTTCGGAACAGCCAGCCTAAGTTGTCGCCGCTGCTGCCAACTGGGGCTTCAATGTACTTAGAATTTTGCTTCTGTTGCAATCGAGTGGCCTAACCCAATCGCGTTCGATTTCCACCGCCACTGATCGCTTCAGAAGCGTCACAGAAACGATAAGGCGCTGCTCCTTACGAACTTCAACAAGGAGGCCTTCCAACCCTGCCAATGGACCCTCTTCGAGTCGAACTCGCTGCCCAACGTCCAAAAAAGGCCACGGCTCAGCCCAAAGTCCCGACCGCATCGCTACTTGAAGCGCAGCAATTTCTTCGTTCTCGATTGGAACCGGAACTCTTCCGATACCGATAAAATGGAGAGCTCCAGGAATCGTGAGAAGAGGAAGCCGGAACTCTGGATTTAATTGGCAGAATATATAACCGGGAAAAAGCGGGAGTTCCACCGACTGGAAGCGATCTGACCACCGTTTTCGGCACTGATAAAGCGGCAGGAACTCTTCGTAACCTTTGTTGCGCGCACTGCTGGCGACGGTTTTTTCAAATCGCGGTTTTACTCGGAGCGCGAACCATTTGTTGCTGCTGCCGTCGCAGAATCTGTCGGCGTTCATTTATAGTCTTCTCCGATCTATTGCAAGGCGGCGTTTGGACATGCTACCGCCCTTTTAGTCCCACCCGGAACATTCGTTTTTACTTCGGAAAGCGGTTAGGTTGCAGTTCGGATGCCAGAAAGAAGTTCTGCCTTAACTGTAAGTGTTTCAATAAGTTCCGAGTATTGCGGACCGAAACTGAACTGTAGTGGCTGAATAGGATTCGGACTTGCTCCCGATTTATGAGACTAAAGTCCGATCTGGAGACTGCATCTACCGAACGGTAAGCGTCGGAGGGTCCTCGCAGGGAGAATGTCTCAATCGAGACGGAGGGGAAGCGCGTTAAACCTTTGCCCTTTAGTACCATACTCCTTCAGGAGCCAAGTTGAGGATGGGTCTGCCACTGAGATCGAAGAAAGGAAAAAAAGTTTCCTAAACAGCCCTAAGTTCGGCTTTCATCCAGCGCTCTCGCTGCTCGCGATCATTTTCAAGTTAATCATGGCAGATTGCGGTGCTGGCCCCTCGTGTGTAAGAACATTGCTGTGAGGGAAGCTGCTGTTTTGAAGACAGGTTTCGTGGTCATTGCAGCTTGCTCTATTCTGGCAATTGCTGCCTTTTCATCTCAGGTATCTCTGTCCAATCAGTCCGCAGCGCCCGGTACTAGCGTGCTCCTTCCAGTTGTGTTTGCTTCGCAAGCAGACTCCGTTAGTGGTTTCCAGTTTGATTTGCAGTACGATAGCGCCGCCATGAGTCTGAGTGCGACTTTGGGCGATCCGGCCCGGAACTCGCAAAAGAGCCTCTACGTTGCGGATCTGGCCCCGAACAAGAAACGGTTCCTCATCGTGGGGTTCAACCAGACTCCGATCGCTGATGGGTCCTCGATTAACCTCTTCGTCAACCTGAACCAGAGCGTTGCCAACGGCGTCTACGCGCTGGAACTGTCTAACCTCGCGGCCACGGACCCGTATGGCAATGCCATCCCCATCACGGGTGATGATAGTACTGTTACAGTGCGAGGAATGGTTGGTCAGGGTGTGCGTCTGCAGCAACAAGGCGTGCTGAACGGAGCCAGCCTTCTTTCCGGACCCGTGTCGCCCGGTGAATTGATCACATTGATCGGTTCCGGAATCGGCCCGGCTTCCCCGCAACAGCCGGTCACTTCTCCGAGCACCACGGTTCTCGCTGGCACGAGTGTACTTTTCGACGGGACAGCCGCACCAATTCTGTATGGCGCTCCTAGCCAGATCAACGCTATCGTTCCCTTTGGACTGTCCGCGACATCGACTACAAAGTTGGAGGTCCTCTCTCAGGGCCAAGCGATCGCGCAGTTGCCTTTGGCTGTCGTGACGGCGGTACCGGCTATTTTTACATTGGATTCCACAGGTGCGGGGCCTGGGGCTATCCTCAATCAGGATTCGACCGTGAATTCGCCCTCCAATCCTGCAGCACCAGGATCCGTTGTCAGCGTGTTTGCCACCGGAGCCGGACAAACAGGCCCGCCTGGCGTTGATGGACAAGTTGCGACTGTCATTCTCCCCAGTCCGCTGTTGCCGGTGTCCGTCCGTATCGGCGGCTTGGATTCACAAGTGATGTACGCTGGCGCGGCGCCCGGGATTATCGCCGGCGTCATTCAAGTGAACTGTGTGATCCCGGCAGATGTTCCCTCTGGACCCGCCGTTCCTATCGTCCTCAATGTTGGAACAGCCAGCAGCCAAGCTGGACTTACGCTCGCCATCAAGTGAACGCAGTGAAATCGCCGCGTTTTTGCCCGATCGCTCAGCCGAGCACTCAATTACCTCGTTTCGTGTGTGTTAAACGCCATCTTGCCGAGGAAGCTTTTTCAATCGCTAATCGAGTGATTCGAGTTCTCATCCCGAGCACGTTGCCGCCCTACATCCACTGCTTTGTCCGATTTATCGTCCTCTGGAATTCGCGAACATCGGGTCTGTATCGCTTTCCATTTGGCCAAACATCTGCTTGCTTATTGGAGCGCGGTTTTCGTCTGCATGCAAGCAATCATATATGCCGCGTGCAGCGCATTTTGGCTGACCGAGTTCGCTGGCTCGCACAAGGTCTCTGATTCAAGCCAGGCGCGAAAAACGGATCCGAAGCGAGTTCGAACTCGATAGCAGTCCTGCAGATAGACCTACTTTCACTGAGACGATTGTTCCCGCGGACGCGCCGCAGTGCGGGCAACACCCGATTGAGGGCTCCGCTGAATTCGTTCGGGGTCGATAACACGGCATCTAGCGCGCTTCTGGGCATATCATCTCTCGATCCGCGGAATCTACGCTCGAAGGGAATCAGCAGCCATCGATCGAAGTAGGATCGCGAGCCATAGCGTGTAGCCGGAAAATGGTTTGCAGAGAAGATAAGCCAGGCAAACGGTCGAAACTCGAAGGCATCCCGATATTTGAGCCCACAGGTGATGCGGTCGCCACCGGTAATAGCCTTGAAAACAGCACTCTCTCCCAGACGTGAACCGGGTAGATCGGGGCAAATGTTGGCGAGCTTGCCATAGAGCCTTGCTGGTGCGAAGCGGGTCGTTCTCGAGCCGTGCGTTAAGGATTATTTCGAAAAAGACCTTTTTCACTCAGGGCGGGGGCGAACAACTAACAAAAGATTCTGCGTCAGAACACGTAGTCGGAAGAGGATGATCCGGGCCCACCTGCCCCCGGGTCAAATGCATCGTGCGCTGGCGACAATTCGCCGGTTTCAGTGCCCATGTTCCGCGTCAAGGTGATCGAGCGAGTAGATGCGCGCTCGCAGAGCCGCGAGCGAAGAAAATCGGCGGAAGGAGGGCAGAAGGCTTGAGGAAAGACCTGATATGAAGGACAAGGACGAAGTCATGAGGGTCTTTGTCATACCTTGCGGCGACTACTCGGATCTACTTCCGCTTGATCGCGACGTTCTGAGTAATATCCGGGGGGACCACGCTTAGGAATGAAAAATTTCTTTGAATCGACGCAAAAATGAGCATAACTCCCGACGTAGGCCCATTGCGCATAGGTCACCAACATAGCAACATAGCCTTATGCATGTCGTAATCATTGGCGGAGGCATCGTCGGCCTGGCAACCGCATTCCGGCTGGGCCAATCGCTTCCAAAGGCGACTATCACTGTCTTAGAGAAAGAGAACTCGGTCGGGCTGCATCAGAGCGGGCACAACAGCGGCGTGCTTCATTGCGGTTTGTATTATAAGCCGGGTTCCATGAAGGCCCGTCTGGCGGTAACCGGGATACGCCAGATGATCGCGTTCTGCGAAGAGCATAGCATCTCACACGATATCTGCGGAAAGCTCGTTGTCGCATCGAATGAAGAGGAGTTGCCGCGGCTGCGCGACTTATTTGATCGCGGGCAGAAAAATGGCCTCGCGGGACTTCAGATGCTGGGCCCGAAAGAGATGCGCGAAATTGAGCCACACGTTGGTGGAGTCGCGGCCATACGCGTTCCCGAGGAAGGAATTGTCGATTATCCGGCTGTTTGCTCGATGTTGGTGCGCTGCATCGCGCAAAACGGCGGCGCTGTCAAAACCAACTCACGAGTCATAAAGCTCGAACGACGAGCAGCGCAGTGGCTCACAACGACGACCGCAGGTGTGTACGAGTCGGATTACATTATCAATTGTGCCGGTCTGCATTGTGATCGAGTGAGCTCTCTCGCTGGCGATATGCGAGAACTGAGAATCATTCCGTTCCGCGGCGAGTATTACAAACTGAAGCCCGAGCGCCAGTACCTCGTTCGCAATCTGATCTACCCCGTACCCGATCCTAAGTTTCCATTCCTTGGCGTTCATTTCACTCGATTAATCCACGGCGGTATAGAGGCAGGGCCTAACGCCGTCTTGGCGTTGAAACGCGAGGGATACAGCAAAACGGACATCTCCGCCCGAGACTTGATCGACACGTTGACGTACCGCGGATTCTGGCGCTTCGTACAGAAATATCCTCGCATGTGTTTCAACGAACTTCGTCGGTCGTTCAGCAAAGAGCTCTTCTGCCGGTCTCTAAACGCTCTCGTACCCGATGTCCGGCCCGAGGACCTCGAGCCTGGCCCCACTGGCGTTCGCGCGCAAGCGATCACAAGCAATGGTGAGACAGTACAAGACTTCAGTTTTGTTAGAGGCGATCACGCACTGCACGTACTCAATGCTCCGAGTCCGGGAGCAACTGCATCGCTCGCTATCGGACAAGAGATCGCAAACCAGTTATTTGCATGAGATCGGACCGGCCCGGTCCCGCTGCAAACGGGGCCCATATTCTATTTCATCGGTCCCCCGCGCTGTTAATTGCTAGAGTTACCGTATTGCTCGATATAACGGTTCCATCCGCAAGGTTCACTTTAAGATACAACGGTACTCCCTGACCTACAGGAACGTCCGCCGGGAGTTGCGCGTTGACCTGGAATAGCCCGACTGTTCCGGGTGCCAATCCCGCGAAGGCTGGATCAATCTCGATCCCTCCCAGGACGACTTTGATCCTATTCTTCACCACGACCAACCGGTCGTCCGGCGCCGAGGCCCCAGGAGCGACGCCATCTATTACTTCACCGAGTCCCGTAGCAAAAATGCTTACATATTCACGCGGCACGGCGGGCCGGCTCGCAATACCTTTTGTTTTTGGCATCGCGATTTCATTGGTGGCCGCATTCATGATCACTCCCTGGCCTGCAGTGCCCCAGGTAAATACACCCGGCGCTGCCGCCTGCATTAGACTTCGAATCCGTATTGCCGAATCCCCGTTCTCAGTCTTCAAGGTGATCTCTAGTGGCGAACCCGCAGGGAGCAGCGGACACTGGAAGGTGACGCGCGAGTCCGAGACGAAAAGTAACGGCGCTGGAGCACCGTTGATATCGACTTGCACGTCAGCTAATCGTGCCGGCAGTGGGGAGGATGTTGCGGTCTGTGGAGCCTCAGCCATGAGACTGGTACCGGAAAGAGTGGCCAAACCGCCCGGACTGCAAACGTCTCCCCGCAGGGCGCTCGCGGAGTTAGAAATCGATAGGCCGAATCCTGTCTCGCCGGATGTTACTGCCGGAGCATTGCCGGCAGTTGTGGTCAATGCAGGAAGAATCTCCACAATGCTCAGATTAAATCTGTCCGTAGTCGGCGCAGTGTCGTTGATGACAACACTCGTGCCGGTTAAAGGCGTGGGGCTGTTCTGCATTTGAACCCAGAACGTATCCACCGTTCCTCCTGATGTGTTTGGTAAAGCTTGATGCACGATGCTTTGGCCTGGACCCGAAGTCCGGCCGACAGCTTGGTTATAATCATTCCCCACGCCAAAAACCCACGAATTGTTACGCGTGGTGATCAGCGTAGCGGTCGGAGCACTGGAGGCAGCCTGGCCGCTGCCGGTAGCGCCGATTGCTCCCGACCCATTGGTGCCCGACGTATCAACACCTTTGAAGCTTATAATACTCATCGAGGAAGCTATGCTTTGTGAGAGCTTGGCCGTTACAGCGACGCTGGTTAGAACCGTTGGTGCGAAGGCCCGCCAGATTTCGGCCGTGCCACTCTGAATGTTCGTTCTAACGACGAGCGCCCAGGTCAAACCCGCGCCCGAAACGCTCGTAACCGTTGCACTTGCCCCGCCCGCATAGCCCGTCCCAATTAAGGCCAGCAGCAACTCATTGCCGGCAGTCGTTGAGAATTTCGGTGAAACCAGCTTGTTGCTGCTCGATGAATTGTTCCGGAATGACTCACTATCAATAGTGAGAGATGCGGTCTGAACATTCGCCGTAAAGTTGATTCCGGTATGACTCGCTCCGAAGATAGTCACAGACTGGCTTACCGGACTAAATGTATAACCGCTTTTGCTTGGTGTCACTGTATACGTGCCGTTCACGAGACCTGTAAACGTGTAGTTTCCGGAAGCATCGGCAGTCCCAGTTGCGCTTGAGGCGCCGCTCAAAGTTACAGTTGCACCACCGACAGAAGACGGGATGATGGTGCCCGAAAGAGACCAGGTTTGGACCACCGCTTGCGCCGTGAAACTGACGCCGGTAAGATTGGCGCCGTTGATCGTCACTGTTTGGCTAGCGGGGCTGAATGTATAACCACTCTTGCTCGGTGTGGCGGAATAGACTCCATTGGCCAGGCCGTTAAATGTATAGACACCGGAGCTGTTCGCGGTCACCGTCGCACTTGCAGCCCCGCTCAGCGTCAAGGTTGCACCGTTGCCGGCTGAGGACGGACTGATTATTCCTGAAATAGTCCACGTCTGTGCCAGGGGCGTGAAGTTGACGCCGCTAACATTTGCATTGTTAAGCGTCGCGGACTGGCTTGCAGGACTAAATGTGTATCCGTTCTTGCGCGGTGTCACGGTATAGGTTCCGTTGGCGAGGCCCGTAAAGGTGAAGTTTCCGGAGGCGTCCGCTGCTGTCGTTGCACTTGCAGCCCCGCTCAGCGTCATCGTTGCGGCGCTGCCGGAGGAGCCAAGTGAACCTGAGATGCTCCAGCTTTGCGAGCTTGTAGAGGGCGCCGGAAGAATTTCGACAATGCTCAGGTTGTATTGATCCGTTGTCGGCGCTGTGTCGTTGATCGTCACGATCGTCCCGCTGGCAGACGTGGGGTTGGTCTGCATTTGAACCCAGAACGCGTCCACCGCCGTTCCGGATATGTTCGGCAGAGACTGGTGTACCATGCTTTGGCCGGTTCCGAGCGTACGCGGCGTAGCAGTGTCATAATCGTTTCCGACGCCAAAGACCCACGAATTGTTCCGCGTCGTAGTCAGCGTCGCCGTCGGGGCTCCAGGTGCGGCAAAACCGCTACCGGTTGCACCGATGGCTCCCGAGCCGTTGCTGCCGGAAGTATCCACGCCTGTAAAGCTCACCACTGTCATCGAAGAAGCCACACTTTGGGACAATGTCGCAGTAATCGAAACATTGTTCAGATTCGTCGATGTGAAAGCTCGCCAGACTTCCGATGTACCGGCTTGCACGTTAGTTCTAACGACAAGCTCCCAAGTCAAGCCCGCGCCTGAAACGCTCGTGACCGTGGTACCCGGCCCCGCTGCGTCCGTCGAAATAAAGGCCAGCAACAACTCGCTTCCTGACAAAGTAGATAACCCACTAACTGTCAATGTCGATGCTGGAGGCGACTGATCCTGCCAGACGGTTGCATCCACGGAGACCGAATTCGCCGGAGGGAGAGTCGGATCTGTGAAGTTAATTCCAGTAAGACTAGTTCCATTTATTGTCACAGACTGACTTGTGGGGCTGTACGCAGAACCGCTCTTGCTGGGTGTGATCGTATAGGTGCCATTCGACAATCCACTGAATGCGTAATTGCCGGAAGTATCCGCGGTGACCACTATGCTGGCTGCTCCGCTTAGCGTCACAGTCGCACCGTTGCCGGAGGAGGAAGGACTGATGGTGCCTGATATGCTCCATAGGGGCGGAGTAATTCCCAGTGAGAATGTCTTTGTAACCCCGCCTGCGCTCGCCGTTAGACTCGCGCTCTGCGCGCTCGTAACAGCCGCCACTGTCGCGGTGAAACCGGCACTTGACGACCCCGGAGGCACGGCCAAACTTCCCGGGATACTGACGTTCGAGTTGTTGCTTGCAAGCCCCACGTTAAGTCCGCCGGCCGGGGCTGGCGAGCTCAGTGTTACGGTGCAGGCTGCAGTCCCGGGCGCGGTAACGCCGGCAGGAGTACAGGAAAGCCCGCTTGCGACTGGTGGCTGGGATGACTGGCTGATCGAGATCGTTCCCCCGGTCCCAGCTGTGGCGATTACGCTAGCGTCGGGGGCGGAGGCTGCTGCTCCCGTGATCTGGACCGGTGCGGAAGCGTCCAAGGCTCCCGAGGCGACGTTAAAGGTGGCTGTTGCTGCCACACCATCGCTGATGATGTTCTGATTCACCCCAAATACTACGCAGGTGGTACTGCCAGGCTTGCTCGAGCACAAGATGCTTTTACCCGCTGCAGTTGCGGTGGGCCCGGCAGCGACGCTTACGCTTGCGATGTCCGCGGATGAATAGTTCATGGTCCATTGAATAACTGCTGGCTGTGCACCTCCCGAAGTCGTCAAAGAGAGATCCAGCTCCACTGTACTGCCTGGGACGCTGCTTCCAGAACCCAGCGAAACGTTCACCTGCTGGGCCTGCGACGGACTGGAAGTTATTGATAAGAAAATAAAACCAACCATTAAAATTGCCAGTGCGTTCAGATATGAATTGGTTCTCATGAATTGCTCTCTGAGAACCTATCGAGCCGGGAACAATCGGCGAGCATTGGAACTAAGACTTATCGAGTACTGGAACTGAATCGTAGCCAGTACTACAAATCTCTCTACGCCACCGGGGCTGATTGGCGTAATCCAAGGCACTAAGTGATTGTTGGATCTATGTTAAGTCATTCTGTCACGGGTCATTCGGCCCAATCCAGTAGCAAACAGCGAGATCTTCGGTGGTATAGTCACATGTGACTAGATCTCCTAGTATCTTGGCTACGTAGTTGCTGTGCTAAGCCGATTTTCATTTCCGGCTGTGTTCCGCTTGCTAGTCGCGCTGGCTGCCACGGGTTGCGTCTTTGCGCAGGGAGTGGCTCTAAGTCTTAGTTCTGGCTCTGGAAGCCCGGGTTCCACAGTAGTTTTGAATCTATCGGTGAACTCGAGTTCTGGCCCGGCAGCGGTAGAGTGGACCATAAGTTATTCTACGACCGACTTCTCAACCGTCACTGTAGCCGCAGGGGCAGTGGCAACCGCAGCCAGCAAGTCAGTCTCCTGCAACAACACGGCTGGTAGCACAAAATGTGTCGCCTGGGGCCTGAACGCCAATGCGATCACCAATGGGGTTCTCGCGACCGTATCGATGAAAATATCGGGTTCTACTAGGAACACTTCCTCGGCTGTCGGTATGTCAAGTGGTCTGTCAGCTTTGCCCGGCAGTACCTCAGTTGCGACATCAACCACTGGCGCCGCCGTCACCATCGTCCAGTCTCAGAGTCTCACGATTTCTGGCACGATCACGCCTTCATCCAGTGGGAGCGGGGCCACCGTCACATTGAGCGGGGCCGCGAGTGCTACGGCCACCGCAGATACTTCAGGCAACTACAGCTTCACCGGGTTGGCCAATGGCGCTTACACTGTCACGCCGAGCAAGAGTGGCTTCACCTTCAGCCCCGCCAGTGCACCGATTACCCTGAGCGGAGCGAGCCTTTTTTCGATAAACTTCACGGCCAGCGCCAGCGGCTCGACGTCCATGCTCTCGGTGAACTACAACAGCCTTAACGTCGGCTGGAACGGCACTCTCGTCACCAGCCCCCAGACCGTCACGGTGAATATCAGCCCGGCCGCCGCAGTGGCCTGGACTGCCACCTCCAACCAATCCAATATCGCCGTCAACCCGCCTTCGGGGGTCGGCAGTGGAACACTCCAAATCTCCGTCAGCCCAGGACCGAGCGGCGCGG